>Ga0310345_10006410_pt1 | contig 10289 bp, 7 predicted proteins | sample HC15DNA20500_MG_FD_204667 | JGI IMG/M metagenome (GOLD analysis project Ga0310345, IMG submission 204667) | Marine microbial communities from station ALOHA, North Pacific Subtropical Gyre - HC15-DNA-20-500_MG | ecosystem: Environmental > Aquatic > Marine > Oceanic | place: Pacific Ocean: North... | reverse complement strand
CAAATACGTCGTACGCGCCACTGACCTGCTGCTTGTTTCCGAGGTCACCGTACCAGTCAAGTAAGTAGGCTGCGCGAACCAAGTGGCGAACCGCGATACGTAGACTGTTTCGCTGGCGTATCGGCAGAGTTTCAACCTCAGGTCTAGTTTCTAGAATTAATGCGAGTTCTTTTCCTTGCAGGGCCGGTATAAATAACTCTGTAAATCGACCAGTCGTGACAAGTTCTTGTAGTTGTTGAGAGCGGATTACCACTTCATTAACCAACTCACTAGTCAGCTCTGGAATGTCTGGCTGGATTCTTGTGGCTAGAGGCACTGAGGAATCCGGAGCGTCGGCCGTAAGTATCATCGAAGGAGCGTCTGCATCGGCTGAATATTCTGAGAAGATAAAGTCGAAGCGCTCCTCAGGGAATTCTTCGCCGCCTACGCCGAAGGTAACCTTTGCAATGATTTCAGCCGGGATCGAAACTGTTTCCGAGACTGCTTCAAGAAAGTGACCGGCAGGATCTGGGATTAACTCTACTGCGATGACCTCAATGAACTCGTCTGTCTCTGAGTCGTATTCTTCTTCGAGTACAACGCGTCCACTCCAAGCGCTTACGTCGACTGGCGCGCGGTAGTTGTCAGTCGCATAGAGTCGAAAAATGCCGTCTTCGGGATACGAACCTTCGATATGGTGAAAGCTGTCTGGTGCCATAAAGACGGTTCCACCGTGCCGGGGGGTGTGGTCCATGTGTGCGCCAGGCGCAGCGTCCACGACACCACAAGTCAACATAAACGAACCATAGTAGGGATTGCGGACTGGGCCATCGGCTTGAACCCAATTGGAGCCACCGTCGTACATTGGACAGTATGCTCGGGCGTACCCTAATGGTAAGTCCTGTTCTGCTAAATATTCAGACAATGGTTTAAAACGAGCCCGCATAGTTTCAAGGTCTGTGGCATTGGAGGCAGAACGTACGAGTGGGGCCGTCGTGGCGTCGGCAAAAATTAACAATGAGTCGAGAGCCGATTTAGCTTCAGGAAAGTCGTCTCCGGCCAATGCTTCCTGGGCTTCGACGTATTGAGCCAATTGGGTCTCAAAGTCAGCCGGCGTTGTACCTTGACCAAGAGAATCAGGCGTTGTGTTCGGGTTTTGCCGAACCGAACAGGCCGAGAGTCCAACTAGGGAGACGAGGCCGAGTACCGTAACAAATCGTCGAAGATGGAACATAGGTTTCCGTCCTTGCATAACGTGCAATCAATACGTCGATCCAGTGCACATCTGTTAAAAAAGTATACAACTGCAAAATCCATAGACGCAATTAACACCCGAGGTCTGCGTGTGTGATATATCGTAGAAATGATGGCCTGTTCAAATTTTGATCTCGTAGAGCGTTACCTGGATGCGGAGCGACTATCGTTTTCTCGAAATACGGTGGACAGTTACCATAGGGACCTCGTGTCACTGGTCCGCTTCGCTGGCGATAGAGCCGTTACTGCGTTCACACGTGCTGAAGTTAATGATTTTGTTAGACATTTGTCCGAGACAGGACTGTCGCCTCGGTCGATTGCCAGAAGATTATCCTGCCTGAGAGGATTCTTTGGATTCTTGGTTGACGACCACTGTCCGCGCTGTCAGCAATGCGAGGAACTGACGCAGAATCCAGCTGCTGCGATTGCAGAGCCACGAATTCGAAAACGGTTGCCTAAAGATCTCTCGCTTGACGATGTGGAGAAACTGCTCAATCAGCCCGACACGCTGTCACCTTTGGGGTTGAGAGACCGTGCACTGATCGAACTTCTTTACGCAACCGGTATGAGGGTTTCAGAGCTTGTAGGAGTCAAAGTAAGCGATTTGGATTTAGCTAAGGGACATGTCACGTGCACTGGGAAAGGGAACAAAGAGCGGCTAATTCCGGTTGGTCGGGAAGCCTGTAAATGGCTTCGCCGATATCAGAGCGAAGGTCGTCCAGAATTCAAAGCCGCTGATCCTAATTGGTTATTTGTGAATGTCCGAGGTGGAAAGCTGAGCCGCGTCGGCTTTTGGAAATTACTTAAGAAGTACGTACGGTCGGCAGGATTATCGCCGAATGTGAGTCCACACGTCCTGCGGCATTCCTTCGCTACCCATCTATTAGAGAATGATGCAGATCTTCGAGTGATCCAGACACTACTGGGCCATGAAAGTCTCTCGACCACCCAGATCTACACCCATGTCCACAATACTCGACTGCAACAGGAGTACGAGAAGAGATTTCCGAGAGATTAGCGAGACCTCTGCTTAATCGGTATCGAATTGACCGTTTACTTGTCCCTCTGCTACCGTTAGCCGGTTCTGGTCATGTGCTTCACTGGAGAAGAGTGCCGTAAACCTTATTCCATAGTTCGTGGCCAGCTTTAAGCTTGTTGTTTATCCAAAGGAGTTGGGTTGGTATGCGCCGTACAGGCCGTTATTTATTTACGTCAGAATCAGTCACTGAAGGGCACCCCGACAAGATAGCTGATCAAGTATCGGATGCCGTCCTCGATGCTGTGCTGCGCGAGGATCCCATGGGTCGAGTAGCCTGTGAGACGCTTCTAACTACTGGACTAATCGTTCTTGCTGGTGAAATTACGTCAACGGGCCGACTGGAATTTTCCGAAGTGGCCCGCCAGGCGGTGCGGGAGGTTGGTTACACCCGGGCCAAGTTTGGGTTTGATGCCGACACATGTGCGGTTTTGTCCGCCTTACATGGACAGTCACCAGATATTGCAATGGGCGTGGATCCTGGTGGGGCTGGAGACCAAGGATTGATGTTTGGGTATGCCTGTTCTGAGACAGAGGAATTGATGCCATTACCGATTATGGTGGCGCATCGTCTTGTAAGGGGCCTTTCTGAAGCTCGTCGATCTGGAGACCTTAATTATCTTCGACCAGATGGAAAGTCGCAGGTGACGGTTGAATACGATGGCAATAAACCAATTCGCATAGATACTGTGGTGGTTTCGTCGCAACATAGCGAGAGCGTGTCTACCGAACGGATTAGAGAAGAGATTTCGAATCGAATCATCCGGCAGATCGTTCCAGCTGAGTTGATTGACGAAAATACAAAGATTTTTGTGAATCCAACTGGGCGATTTGTGACGGGGGGACCGCACGGCGACGCGGGCGTCACGGGACGGAAGATTATAGTGGACACGTACGGTGGGATGGCGCCGCATGGAGGTGGAGCTTTTTCTGGAAAGGATCCGACGAAGGTTGATCGGTCTGCGTCATATATGGCTCGCTATATCGCAAAAAATTGTGTCGCTGGCGGTTTGGCTGAGCGTGTTCAGGTGCAGTTGGCATATGCCATAGGTGTGGCTGATCCTGTTTCTGTATTGATTGAAACATTTGAAACGGCAAAGATCGAAGAAAGTCATATTCCTGAGTTGGTTCGGGAACACTTCGACCTTACGCCAAAAGGAATTATCGAATCACTCGATCTTCGAAGACCTATTTATCAGGGAACGGCTGCGTTTGGTCATTTTGGGAGAACGGAACCGGAATTCTCTTGGGAGAATACCGATAAAGCTGATGCTCTCAGGACGGCAGCTGGGTTGTAACCAAGTTATAATCGAGACACGCAATGGGTACCCCGGCTGGGCGTAGGCGGGTCCTTACGGCTACCGTGACCGTGCTAGGAGCACTGGCCATGTGGTCGTGGCTGTCGCTTCCCAACTTGTCGCGGGAACTTCCAGTATTAGAGGAGGCTTTATCGACCTTTCCTCTAACAGTTGCTGGCGCCTTTCACGTCCATACCAATAGGTCAGATGGGGGGAGTTCTCCGGATGAGATTGCTCAGGCTGCAAAAGAGGCGGGTCTGCAGTTTGTCATCTTTACCGACCACGGCAATGGTACGCGGGTTCCTGATCCTCCCCAATATCGCTCTGGGGTTCTGACCTTCGATGGTGTCGAAATCAGTACAAACGGAGGGCACTACATCGCTGTAGGGCTCGCTGAAACACCATACCCGTTAGGCGGAGAGGCATATAGTGTTGTCGAAGATGTTCGTCGCTTCGGAGGATTCGGTGTTGTTGCTCACCCAGCGTCGCCAATTCACAGTCTAGCTTGGACTGACCCAAGCTTGCCAGTTGACGGAATTGAATGGCTGAATGCTGATAGTCAGTGGCGGGATGAATCAACGTTGCGCCTTCTTTGGTCGGGACTGAGTTATTTCTTTCGTCCGCGTGAAACTCTCGCCGCTCTTTTTGATCGTCCAATTCACAGCCTCAAATTCTGGGACGACGCATCGCAGAAGCGCCAAATTATGGGCTTGGCAGGTCATGATGCCCATGGTCCAGTTGCTGTAGGAGTCGAAGAGGGGGGAAGTGCCTTCCTAGGCCTTGGTTTTCCGAGATACAGGGAAGTATTTGAAACGTTCTCTCTTCGTCTGCAACTTGAACAGGGGCTTGTTGGCCGGGCTGACGTCGACGCACCGTTAGTTCTGAATGCGCTTCGTACCGGGAGATTGTTTACAGTGATCGATGCAATCGCCTCTGGCGCATCATTTGATTTTGTCGTTCTCGGAAAGACCGAGCGTTATTTGATGGGGCAGAATGTACCTTTAGATGATGCAACGGAAATGCTTGCCTCGGTTACTCCTCTGGACGGGAGTGAAATTGTTCTTATGCAGAACGGAAGACCGATTCATAGAACGGCAGGCTCCAGCCTTCGCTATCACGTTTCAGAGCCAGCCGTGTACCGGGTCGAGGTGTTCGCCAATGATCCGGACACTGATGGGACAGTGCCATGGATTGTCGGCAACCCTGTTTGGATCGAGAAGAAATTGGGTGTTCAGACTGACGAACACCCGTCTCCGAGTGCGATTGACAATCTGATGCCGGACATCGGGACGGAAGGAGGAGAGTGGACTACGGAAGTTGACCCGCAGAGCACGGCTACCATTGCTGCGGATTCGAACGGGCTCGTATTTCGCTACCGATTATCTGATATGAAGAGCGATAGTCCATATGCCGCGGCGGTGCGACCGCTTGGTCGTTTCAGAAGTCGTGGATTTAATGCTGTCTCGCTAGTCGCGAGTGCAGATCGACCAGTTCGTGTTTCTGTCCAACTACGCGACGAAAGTGGTTCTGAAGATATTAGATGGATAGCGTCGTTCTATGCCGACGAGACATCTCGCAGCATAGTTATACCTTTCAGCCGTTTTAAATCGACGATTCCAACCGAAGCGGACACTCTACAAATTGAAAACATAGATACATTTCTCGTTGTGGCGGATTTAGTTAATACGACACCAGGAACAGGCAGAGAGTTAACACTGGAAGGTGTCCAACTTGAGAGACGGTGATCGCCGTGAGCTGGGCGTTGTCGCTGTTCAGGTTCGGACGGTGAGTAATAAATAGGCCGCGGAGGCGCCGAAGAGCAAATTCGGGGCCCAAGCCGATAAGACGGGCCCGAGCATGCCGGCGCTGCCTATCGCGCCGAAAACGCTCATTACAATCCAATAAGTGCATGCTAAAGAAATTCCGACCCCGACGCCATACAGTGCTCCCCGAGGTCCCATGGTCACCGCGAAGGGAATAGCAATCAAAGTCAAGACTAAGGTTACAAAAGGGAATGAGAGTTTGCGGTGGAGTTCTACGACAAGTTGGCGAACGTCAAATCCATCAGCACTCAACTCGTCTACGTAGTCATTTAATTCTCGTACGTTCATTAATTCTGCGTCGGGTGGCTCGGTTTTGAAATAACTCGGAGGCTCCAAGAACGTAAGCTTCGTGACGTTGTCTGAGGTAAGCGCGCTGTTATTTGGATCCGATGATGTAAAGTCTCTAATCCAAATATTCTCTCCGTTCCAGTTCCCTTCCTCTTTGGAAAAACTTGCCCGTTCCACAAAGGTCCTGCGCGCTAGCTGCCATGGGTCTTTATTGAAGTGGTACACAGAAAGATTTTCAAATTCATCGAGACTAGGTCGAAATGAGAGATAGTTATAGATGGAATCGCCTGCTCCGGCCACCCAACGACGATTAAGAACATCGACTATAGTGGATTCGCCATTTCGTATTTCGTTGTTAATCGTCTCTGCTTGGCGGTTCGAACTAGCCAAGATGCTTTCGCCCAGGGCAAAGAGGACGCTGCTCCAGAGCAAGCTAATGAGAAAGATCGGAAGCGCCGCTCTATATAGACTAATTCCACAAGCTTTCATGACAGTAAGCTCGCTACTTTTAGTCAGTAGTCCAATCGTTACCAGTGTAGAGACAAGTCCAGCAATTGGTAGTACGTAATAGGAAAATTGAGGAGTCGCATACCAGAAGTACTCAGCAAGTCTTGACGTGGTCGTTTCACCTTTAAAGAGCTTGTCTGACAGATCTATAAAAGTAGAGATATAGAAGATTCCGAGTAGGCCTACAAAGGATATTCCAGCTATTGCAAAGTAGGTTCGTGTGACATACCAATCGAGAATATTAAATCGGAGGGGGCCCAATTTAGGGATTGCTTCAGAAGAGATGAATAATCGCGGAGGTAAATTAACGCTGTCGACTTTGGTTGCGGGTGGCTTCTGGGGACGAAGAAAGATAGGTAGTGTAAAACGACGTTCGACGGAACGTGACCTTAGGACAACAAGACTGAGTCCCAAGAAACCAAGGATTATGTTCGGTAGCCACATCGCTAAATGAGGCGAAACGAGCCCTCCTTTAGCCATAGCTTCGGCTCCGTACATGATGACGTAGTACCCGAAGATGACAGCGGTACCGAGCGAGAAGCTTGCAAGTTTTCCGTCCTTGCGACTTGTCACACCTAGTCCCAGTGCTATCAAAGCAAAAACTAGACATGCGATAGGAATAGAAAACTTCCTGTGGATCTCCATAACCGGACGATGTGGAGAGAGGTTGGCCGCGGAAAGGGTGGCCGCCTCCAGTTGAAGTTCCCTTATCGAGAGTTCGCGGTAGCCGCGTTGAGGACCAGTTGTGGGGAAAATGCTATCGGCATCAATTGCGATTACGGCCTCGTCAAAGTTGTGAACTTCATATGTTTCAGGTTCGAGCGAATTCACTTGGTGACCAGAACCGGCACTGAGGATGATATCGACCTGACGTTCATCGCGATTAAGTACCACTCGACCTTGCTCAGCGATATAGATATCCGGCTGGTCGGAAGAACGGGTGTCGGCTAAGAAGACATCCTCCCAGCCACCGCCATTTGGAAGAATCTCTCGAACGTAGAGTACGACTCCTGGAAAGTACTCATCGAACACGCGCGCTCTGACCTCGCCTTCAGCTCGAGTTGCGACGGCCCGGAAGGTGATTTCACGAAAAGCCTGATTTGCGTCTGGAAGTGCAACAACAAGTATGTAGGAAGTGATTAGGGCAGCGACTAGCGAGAAAATCAAGAGGGGCCTAAGCATTCTCGCGAGGCTGACTCCACAGGCTTGAAGTGCCACGGTCTCTCGGTCGCTTGAGAGTCTGCCTAATCCTACGAGAATCCCAATTAGGAGTGCCATGGGGATTGTAATTCCCAAACCCTGAGGAATCAGGGTGGCCATGAGTTTGAATACAGTGGCTGTGTCTACACCTTTGGCGATTAGCTCTTCGGCGACTTCCATGATTGGCGGAATCATGAGAAGGAAAGTAAATAGTAAGAGCGCGATAATAAATGGTGGGATTATCTCGCGGAGGATGTGTCTATCGATGGTGCGAAACATAGGTTTAAGACGAGTCAGTAGATCTACATCTAATATTACTGCGAAGAGCGACGGAGCTGCGGTCGGTGTTAGTGAAATATGTTTGAAATAGGAGCCGAGTAATACGAGAGCTTGGTCGTCGTGGAGGCGCGATAGTCGCGGAATTCGAGGTGATTCCGCGAACAGAGCAGTATCAATGGTCTCAATATTGGGTCTGATAACATATATTATGTTAACTAATTAATTATTCTTGTTCCTGAGGTTAGCCAATATCTGCTCCAGAGCTCGAATTATCTCGATCGTATCCACCTTCGCCTTCCGAAAATTCAATTGAAGTCGAAAATCCTTTTCCGGACCTGAATACTTAAAAATATACGGCTTGGCTCTGGTTCCACGCCTGCTCTTAGTTGATCCCCTCAATTCGGCCCTAGTCGCACCACCAGAACGTGTTATTCGTTCGATAAGAGTGACCATGGATTCCTGATTGGTTTGTCGAGCTATAGAGAGCAGAATAGATTTTGATGAAATCTCAGCGAGGCGGCATAGGTTTTTGATCTCTTCAGGAAGTGAGTTGAGGGTGAGAGACTCCGTGATAGCAGTCCGAGACTTTCCGAGCCGTCGGGCGAGTTCCTCGTGAGTGTAACTGTATGTCTCTCCCAATGTCTGAATAGCTCGACCCTCCTCGAAAGGCGTCAGATCCTTGCGCTGAATATTCTCTATCAGCGCGAGCTCCACCAATTCGCCATCATCGACGTCCCTGATAATGACGGGTAGTTCAGTTAGGCCGACCTGAACGGAAGCCTGATAGCGTCTTTCTCCAGCAACAATCTGAAATCTCTCGCCTTGTTGGCGAACAATGAGGGGTTCAATGACTCCCTTTTCGGCAATTGATGCCATGAGTTCAGATAAGTCACCCATTACTTGCCTTGGTTGATCGGGATTTGGATCAAGTTGTTCTATAGGTATTAGGCGCCCGACGGGAGCGCCTGAAGATGCTGCCAGCGCGTCCACATAGTGTGCGTCGTGCCTCATTTCTAGTGATTGTGGCAGTCCCCGTCTAGGCACGGTCAATAACCTCCTCACAAAGTCTGTAGTAGTCAGCAGCCCCGGTCGAGTCAGGCGCGAAGCTAAAGATCGATTCTCGATACGCTGGGCTCTCTTCGAGTCTGACGTTCTTAGAAATGATTGTGTCGAAAACCTTTGCACCAAAGACCTTCTGGATTTGATGTTTTATGTCTCGAGCCAAGGACGTCCTCCGGTCGTGCATTGTTATAAGGACGCCAAGGATCTGTAGGTGTGTATTCGCCCTCGATCTTACTTTTTCGATGGTTTCCAGTAGGTCGTCTGTGCCTTCCAAGGCGAAGTAAGAGCTCTGAATAGGAATAAGTAGATGAGTAGCCGCGACTAATGCATTAACAGTTAAGAGTCCAAGGGTGGGTGGGCAATCTATGACAACATGTGAAAATCGATCGCCGAGTGAAGTAATTCGATCTTTTAGCCGAAAGTGAGCATCGAGTTCCCCGATTAGTCGAGCCTCAAGCTTTGCCAATGAAATGCGAGCTGGAGCAACCCAGAGATTCTCCTGGTTCAATGCTGGAATTACGACGTCGTCGAGTTTGCAGGAAGAGTCTTCAATAGCATCATAGATGCTTCGCTTTAGCCCGTTCCTTTCAACGAACGACAGTGTGCTATTCGCCTGCGGATCGAGATCTATTAGAAGTGACTGATGGCCTCGCATTGCGAGGGCTGAAGCTAGATTTATAGCGGTGGTAGTTTTTCCGACGCCGCCTTTTTGATTTGCGATTGCTACGATCATTGAGATGGCACACCTAGGCGTAAGAATGTTTAAAAACTGACAGCCTGAAGCTATTTCTATAAGGTTCGGCTATTCTAGAAATGAGTGGATAGCGTGTCAAGAACTAACGAAAACCACCTAAGGACTAGACCGGTGTGTTATTCATGTAACTCTATTTAATTCAGTCGGTTGTGAGATTGTCGGCCGGCCGACAATCTCACATCTTATATTTACCGAGCTCTTCGGCCGGTAGCCCTTCAAGCCATTTCGAAAGTTGTTCTGAATTGGCTTTGTTAGGGCTGAACTCGAGGGTTTTTGCATTCGAGATCACGTCTTCATCGACCAGAATTGGAGCGCGAACACGAAGTGCCACCGCAATCGCGTCGCTTGGGCGTGAATCGATCGAGACCTCTTCTCCGTCGACTTGAAGGTGAATTGAGGCGTAAAATGTGTTTTCCTTTAAGTTTGCAATTACGATTTTTTCGACGTGGGCATTTAGGTCGACCAGCATATTTCGAATTAAGTCGTGTGTCATCGGTCTAGGCGTTTCGATGTTTTCTATCTGAATGGCGATTGCATTCGCTTCAAAAACGCCGACCCAGATTGGAAGCACTCGCTCCCCTTCGTGCTCGCGAAGGACTACGATCGGCATATTGGTGATGGGGTCAACCATTAAGCTTTTTATTGTCATTTTAACGAGCATGACTGGACCTTTCTTGCCGAGATGTGGTGCCGTCTGAACCGTCAACCTTACCGGAGTGAGGCGAGGCAGTTATGCCGGATGGTACTACCATACCGTTTAAGCTGTTTGGTCCTGCTTGCTGGATTGTGATGTTTAGCATCTGTCCAAT
>Ga0310345_10006409_pt1 | contig 10289 bp, 7 predicted proteins | sample HC15DNA20500_MG_FD_204667 | JGI IMG/M metagenome (GOLD analysis project Ga0310345, IMG submission 204667) | Marine microbial communities from station ALOHA, North Pacific Subtropical Gyre - HC15-DNA-20-500_MG | ecosystem: Environmental > Aquatic > Marine > Oceanic | place: Pacific Ocean: North... | reverse complement strand
CGTTTTTTTTTTGGAAGACTACACTCTAAACTCCCGCTTACCGTTTCAAATCTTTTTATAGATTATTTATGGGCAAAAGACCCTGCATTCCGTCGGGATCTTTTGGGCGATGCCGATACTAAGCAGTTTCAAAACGATGTCGAGGATGTTATTTCCTTTTGAAATCAGACTATGGAATGTCCAAACTGTGGTGCTGAAAACCATAACCTAGACGCTGGGTGTCCTTGTGGTTTTTCCTTTGCCACAGCTGGTGAACAGCGTTCCCATCAATCTTGGGTAGAGGCTTGGATAGGGATCACCTTCGCTTTCATCGTAGTGGGGGGGGGTCTAGCTTTTATCGTTTTCGCTACAGGTGGATCACGGTGGGATGCTTTCCTGGTGTTTCCTATTGTGATTATTTTTGGCCTATGGGTAGTTGCCGAAAGCTCATGCAAAGAATGCAGACATTTTCGGACACAACAAGAGGTAGAGGAGTATGAGGATTCCCTTCGTTGCATCACGGTGGTTAAATTTCGCTGTGGTTATTGTGGGCATCGGACCACGCGGTAAATTGACAATTACACTGTCCCACCTGGATTCTACTAAATCGTTCCATCTACCACCTTGGGTACTCACTGGCCTGAAAACGTTCTGAAACCGTTCTTTTGAAAATGGGACTCCTTAATATGGAACCCGTTCCCCAAAGCGCATAGAAGAGACAGCCACAGAGAGAAACTAAGTTCCCTCCTCAGTGACTGTCTTCTTGGACTCCTTTCGAAGTCAGTATTTGTATTTTTGGGAGGGGTCGTGCGGTTTCCCCACACTGGGGGGAACGTGGTTTCTCCGCAATCCGTGGATTCTCAACCTTGGTATCCGATCCGCCACTTTGGAATCGTTGGTGACTACCATTCCTCCATCACCATAGGCCCCAAGATTTTTGCTTGGGAAGAAACCTAGACATCCCACGTGGCCCAGGGTGGCGGTCTTTTGTCCTGAATACTCCGCTCCACACGCCTGAGCATTGTCCTTGATTTCCTTCAGATCGTTGGCACGAGCCGGTTCTAAATAATGGCGTCATCTCTGCTGAAGGCATCGGCCAAAACGCAGAGCAGAATCGGGAATTGACTTCCCAAAACATACCGGGAAAACTCAAAATGGAGTGGTTCAGTTAATGGGGTAGGAGCAGGTCCCTGTAGAATCCCCGGGGTTTTGGATGGCAACGACATAGCATTGCATCATGAAACAACGGGAAGTACAGACATCAAGTCGCGATATCTTTTGCCCAGCCCCGGTTGGCCTGATACCAGGAGAGCAAGGAATTTACTCCTTGTTCGAAATCATGAACGGGTCTCCAGCCAAGAATTTTTTCCGCCTTGGTAATGTCCGCCCGCGTGGCAGTAACGTCGGCTGGATGACGAGGCCTCATTAGGAGATCAGCCCTGCAACCCGCCATTTTTTCTATCAAACGAATGGCATCTAACAAGACAATCGGCTGGTCTGAACCTAGGTTGATGATTTCGTAACCTACTGGTTTTAGCGCCTTGATGGTTCCGTCCGCGATATCATCGATATAGGTAAAATCCCGAGACTGGTTTCCGTCGCCGAAGACGATAACTTTCCTGCCCTCACAAATCCACTGGACGAATCGGAACAAACTCATCTCGGGGCGACCAGCAGGGCCATAGACAGTAAAGTATCGAAGCACAGTGATGTCGATTCCATAAAGATAGTGATAGGTATAGCAAAGTGCTTCAGCAGCTTTTTTAGAAGCCGCATAAGGCGAAAGAGGTTTACGGGTATTGTCATCCTCACGAAAGGGCAGCACGTCGCTTGATCCGTAAAGACTCGATGTAGAAGCCAGTACAAATTTTTTGATCTCAAACTCCCTGGAGCACTCCAACAAGTTTAGAGTTCCGGTTGTATTGGTTTCGAAGTAAATCCAGGGATCTACTACCGACTGTCGGACTCCTGCTCTAGCAGCAAGATTGATGACCGCGTCAAACGACAGCCGGAACAGCTTTTTTAATTGGTCTCGGTTGCAAATGTCTAGCTGCTGAAATGTGAATTTGGGTTTTCTGTTAAGTTGACCTAATCGCCAATCCTTCAAACGGACGTCGTAGGCGTCGTTCAAGCTGTCAATGCCAATGACTTCATGATCCTCGGCGAGGAGAAATTCACATACTTTTGAGGCAATGAATCCAGCAGCGCCTGTGACGAGATATTTGGCCAAGGACTTATCTTCTGAGTTTGCAGACTACGCGGAAAAGTCGTGTCACCCACACCGCGTTGTTAACAAACAGCCTCCGACCGAAATTCATAACGTTGTCTCTTTTTTTCCCGCGCCATCACTTCAGCGATTTCACAATCCGACCTACCCCCCATGAGTGCAACCACCCTCAAAATTATAGCCGGTGTGACTGAGTGTTTTTCGGGGGCCGCTGATTTACTAGCGCTACTGACACCTTCTTCGACTTTGAAGCCTTAGGAACATTATAATAGGACTCGATGTCACCAAGCGCGATGCCTAGTTTGCGCCATTCATCTTTAAATGACAAGGCAAAAAATGGCCGTCATGATCAAGCAAAAGTGACCCACCCGAGTTTAAAAACATCTATCCAATAGATACCCGGATCAAGAGGGGTTTTGAGAGAATTCAGGTGACAACGCTACCGAGACTATTCAGGTAAAGAACATGAACTGGTCCTAAACCGAAACCCAGCTTCATCAACCAAATTCCGGGGTGCATACCGTTCGTTTTACCGCAGCAATTACGATTTCCAGGTGCTCGGCAGACATTTCGGGATAAAGGGGAATCGCTAAAGTTTCCTGGCTGGCTCTCTCCGCTACCGGAAATTCTCCTTTCCCATATCCGAGAAACTGGCAGGGTTCAGATAAATGAAGCGGTTGAGGATAATAGACCGCAGAGGCTACGCCAGCTTTCTCCAAACCTCGCTGAATCCGGTCTCGTTCATTTACCTGAATCACATAAAGATGATAGACATGTCTGGCATCGGGACACTCACACGGGAGTTGGAGATCAAGTCCCCCGAGGCCCTTCGAGTACTGTCCTGCCAAATGACGACGTCTCACATTCCATTCATCAACATGTTTCAACTTCACGCGCAGAATGGCCGCCTGTAATTCATCCAATCGGCTGTTAAAGCCGATCATCTCGGGAACATACTTCTTCCGCCATCCATGGGTTCTCAACAATCGTACTCGCTCTGCCACTGCGGAATCGTTGGTGACTACCATTCCTCCATCACCATAGGCCCCAAGATTCTTGCTTGGGTAAAAACTAAGACATCCCACGTGGGCCAGAGTGGCGGTCTTTTGCCCTGAATACTCTGCTCCAAACGCCTGAGCATTGTCCTCGATTAGTTTCAGATCATTGGCGCGAGCCAGTTCCAATAAAGGCGTCATTTCTACAGGATGACCATAGAGGTGGACGGGAATAACTGCCCTCGTACGGGGAGTGATCCGATCTTCGACGGCTTTGACACTGAGACAATAAGTTTTCGGGTCGACATCCACAAAGACTGGCGTAGCCCCCACCTGCAGGACGGCTTCAGCGGTCGCAAAAAAAGTGTAGACGGGGAGGATGACTTCCTTCCCGTCCCAATCGTCATCGAGTGCTCTGAGAGCGAGTACCAAAGCATCGGTACCCGACGCTACCCCTACTGCGTGCTCAACTCCAAGATATTCTTCTACCTCTTGTTCCAACGCTGCGACGTTGGATCCGAGAATAAAGCAACCGGACTCAAGTACTTTTTGAATTGATTCGTTGATTGCGACTCGACAATCTCGATACTGAGCTACGAGATCGATCATAGGAATTTTCACAATTTATTTGCCTTTCTCACACAATTCTCACTCTTCACATAATGAAAGCCACAAGCTTCACAAGCTGCGCTCTCCGTATTTTTCCCTTTTAGGAAAAGCAACTTCACTCCGCACTGGCACATCCATCCGTGGGCCCGTGCAGGATTCCCGTAAACAAGGGCGTAATCGGGAACATCGTGAGTGATCACTGCACCCGCTCCGACAAAAGCATATCTCCCCAGCGTCACTCCACAAACAACCGTCGTGTTGGCTCCAAGCGAGGCCCCTTTTTTGACCAAGGTGGTCCGATATTGATCCTTACGTCCTATGGAACTGCGAGGATTGAAAACGTTCGTGAACACCACGGAGGGCCCCAGGAATGCATCTTCTTCGATAATCACACCCGTGAAGATGGACACGTTGTTCTGAATTTTGACTTTATCGCCAATGATCACATCTGAGCCAACAAAAACATTCTGACCAATCTTGCAGTTACGTCCAATCTGGGCACTACCCATTATGTGGCAAAAGTGCCAAACTTTGGTGCCAGTTCCAATCCTCGCTCCCTCGTCCACGTAACTGGAATCGTGTATGAAGTAGTCTGTCATTATCCTGTGTTTTTCTCGACTTCGGTAAGCTGGACCGGACCTCCGCCTTGTTTCAGAGACATCCCGCTGGCCTCCAAAACCTTGAGCACTCTTAGGGCACTCCTGCCACTGGTGAGTGGTTCTTTGCGATCGCGGAGGCATTTCAGAAAATGCTCACATTCCAGACGCAGTGGCTCTGTCTCTTCCAACAGCAATGTGGTCTCAGCGGTCTGGCGTGGAACCGGAAAACCGGACTGCCATTCAATGCCCTTGTCGTAAATTATCAACTTTTCTTCGCGCGCTAGATCATCGAACACCGCCATTTTTTGGTTGCCAATGACGACCAGTTTCTGTTCTTTATAAGGATGGAGCCAACTAACAAAAACATGAGCTCTGCGTCCTTCAGGGAAAAGCAAAGTTGTTACCGTCACATCGGCAATTCCTGATTGGAGATAACTCCCGCCTGAAGCAGTCACAGCAAGAGGCTCCTCATTCATGAGTGTGCAGATGACCGAAACGTCGTGTGGGGCAAAACTCCATAGGATATCCTCTTCCTGTCGCACCTTGCCCAGATTCATCCGATGCGAATAGATATACCATACCTCCCCTAAATCCCCGTTTGAGACGACGTCCTTCAATAGAGCTACTGCCGGGTGGTATTCCAAAAGGTGCCCGACCATCAGGATGACGCCGCGCTCATTCGCCAAATCCGCCAGTTCTCGCCCCTGGTCATATCGGAGAGCCAAGGGCTTCTCGACGAATACATCTTTACCCCTTAAAATTGCTTCCTTGACTTGGAGGTAATGTGAGGCGGCAGGTGTCGCGATCACAACCGCCTGAATGTCTTCCTCCTTTAGTACATCTTCAAACTTACTGGTCAACCGAACGTCAGAGTAGAGTTCAGTTTGGGTGCCCAGCAAGGATTCGTTCGTATCACAAATCAGCCCAAGAACATGAAGCTGAGAAAAATTACGTACTAGGTTCTTACCCCAGTATCCGCAACCAACTACTGCTATTTTTTGATCCATCTCTGAAAACCCGTAAATCTACAAGGCCATCCCTTCTGCACATAGCTACTATCCGTTTACTTCCGCGCTTTGATCAACATGAACCATCCAACTCGGTCTTTTCCGCCTAATGTTGCCAAAATACGAAGTAAACCGCGATACAGAGTCGAGTGACTGTTGGCGGCCAGATCGCACCAAGTCAAAACCGTCCTGATGTCGACCCTTTCAAGGGCCAAAGACTCAAGTATCGCCCTTGCCTCGGATCGGGTAAAAGCTCTAGTGCCGGGGCTTTCCATGTAATTGGCGATAGCATACGAAACAGGCCGCCACACTTGGCCACGCAGCAAACACCTGCGCAACCAGGTCATCAGTGCGGCTACCGAGTGGCGGTGGTAGATCATCAGTTTTAACTCCCCTTTCGGTTTAGTGACACGCACTAATTCCTGTAAAGCTCGATAAGGATCGGGTGTGTGGTGAATGACTCCCCAACAGTAGGTCAAGTCAAATGAGTTATCTGGGTAATCCAACCGTTCTGCGTCAGCTTGTCTTAAATCGACAGCCTCCAAACCTTCCAGGTCCAAGCGACAACGTGTGTGTTCTATAGCTTCCGAGGTTAAGTCCACCCCGTAAGCAAACGCACCAGCACGTACCCATTGCACAAAGTCGGTGCCGGCACCCAACCCCACCTCTAAAATCTTCTTACCATGGTAACTTTTAAATTCGGCGAAGGTATGGATATAGGGTTCCAGGCGGTAGCGGGCTTTCTCAATTTCTGAAAAATAATCTGAGGAAAATTTTTCTGACTGAGCAAACTGAGTACCACAAGTCCGGGCACTCCAGTAAGACGCTACCGCTTTCTTGGCAGGATGAATTTTGTCCATCGGGCGTTACTCCATGTTCGGTTCGGGCGGTGGCATCTGGTCACACTTGAGAAGATAAAGGTATTGCTGACCACTTTCTTTGACTGGAGTTAAACAGTGCAATCGAAATGCTGGAGAACTCACCAGCATGAATTCTGCTGTTTCAGATCCTCTCAAGTACAAATCATTCACGAATACATACTGCGCACCCAGCCGATTCCATTCGTCTAAAATGAGCTGAGGATCGTCCAGAGTTTCGTTGAAAAAATTGCCATCCGCCATGCGAGAATCAATAAAGCGAACCTCCGGGTCAATGTAATAATCATTGCCCACACGAAGAGAAATGACTGTGGCCTTATCCTTCGGGAGATTGTTGATGAAGTGAACCATATCCAAGTGGGGATAGGCCCCAGATAGGTTCAGGTTCCGCTCCAAGAACTGATCACGGTTAACGAAGCCTGCCAGGTATTGTAGTTTGTCCAGGCTAAAAAGATGCAGGCGAACAAAAAATACCGCTTCAAATGCTAAAAGAAAAAGAAAACCGAGAATGAAGGTACGCCTAACCCATGGAAAGGACTGCTTGCAGGCGTTCAAACTCCAGGCGGCAATAACTGCCAATAACCCTAGCTCCACCAGGAAATTCCGTGGCCTCTGCCGACCAACAAAGTAGTACAGGACATACAATACACCTACAGCCACAAGGGCCCATTTTATCTCTCTCGGCACTCGCCGCAAGAACAGAACACCAGGAGCCAAGGCAAGAAAGACGGGACCGATTGGCTTGCCAAAATGCCAGGGTGCATATTGGGTCGACATTGCCCAAGCATTCGTCACCACTGCCCACGGGTTGGTAGAGTACTGGACGGGCGAGAAGTCGCTCATAAAAACTGGATAAACAGGGTTGCCCGTTTCAATGTAGTTCTTGATCAACCAAGGACAGGAGAGCAATACAAGGGGTATCGCGTATAGCAACAGTCGGTGTGAACCATTCGTCAATCGAGTCCGCATATCCTGATCTGTTGCAAGAGTAACTATCCCAATGAACAACACGATTACCGCCGCTGTGAAGCCTGATACGTAAGAGGTAGCGAAACCTGCGCCGCTAAAGATCCCACCGATGACCAGCCACCGGTCTTGACGTTCTTGAGTGAAAACCCAACGGCTCAGGGAAAATATTGCCAGCAAATCGAAAAACGCTCGTCCCAAATTTACCTTTGCGGTAGGCACCAAGAATTCAACAACATGAGTGACCAAAAAGAAAAGGGCGGCCCAAAGCCCAATTTCCATAGAAAAATAGCGGCGTCCCAGCAGGAAAACGATCGATGCTGCTCCCATCGCCATGGTGAACCCCACCAACATCTGGGCAAGTTCTTCGCCTCGAACAAGTAAAGCCATCGCTGAAAGCATTTGCATGTTCAATGGAATAGAGGCGAAGACCTCAAATGGCAGAGAGACTATTCCACCCGAATGGGCATATCGCCTTGGTACATCCAAATATGTGTGTACCGTATCACCATCCAGGGGCGGAGCCATCGCACTCAATACGTACGCGAAGGCGACACCGGAAAGCGCGAGCCATAACCATCGCGTCACCTTGACTTCTTCCGGCAGGTCAGTTTTCTGGTCACGGGACATGTAATCGATCCTCCAAGGGTTCCACCCCTGATAACCCCTGAAGGCCGCGACAGATAAAACTCCCAACCACAAGAAGATCGACAAGGGTCGCAGCCACCCAATCCAGGCCAGCGCTGCCGTACCGTAAATAAGGAAGACAAACCCTAAACCTGCCGACAGCATCACAGCTTCGCCTGGCCGAGTCGCTTTCAAATTTAGCCTGCGATAGAGTACGAGGCCGGATCCTAGGACAATAGCCAGTATGCACAGCCAAATTAAGAAATTAAGAAGATTGTGAACCATCTTTATTAAACTAGTTGATCAAGAAGGGCAAGAATTTTCTCCCACCTACCAGGAAGAGTAAGCATGTGGTAGAAGTAGCTTCCGAAGAGAACAAGTATCCACAGGACCCAGATTAATTCGATCCATTTAAGAGTGCCCCGTTGAGTATCGAGTTCACTGTTCACGTTCCGTACACTCCTTGGTCAGGTCGGAGGGTGAGTACTCCAGTCCTACCAGCCGGGGAACTTGCCCGAAAAAGATTACCCCATCCTCATTGGCCTTCATTGGACCAGTGAAGCTTGCGAAGGATGTAGCACAATTTCCCATAAAAATCCAAGCCCACCGCCACTTCCCCGAGAGAACCTGGATGGTGAGAGGTCATCCCAACAGACTTGGGACAAATACACAGGTGGAAGACAAGTGATACTGACCAAAGCGTCAAATGCGAAGAGTGCAGCTTTTGACGTGTCTGCGATGGAGAAACCAGATCATCGCCAAAGCCGTAAGCCCAAGCCCATGGGGGACGGTTACTGGCCTCATAGACGGTCTCCAATCAAATGGTAACCGGCTCAAGCAATGGCATGTCATACTGGCGACAGGCCTTGGAGTCCCGCCAGGAATCGAAACCCAAGCAGGTAAGAAAGGTCTCACGAAAAAGTTAGTGGGTAAGGTGATTTGGTCGACGGGAACTCAATTAACATTTTTAGTTTTCCTTATATATATACCGCCCTCATCAGGTAAGGGCCTACGTTGTGATGTGTGGAGCCGGCCTTATCCTGCAGTAACAATTCCCGACCCCAGGGAATAGTGCCGCCCCTGCTAACTGTAGACATCGTAGCTTGCCAAGGGGACGATGTCGTGGACCTTCTTCCTAATAGAGAGAGTTCCCAGTTGCTCTTTACTTGAACCTAAGGTAGCGACCGAAAGTCCGGCTTTGACTTTACGTTTCAACTCCCCCAACGACCGGATTTTCGCCACGTTTTTCATAATGTAGCTCGGCCGCAGATAAAACTCTTTATAAGCCTTCACAAGCCAGTGTCTCAACTCATCAGCGGTGTGATTCTCTTCCCAGAAAGGAAGCTCGAAGTTTTCTCTGGGCCGGACTGCAAAGTCTCGCCATACATCGCTCTTCAGAATTCCGGACTTCAGCCCCTCAAAGTAAGTCTCTGTGGCAGGGTAGGGACAGAAGATCGTGAAGTGCACATAATTCGGATCAAGCCGCTTTGCCAGGTCAATGGAGTCCTGAAAATCCTTAGCAGTCTCAGTTTGCTGACCAAAAATAAAATAAGTCAGAACTTCCATACCCACTTCTTTGGTCCATCCAATCACTTGTTCCACTCGTTCGACGGTGGTGTTCTTTTTGATCGCTTTAAGCATCCGGTCATTGCCCACTTCCACACCGTAGTGAATCCTATCGCACCCTCCATCTTTCATGGCTCGAAGCAGCTCCGGTGTCATCGTGTTTACATGGGCCCTGACATCCCACCTGAACTGCAGCTTCCGACGTTTGATCTCTTCACAAAGTTCAAAAACCCGATCTCTTCTGACAGTAAACGTGTCATCATAGATGAACCCCTCACTTATTCCGAGGTTGATACACTCTTCCATCTCGTCAGCAACGTGCATCGCAGATCTCCAGCGGAAACCCGAGATGACAGGCGAGAAGGGTCGATCGCAGAATGTACACTTATAAGGACACCCTCTACTGGTGAACATCGTCGTGATTATGTTGTGTTTGCCCAGCAAAGAGGAATACTTCGAGATGTCCGTCAGATGACGTGCTGGAAAGCCCAGTTCATCCAGGTTTTCAGTGAGAGGTGATAGCCCAGTATCAATTGTACGGCCGTTTCTCCTGAATCCCAGACCTGGAATTTGCTCCAACGCATCCAGGTCGTTGAGATTGTCAAGCAATTTGACAAACGTCTTCTCTCCCTCGCCCTGCACAATGAAATCAACACCCGGTAGGTTAATGGTTTCTTTAGGGAAAATATGAACGTGAGGTCCCCCGAGAACTACTTTCGTCTCCGGACTCAACTGTTTGACCAGCGCGACAGTTTTTAGAACATCAATCAGAGTGAATGTCATCGCTGTGATTCCAACAACATCACCCATCTTATCTCTGAGGACTTCTCGCAACT
>Ga0310345_10006407_pt1 | contig 10291 bp, 9 predicted proteins | sample HC15DNA20500_MG_FD_204667 | JGI IMG/M metagenome (GOLD analysis project Ga0310345, IMG submission 204667) | Marine microbial communities from station ALOHA, North Pacific Subtropical Gyre - HC15-DNA-20-500_MG | ecosystem: Environmental > Aquatic > Marine > Oceanic | place: Pacific Ocean: North... | reverse complement strand
GAATCTGACGTCGATATTCGTTCTGCGCATCCCTATTGGGCTTACCCTTTTTCGGACGTGTCAGTCGTTCATAACGGACAGTTGACGAATTACTGGACTAGGCGTCGCGAATTGGAGCGCCGTGATCATCGGTTTATGTCCGATTGTGACTCGGAACTTATTGCCGTTTTCATCGCTGACGCGATTGATCGAGGTGAAGATCTCGAATCCGCGATGTGTCGCTCGATTAACGAATTAGATGGTGTGTTCACTTACTTGATCGCGACTAGCGATCAATTGGGCATGGCTAAAGACACCATGGCAGCGAAGCCCATGGTTCTATACGAAGCCGACGACTTTGTTGGACTTGCATCTGAGGAGGTCGCAATTCGCAGCATCTTCCCGCACGAGATAGACACTTTTGATCCCTATGAAGGAGAGGTTCGCGTATGGCAGACCTGAAAGAACATGCATCCCGGGATATGGGGATGCATTCCGAACAGCTGAAAGGACGGACGCAGGAGCGTTTTTTCTCGTCTGAAGAAGGCGAAAACTTTTTCCAGCCTTTTGCCTATGAAGTGGATTTCAATAAAAGCACGGAATTTGATGCGGAAGAGCTGGAAACCAAGGGGATCAACGACAAGCTCCGTGACTTGATGAAAGCGGGATATGGCTCCATCCGCATTCTTAACCCGGGAGCGAAACATAGTATCGCGGTGGGGATCCTCAATCGGTTGAATCTAGATATTGCTGGTAGTCTTGGTTATTTTGGGTTGGGACTACTCGACGGCCCCAACGTTCACGTCGCCGGCCGGGTAGGTTGGTCCTGCGCAGAAAATATGATGGCGGGGACGGTCTTAATAGAGAAGAACGCGGGTTCGACCTTTGGTGCAGCTATCAGAGGTGGCGATCTCGTGTGCAAGGGCAGCGTCGGGGCAAGGACGGGGATTGATCAAAAAGGTGGCACGATTATCGTCGGTGGAGATACAGGGGCATTCAGCGGTTTCATGATGCAACGAGGACGAATGGTTGTTTTGGGTGATGCCGGTCAGAATCTAGGTGATTCCATGTACGACGGAACGATCTACATTGGCGGGACCATCAAGAGTCTAGGAGTGGACGCCGTGGAGGAAGAGATGACGGAGCTCGACATCGCTTGGCTCGATCGCAAACTCGAACTTTATGGTCTCAGCGCATCAGGCGGGTCGAAAAGTATGCAAAAAATTGTATCCGGAAAACAACTTTGGAATTACGACAATCTAGAGCCTACCGAGAAGAAGCTCGTTCTTTAGAATGCGAGGGATTACTGATGTCTAGATCAGATGATGAAAAATATATTTTGGGTACGAGCCCGATTTTTACACCGGAGGTCATTAACGATATCCACGTAAAATCTGAACTCGGCCGTTACCGTATGCGCGGCTTTTCAATGTTCAAGAAGATTCCGAATTGGGACGACTTAACATTCTTGCCCGGAACGTTGACGCGCTTTGTCATCGAGGGATATCGCGAGAAATGCGAAACAAAAACGGTCATCGGTCCGCGCGCAAAGCGTCCGTTGGTGCTCGATATTCCGATCTACATTACGGGAATGAGTTTCGGCGCTTTATCTTATGAAGCCAAGACGGCATTGGCGCGAGGAGCGACTATGGCCGGGACGGCGACTTGTTCCGGGGAGGGCGGCATGATCCCCGATGAACGTCGATATTCAGAAAAGTGGTTTTACCAGTGCATTCAATCTCGCTATGGGTTCAACCCGCAACATCTTCGCTTGGCAGACGGTTGCGAATTTTTTATTGGGCAAGGCTGCAAAGTTGGGCTCGGTGGCCATTTGATGGGGCAAAAAGTCACCGATCAGGTCGCCGAAATGCGCTCATTACCGGCCGGTATCGATCAACGTTCACCCGCGCGACACCCGGATTGGCTGGGGCCTGACGACCTCGCCTTGAAGATTCAGGAGGTCCGAGAGGCCACGAACTGGGAGATACCTATCCAATTGAAACTTGGTTCGGCCCGCGTCTATGACGATGTCCGTATGGCCGCTAAAACCGATCCCGATTCAATTTATCTCGATGGTATGGAAGGTGGAACCGGCGCGGGTCCGCACCTTGCGGCTGAAGAAACCGGTGTTCCTGGTATCGCCGCGATCCGCCAAGCACGTCAGGCCTTAGATGATGTTGGCAAGAGTGGAGATATAACGCTGATCTACGCGGGCGGGATTCGCAACGGTGCTGACGTCGCAAAAGCGTTGGCCTTGGGAGCCGAGGCGGTCGCGATCGGGCATTCATCCATGATGGCGCTTAATTGCAATAAGGACATTCCGGAGGCGGACTACGAAAAAGAGATAGGCGTAAAAGCGGGCCACTGTTATCACTGTCATACTGGGCGGTGCCCGGTCGGCGTTGCCACCCAAGACCCTGAGTTACGTAAACGACTCGATCCTGATGCGGCGGCGGAACGGGTGTACAACTTCCTGCACTGTCTTGCTATTGAATGCCAGATGATGGCCCGTGCCTGTGGCAAGACTAACGTCCACTCGTTGGAGCCAGAGGATCTGGCTGCGTTGACCATGGAGGCATCTGCGATGGCCCAGGTACCGCTTGCCGGGTCACAGCACACCGTTGGTCGACCGGACATGACGCGATTCTAGGGGGAATGTGACTATGGCGTACGAGCAAGATATTGACCATTATCTCAAGACGACCGGCGTAGATTCAGAACGGGAAAAAATGATCGGGCAAACCATCGGTTACCGCTATGACGTTAACCTTTTGCCCGACTATGAACGACTAACCCCCTTCCTTAAGCGCTACATAAACATGATGGGTTGGCAAGATCTCAATTGGCTTGAAGACGTTCATATGGGGTACGAAGAAGGCCATGCCGCTGTGTTCGATCGCAATATCAATGGCTGGGTGACTGTCCCGGAGGGTATAAATCTCCCCGATAACCAACAAGAGCGTGACATGATTGCACGGGAGCTTCTGGTTAAGTTTCAGATGTCGCCTAACCACCCTTTGGTGGACTTGCGTCGCGCTTACGCGAAATTTGATTGATCCCATTGTGCTGATCTTTGGTGCCGTATGGATATTGATTCTCTGGAGCTTGGGTTGGAACCTGAGATCGCCGATGCCGGCGTGCAGTTAGGTTACGTGGCGATCGCAGGTTTGGATAATCATATTCACGATGAGCGATTCACAGATACATACAAAAACCTACAACAAACCATTGTGTATGGAGAATCGCTGGAAACCTTGCTGGCTGATCCGCAAATCTTGGGATATAGAAAGTTACACGAAACGTTTGATGTGAAGGATACGGCAATAATTCCGTCTCCGGAAAGCATGTTCAGGGTATTGTTTGCCCGTAAAACGCTTCGTTCGATTAGTCTGATTGTAGACATCTACAGCTATGTCTCGCTGAAATTTAGAATCTCGGCTGGTGCGCATGATATCGAAAAAATCTCGTACTCGATGAAGTTGGGCGCAACGCGCCATGATGACCGATTCGTGCCTTTGGGTAGCAACAGACCACAGCCGGTTCCGGTTGGTGAGTATGCCTATAGAGATGGTGATGGTGAAATCTTATGTCGACTGGAATGTAAACAATCCGATAAAACGAAGATTGAACTAGGGAGCCGGGACGTGCTGTTCATTCTTCAAGGGCATCCAACAACACCTGTTCATGTTATACCCGGGGCGATCGAAGAACTAAAAAGCTTGTTGAATACCTATTGCGGACCCTATTCCAAAGAACGTATGTTGCTCTTGCCTGATGCTTTGGGTCATGCATCTTGATTCGTGACGATGCTACGTTTACTAAAATACGGTTTTATTGAGGGCTACGCAGAGCCGCGATATTTTAATACCCCAGAATCGATGAATGAGACCTACGACGTTGTGATTATCGGCGCCGGAGGGCACGGGCTAGCTTGTGCTTACTACCTAGCAAAAGATCACGGTGTGACGAATGTAGCAGTTTTGGAAAAAGGCTATATCGGTGGAGGAAATACCGGCCGTAATACGACCATCGTGCGTTCTAATTATTTGACCGAAGAAGGTGTCAAATTTTATGATGCGAGTCTCACGCTATTCGAGTCTTTGTCGGAAGAACTGGACTTCAATATTTTCTACTCCGAACGAGGCCACTACACGCTTGCGCACAGTGACGCGACTTTGCGCACTGCGCGTTGGCGCGCCGAAGTTAACAAGCATTACGGGGTCGAAAGTGAGGTCGTGGGCCCTGAAGAGATAGCTCGCGCCTGCCCAGAGCTTGACTTATCGTGTGGAGGTAACCATGAGATCCTAGGTGCGCTCTATCACGCGCCGGGTGCGGTTGCCCGCCATGATGCAGTGGCTTGGGGCTATGCTCGCCGGGCCTCAGAAGCCGGCGTTTCAATCTTTCAGGGTACGGAGGTTACAGCGATCGAGTTAGATAGTAGCGGTGTTGAAACGGTGGTCACCAATCGGGGGCGAGTTAAAACGCGGAAAGTTCTATCTGCCGTCGCAGGTCATACCCCCAGCGTGCTTACGATGGTCGGTCTCAGCAGCCCTATAGAAATTTTTCCCTTACAAGCCTGTGTGACCGAACCGATCAAACCTTGGCTCGATACAATCATGGTTTCGGGCAGCCTGCACTTGTACGTTAGCCAGAGTTCCCGCGGCGAGATGGTTATGGGAGCGTCCGTTGACCCAATTGAGGTCCACTCGCAACGTTCGACTTTCGAATTCGTCAGCGATATATGCGATCAGATGTTGGATTTGTTTCCGTTTCTGGCAGGCGTAAAAATAAACCGACAGTGGGCCGGGATGGCAGATATGACACCCGATTTCGCGCCGATAATGGGAACGACGCTGGTCAACGGATTTTATCTCGACGCGGGTTGGGGAACTTGGGGTTTTAAGGCCACCCCAATTTGTGGTCGAACCATGGCGGCGACGGTAGTCAACGATCGCAACCATGAGTTGATTACGGCGTTTAATCTCTCACGCTTTGAAAACTACCAACTCGTCGGTGAAAAAGGCGCCGCGGCGGTCGGACATTAAAGCCGGGCCCCATGAAATTCATTGACTGTCCCATAATCGGTGTCCGCCCTCATACGGAGTTCTCAATCAGTGGAGTCGTCGATGTTGAACCTGAGGAGATTATCGACCTAACACCCGCGGCATGGACCTTCGATCGCAACAGCGTCCCCATCGAACGGGTCGAGCAGTGGTACCACCTACCGACGCAACTTTGGTTTGACGTTACGCGTAATACGGGCACTGACGAGATCAGCCTAGTAGCGATTAAAGGCGAGGAAAATGAGTAGGCGGCTACCTCCTCGCCCGGGGGAGTGGCTTGATCGTGAGACTCGGGTCGAGTTCGAATTCGAAGGTTCCAAGTACGAAGGGTTTGCGGGTGATGTCGTCACGAGCGCCCTATTAGCTCACAATCAAAGGCTACTGGGACGTAGTTTTAAATATCATCGCCCCCGCGGCGTGTTGTCCATGGCGAACCACGACGCCAACGTTTTACTGCAATCGCCAAATGCCATCAATATCCGCGGCGACGTTACACCAATCCTTCAAGGGCAGTCGCTACGTGCGGTCAATACGGTGTTAGGCGTCAAACGTGATCTGATGCAGTATTTAAGTCTGTTCTCGCGGTTCTTACCTGTCGGTTTTTACTATAAAGCATTTTATCGGCCGCGGTGGGCCTTCCCCTTTTGGGAGCGTCTGATTCGCGAAATGGCTGGGCTCGGGAAGGTCGATACCGAGAGCCTTGGGTTGCGACAGTCGCGTAAACACCGTTTCTGTGACCTCTTGATTGTCGGCGCGGGTGCTTCAGGTCTTGCTGCAGCGGCCCACTGCGCCGACAGTGACTTAGACGTCGTAATTGTCGATGAGAACCGATACGCGGGTGGAGCGTTGAATTTCATGCACGCCGACGATGAGCAAGCCCAATCCTTTGGGGAGGCGGTGCTGAATCGAATCGATCTCGCCGAGAATATCGAGCTACTTACTGATGCATTCGCTGGAGCTTGTTACGACCGCTATACCGTCCCAGTTGTAACGCGGCAGGGCGTGTTATTGATTCAAGCGCGGGCAATTATTTTTACGACTGGTGTAATTGAACAACCCGCGGTGTTTCGGAATAACGATCTGCCAGGAGTGATGCTGGCGACAGCGGCCCAACGGCTAATTCAGCACTACGCAGTAGCGCCTTGTGAAACGTGTGTTGTTCTGACCGCTAATGACGAAGGTTATCGTGCGGCGCTCGATTATGCGGAAGTGGATATTCGCGTGGCTGCCGTGATCGACATGCGAGCGGAGACCCCTCCGAATGCATTGACACAGGAGTTACTTGCCCGAGGGGTTCAACTGATACCTAGCACCCACGTAGACGAAGCTCGAGCAAAACGTGGACATTTGGCATCGGTGGTTGTCCATTCAAACGACCAGACGGTTGCTCAGGAAATAGCCTGCGACGGTCTGATGATGAGCGTAGGATGGGCGCCGGCGGGGAGCCTCGTGTATCAGGCGGGGGGACGATTTTCATATGACGATGAGATGCACCAAATCGTTCCGATATCGCTGCCCGATGGTGTGTTCTTAGCGGGTCGATTGAACGGCTTGTTCTCGCTCAGTGAGCGTGTTGCGGACGGCCGTGCTGCGGCAACAGAAGCTGCGTCTCATTTAGGTAGACAAGAACCATTGCCGGTCACAAGGCCATCATCTGGGCGAGTGCCACATTCCCATCCTTATCCGATCAAGAAACACCGAAAAGGTAAGGAATTCATCGATTTCGACGAAGACATTCAACTCAGGGATTTGGATGTCGGTATGCGAGAAGGGTTCGATTCTATTGAACTTCTGAAGCGCTATTCGACTATTGGAATGGGCCCGAGCCAGGGGAAGCTCTCGAATATGAACGGCGTACGTTTCGTCGCACGCCATAGGGGGCGCGACGTGAATGCCATTGGTGTAACTACGCCGAGGCCTTTCTACCACCCGATACCTATGGGAACGTTAGCCGGCAGACGCCTACGTCGTGAATGGCACACTCCCATGCATGATTATCACGTTAATCAAGGTGCCGATATGATGGATACCGGACCTTGGCGGCGGCCGAAAAGCTATCTTAAGGGGTCTCCATTCGCCCAAGTTTCTTCGGAATACCGAGCTGTACGCGAAGGTGTCGGGATCATCGATGTTTCTACACTCGGCAAAATCGAAATCTACGGTCGCGACACACAAGTCTTGTTAGAGCATGCCTACACGTGCGCCTTTGATAAACTCAAACAGAACATGACTCGTTACATATTTATGGTTGATTCGAGCGGCACTATTGTCGATGACGGCGTTGCCGCACGACTCGGGGATGGACATTTCTATGTAACTGCTACGAGCACACATTCACAAACGGTATTACGACAGCTGCAGTTATTTGCCGACCAACTCAAACTCAAAGTCGCGGTTATAGACCGCACCTTTCAACTCGGAGCCATCAATATTGCGGGCCCATGCTCTAGACGCGTGCTTGAACGAATGACCGATCTTGAATTGGGCGATGACAAATTCCCGTATCTCGGAATACGCGAAGGAACCGTGGCCGGTATCCCCTCACGGTTGATGCGTGTTGGTTTTGTTGGGGAGCTAGGGTACGAGATCCATTGCGACGCGAGTAGTGGGGCGGTGCTGTGGGATAGTCTGCTGACGGCTGGCGAGGCAGAGGGTTGTATCGCCTTCGGTGTTGAGGCACAGCGTTTATTGCGCTTGGAAAAAGGTCACATCATCATCGGCCAGGATACCGACGGTACGACCAACCCTTTCGAAGCAGGCTTGGGATGGGGTGTGCGACTGAAGAAACCTCGGTTTCACGGTAAGCACAGCTTACAGGTTTTGAAATCTAAAGTGACGCGGAGGCTAATCGGTTTCGAAATCGGCCATCCCCTCGGAGAGGATCACTCTGGCCAAGATCCGGTTCAGGAATGCCATCTAATTATCGACAAGGGTGCGATAGTAGGCCGGGTCACCAGTGTTTCTTTCAGCCCTGTGCTTGAAAAGATTATAGGGCTCGCATATGTCGAAGTGGCACTTTCCACCGCTGGCACAGAGTTGCCTATTAGAACCACGGGCGGAAGGATAGTCACCGCTATTGTGACCGATACGCCTTTCTACGATCCTGATAATGAACGCCAGTCGCCGGATACTAACTCGGCCTACGACACAGCCGCGTGAAGGGGGCAGTTAAACGGAGCCCCGTTGTCTCTTCACTCGATGAGACGCAGTTTAAGTTTGGTGTCATCTATGACACATGGATAGCGCTCGCGACGCGAGCAACGATAAATAAAACCGGGTTTCTTGCCGACGTGAGCGCGGTACCCAAACGGATGATCGTCGGTTCTGGAGCAAGTGTATTATTAGCAACCTGCGGTATTCAGGCACCCAAAAAATTGATGCACTGGACGGCATTGGGTGAGGACGGAGCTGTCGTCCCCTTGCGTCAGGATCGATTCCTTGTCGTCTCGCCCACCCGGCCAGATGAGACGAACGAAATCTTTCAGAAAATCACTGGTCGGTCTGAGAATACGTTAGTATTGCGGCACGAGGCCGCGGATTTCGCATTAGGCGGTTCAGCAACGGATTCTCTTGTCAGTGAGCTTTGTCCGATGGATATTACCTGCTTGGCTGATGATGTGTGGATTGCGACGCGCTTGGCTAACTGCGAGGTTATGTTAAGACGATTGAAGCAAGGCTGCGTTAATTATCGACTGATGTGCTCGCCTGCAGACGCTGGTTTTCTTTTCAACGTGCTGAGCGATGTCACCAAGGAATGTGGCGGATCAGTCGTGGGGTTTAATGATTATTTGGGACTGATGAAGGGGGAACCGGATGACACCGATCGAAGCTAAAGAGCTCTTGGACAAACACTCCGTCAAGTTTGTTCTCGCCCAGTTTGTGGATATACATGGGGTGGCAAAAACCAAATCCGTACCAGCTGCCCATCTTAACGACGTACTTACGGATGGTGCTGGATTCGCAGGTTTTGCAGCTTGGGGAATGGGGCAAGGACCTGAAGATCACGATTTCATGGCGGTTGGGGACGTTGATACTCTGTCGTTGGTCCCGTGGCAGCCGGGTTATGCCCGGATGGTTTGCGATGGTACCGTAGATAGAAAGCCGTGGCCGCTGGATACCCGTTACATAATGAAGCAGCAAATCGCGCGGTTGACCGAACGCGGGTGGCGCATGAATACCGGTTTGGAGCCGGAATTCATGTTGTTAGCGCGAAGAGAAGACGGCTCGCTCGCACCGGCTGACGAAACCGATACTCTTGAGAAGCCCTGTTATGACTACAAAGGATTGTCTCGTAGTAGGGCATTCTTGGAAACGCTGGTAAGCGCTTTGACGGAAGTCGGGTTCGACATCTATCAGATTGATCACGAGGATGGCAACGGTCAGTTTGAGTTGAACTATACCTACACGGACGCATTGACCTCGGCGGATCGTTATGTATTTTTCCGAATGGCAGCTAACGAAATCGCGAACGATATGGGGTTTATATGTACTTTCATGCCGAAGCCTTTCACTGATCGCACCGGCAATGGTATGCACATGCATATTTCTATCGCCGGAGAGGGGAGTAATAATCTATTTCAGGATGATAGCGACCCCAATGGGATCGGTTTGTCCAAAATGGGATACCATTTCTTGGGCGGCTTGCTAAGACACGCCAGACCTCTGGCCGCACTGTTGGCTCCGTCGGTCAATTCCTATAAACGGCTTGTGGTCGGACGTGCACTCTCCGGTGCGACATGGGCGCCAGCTTATATTTCTTACGGAGACAACAATAGAACCGCGATGGTTCGCGTTCCGTATGGCCGATTGGAACTCAGGCTAGCGGATTCCTCGTGTAATCCGTATATCGCCGGTGCGGCGATGATTGCCGCGGGCCTTGACGGAATTGAAAACGAAATTGAACCCGGGGTTCCTCAAAACGTTAATTTCTACGCTCTTTCAGAGCGTGAGTTACGTAAACGCAAGGTGAAGCTGTTGCCCCAGAATCTGGGGGAAGCTCTGGATGAGCTTGCATCGAGCAGACTTTTTTCGACCCAACTAGGAAAAGAGTTCATTCAGGAATTTCTCGATATTAAGCGGATGGAGTGGATAGAGTATTGCCGGCATATTTCCGATTGGGAACGGGAACGATTACTCAGTTTCTATTAATATATGCCATGACTAAAAAATTGCCCTCCCCGGACTTAAAACTTATTGAAGGATCTGGAAACGAGCAGCCAGATTTAAGTGTGTTCCTTGGTGCGGCTTTC
>Ga0310345_10006406_pt1 | contig 10291 bp, 9 predicted proteins | sample HC15DNA20500_MG_FD_204667 | JGI IMG/M metagenome (GOLD analysis project Ga0310345, IMG submission 204667) | Marine microbial communities from station ALOHA, North Pacific Subtropical Gyre - HC15-DNA-20-500_MG | ecosystem: Environmental > Aquatic > Marine > Oceanic | place: Pacific Ocean: North... | reverse complement strand
AACGGCCGCAGTGAAAGCTTTCACGCCGGCGATGAAGCCGATGTAGAAGTCGATCACGCCGTAATAGAGCAGATACATCATGCCGGCGACGGCGGCCAAGCTGGCGCCCATGACGAAAGTCAGCGAGATCGTGCGGTCGACATTGACGCCCAAGAGCGAGGCCATCTTGCGGTCCTGCTCGCAAGCGCGCTGCTGGCGGCCGAGCGAGGTCTTCGAGATCAGGAGCGAGAAGCCGACCATCAGGATGATCGTCATCGCGATGATGATGATCTGCATCCAGGAGATCTGCACGACGATGCCGCTCGGGCTGTCCATCAGCGTGATGCCGCCCTGGATCTGCGGGGGCAGCGGCTTGACGCGGGCGCCCTGGGTCACCTGAACGAAGTTCTGCAGGAAGATCGACATGCCGATCGCGGTGATCAGCGGCGCGAGGCGGAAGGAGCCGCGCAAGGGGCGGTAGGCGATCCGCTCGATGGTCCAGCCCCAGGCGGCGGTACACAGCATCGCCACGATCACCATGAGGAGAAGCACGATGGGAAGGAAGGTGATGCCGATCGCGGCGAGGATCAGAAAGACCGTCAGGGCGATGAAGGAACCGATCATGAAGATTTCGCCATGGGCGAAATTGATCATTCCGATGATGCCGTAGACCATCGTGTAACCGATGGCGATGAGACCGTAGATCGATCCCAGGGTGACGCCGTTGATCAATTGCTGGAGAAAATATTCCATCGACCGCCTATGTGTCGGTTCTTATTGCACCTGCGTTGAGGCTGCGCGGCGAGAGCTGTCAGGAACGCCACGTCTGTGTGCATGATCAATTCCATAGCATGCCGGGACATTGCAAGTGTGATCGTGAAAAAACCCGTGAGCGTGAAGGAACGCGGGGATTGGCGCCCGGCCAAATTCTAAATTTCATTGACGAATCGGCGATTCGCGATGCAGCGGCCTTGAACCGGAGCTGTTGGTCAGGAAGCCGGTGCGGTTCAAAACGCGACGCTCCGAAAGGGGCCGGGCTGCCAGAAATTCAGGAGGAATGGCGCTCCACCGGAGCCCTGGATTGCGGCGTCGGATCCGCAATCTCCTCGCCGTCCTTGTGCCTGGTATAGGCCAGATCATAACCCGTTGCGGCCATGTTCTGCGGGCTTTTCTCGACGGCGCCGCGCCGTTCCAGCCAACTGGCCAGCAGCCACCACATCACCGCCCAGGCCGCGCCGGCCGTCCAGCCGGCGAGCACGTCGGTCGGCCAGTGGACGCCGAGATAGACACGGCTGATGCCGACGATCACCGTCAGGAAGCAGGCGATCGCGAGCAGATAGGCCCGGACGCGGCGGCGGGCTTCGACGCGCGCAAGCAGGATCCCGAGCGTCAGATAGGTGACCGCCGACATCATCGCATGGCCGCTTGGAAAGCTCGCCGTATAGACGTGGGCGCCATGGGGGACGAGTTGCGGGCGGGGCCGGTCGAACCCCATCTTCAGGAGCTGGCTCACAAGGAAGCCGCTGGCGATCGCCGCGACCACCATGATCATGGATCGCACCTTGCCGGAGACCCAGAGATACAGCCCGACGAATGCCGTGATCATGACCAGGATGCCGACGCTGCCGAGCGCCGTCACGTCGCGACCGAACTCTTCCAGCCAGCGGGGCCCCAGCGGGTCGGAGGTGTCGGAGGCAACCCGAAAGGCAAGCAGAATATCCGTATCGAGCGCTCTCGTGTCGCCCTCGATGACCTCGCCGGCGAGCGAAACGAAAGTCCAGATCGCGCCCGCGACGAGAAGGGCGCCGATGAGCGTCCAGATCTCGATTCTCTGCCACAGGAAGAGCGTGGCCTGGTGGAGACGGCGGACGGTTTGGCGGGTGTCTATCATGGGGGATGAAATGCGCAATTGTCCCCGGAAAGTCGAGGGCGGGAATGTCAGGCGGGCGGCAGCGAGAGGATTTGCCGCGCCTCGGCGGGCGTGGCGGGATGTCGGCCGTGCTTCTCGCAAAGCGTGGCCACGACCTTCACCAGCGCCGCGTTCGAGGGCGCCAACTCGTCGCGGCTCAGCCGCACGTTATCCTCGAGCCCGGTGCGGCAATGGCCGCCATGTTCGAGGCTCCATTCGCAGAGTATCGTCTGATGGCGGCCGATGCCGGCGCCCGTGAAAGTCGCGCCCGGAGCGATCCGCTTCAGCGTCTCGACGAAGAAGGCGAAGCTCTCCCGGTCCGACGGCATGGCGTTTCTGACCCCCATGACGAACTGGACATGGAGCGGCGCTTCGATCTTGCCTTCCTCGGCCATCTCGGCGGCCTTGAAGATCATCGACAGATCGAAGGCCTCGATCTCCGGCTTGACCCCATACCGGAGCATTTCCTCCGCCAGCCAGTCCACGAGATCGGGGGAGTTTTCGTAGACGCGAGTAGGGAAGTTCACCGAACCGGTCGACAGCGAGGCCATGTCGGGCTTCAAGGGCAGCATGCCGCCGCGCTCGCGGCCATTGCCGGACCGGCCGCCGGTGGAAAACTGCACGATCATGCCGGGGCAATGCTTGCGCACCCCCTCCAGGAGGCGCGCGAATTTCTCCGGGTCCGAGGACGGGCTCTCGTCGTCGTTGCGCACATGGCAGTGGACGAGGCTTGCTCCGGCCTCGAATGCCTCATGGGTCGATTCGACCTGCTCCGAAACGGTGATCGGAACCGCCGGATTGTTGGATTTCTTCGGGAGAGAACCGGTGATCGCCACCGTAATGATGCATGGCTCTGTCATGGTGGCGATATCTGCTGAAGGGTGCCGGGAAGTCCAGCGTCGAAAACTGATTCGGCGCGCATCGGGCATGCGGCAACGCATCACCGCTTCGCTTGCCCGGCGGCAGACCTAGATTCGCAGGCCTATCTTCTGGTTGCCAGAACGGCGGCAAATAGGTTGAAATCGCATCGATGTCGCGAAGAGAGTATCGCCCATGAGCCAGACAATGAGCCAGACCCCGGCCGTGCTGTTCGTCTGTCTCGGCAATATCTGCCGCTCACCCCTGGCCGAAGCGGCCTTTCGTGCAGCGGCGGAGCGCGCGCAAATGACGGTCGAGGTCGATTCGGCCGGCCTTGGCCGGTGGCATCTCGGCTATCCGCCCGATCCGCGGGCCCAGGCCGTCGCGCGGCGCAATGGTATCGATATCAGCGAGCGTCGGGCCCGGCAGGTTCGTGAAGAGGATTTCCACCGCTTCGATTACGTGATCGGTCTCGACAGCGAGAATCTTGCCGGGCTGCGTCGTCTCTGCCCGGCGAATGCCCGGGCGAGCGTCAGTCTGCTCCTCGACCATGTGCAAGGACGCGCCGGCCAGTCGGTGACCGATCCCTATTATGAGGACGACACGGCCTTCGATGATGCGTGGCGGGACGCCTGCGAAGGCGCCGAGGGACTGATCGCCAAGCTCAAGAAAGACATGAAATGACCGATCTTGCGGAGCGGGCTGCCCGGATGATGGGCGGCACGTTGCAGAGCCAAGAACCGTTTGCGGGCGGCTCCCTTTCGAGCGTCATCCGTGTGATCTTGGAAGATGGCCGCGAGGCTTTGGTGAAATCGGGGCCGGCGCCAAAGGCCGAAGCGCGGATGCTGCAGGCGATCGCCGAAGCCGGCTGTCCCGCCCCGCGCGTGTTCGCTGCCGACGACGAGGCCTTGGTGATTGAGCGTCTGCCGGATGATGGCGGGCTGGGAAGCGCGTGGGAGGATCTGGGCGAAGTCCTGCGGCGACTGCACGAAACCACCGGCGAACGCTACGGGTGGGCGGACGACTATGCCTTCGGGCCGCTACAGATCGCCAATGGCTGGAAAGACGACTGGCCGGCCTTCTTTGCCGAACACCGCCTCCTGCCGCCGCTATCGGGCGTGGCAAGCGATCTCGCAGCCCGGGTGGAGCGTCTCGCAGCACAGATCCATGATCACCTGCCCGCCCGACCGGCATCGGCTTTGCTGCATGGCGACATGTGGAGCGGCAATGTGCTGGCTTTCGAAGGCCGGATTTCCGGGCTCATCGACCCGGCCTGCTACTATGGCGACCGCGAGGTCGACATCGCGATGCTGACCCTGTTCGCGAGCCCGAGCGCGCGTTTCTTCGACGCCTATGGTGGTCAGGCGCCCGGCTATCGCGAGCGCCTGCCGATCTACCAGCTCTGGCCGGCGCTCGTGCATCTCAGGCTCTTCGGCGGCGGCTATCGCGGCATGGTCGAGCGCTTTCTCGCGCAGACCGGCTTCTGACAGTCGCCCGAGAAAGCCCGGAAGGCGGCGTCAACCCTCGAGGATCGGCGCGAGTTCCTCCAGCAGCGGGCCAAGATGCTGTTCGTAGCGCCGCCATTCCTGCGAACTGCCGCGATACATTTTCTCGCGAACCTGCGTATGGCTGGCCGTGTGCACCGAACGCGCGGTCTTGTGGAAGTCGAGGCAGCCCTCTTCGAATTCCAGGCCGCAATGGGCGAGCAGCGCCCGGGTCTCGCCCTCCTGATCCTCGGTCAGCCTGTCGTAGTCGAGTTCGTAGATGCTGTCGGGGAAGACCTCGCGCCAATGGCTCATGAGCTCGTTGTGGCGGCGGTGGAACCGGGCAATGTCCTGAAGATCGTAGACATATCCGACGCCGTCGGCACCGAAATACTGCCGGTAGTTCGACCAGCAGGTGGCGACCGGATCACGCCTCAGATGAATGATCTTCGCCTCCGGTATGGCCAAGCGGATGAAGCCGATCCAGTAGAAGTTCGACGGCATCTTGTCGGTGATGATCGGTGTCGCGCTGCCGAAGGACTCCAAGACGGCGCCATAGGCGCTGCGGATCTTCTTCAGATGCTCGACAAGGGGAGTGTCACTGCCGCCGGCAATCGATTCCAGGATCGGCGGGAGGATTCGCCGCAGGGCGATCAGCTCTCCGGCGCCGAAGACCTGCGAGTGGCTGGCGAGGATCTGTTCGGTCAGCGTCGTGCCGGAGCGCGGCATGCCGAGAATGAAAACGGGCTGATGGGGCAACTCGCCGAGTGCGTCGCCTGATGGCAGCGTGTCCATATGGGGCGCCATCTTCTCCGTGAAGGTCGAGCGGATGGTGGAGAAGAACTGCGCGTTGCTCTCGTCCTGGTAGGAGAGCATCTCCCGGCGTAACCGGTTACCCTCGGCAAGGCACTGAAATGCGCGATCGACATCGCCCAGATCGTCATGGGCCTTTGCGAGCGCAAAGCCGAGGCCGGCCTTTTCGGAAGCGGGCATGTCCGGCGAGTCGAACAGTGTCTCCATCTGCATCAGATGCGGATCGTCCGCGCCGCCGTATTTCTTCAGCCCGCTCAAGCTCATATGGGCCTGGCCATGGTCCGGCTTCAGGCGCAGCACCGTTTCCATGGCGGTGATGGCTTCGCTCTTCTGGCCATAGGCGATCAGCGCGCGGCCCCGGTCGAAATGAGCGCCGATATAGTCCGGATCCAGTTCGGTCGCGCGGTCGAAGTCCCGCAACGCTTCTTCGTGCCGCGACATCCAGCTCAGCGCGTTGCCGCGCATGGACAGCGCCTGGGTGTCATCGGGGAAGGAGCGAAGGAAGATCGACAGCGCCTCTTCTGCCTCCTTGTGGCGCATCGCCTTGCAGAGCGTGATGCCGAGCGGCTTGTTGGTCTCGATCTTTCCCGGATTGAGCAGAACCGCGACCTTATAGGCGCCGGCGGATTTGTTGTACTCGTCGAGCTTGTGCAGGGCTTCGCCGAGCAGCTCCGGGACGAAGGGATATTGCGGATAGTGCGGCGCCAGTTTCTGCGCCAGCGGGACGAGTTCTTCGTGACGCCCCGAGCGGTGCAAGGCCAGAACCTTGACGAGATCGGCCTGGACATGAACCGATCCGGCCTTGGCGCGGGGATGCGCGCGGATCTTGTCGACCTCGGCGAGCAGGCTTTCGTTTTCGGGCGCCGACGAGAGCGCGGTGTTGCAGATCTTCAGCGCGTCGCTGACGGCCCCCTTGCGCACCAAGGTTCGTACCTTGACGACAGCCTGTTTGGCGGTGAGGGGTCTGGCAGACATAAGGCGCTCCGTTCGCGTACCGAATCGCCCCTGTATTACGCGCCCGAGACGGTCTGAAACTGACCTGCGGGTGAGATTTGGGCTGTCTGCGTTTCGTCGTGAGAGAGAGCCGGCGCGTCATGACGCCTGCGGGTCCAGCCGCTATGCAGACAGGAGTCCCGACCCACCGACGCACTCGAGCGCTGCTACAGGTGCTCAAGCTGCGGCGAGGCCGGATACGCCTCAACTCCCCTTGGGCTCGATCCGGTTGACCACGCGCTTCAGCGAACCCATCGACTGGGTGACGTTGGAGCAGTCGTGCCGGGCCTCGGCGAGCGCCTCGGGATCGATGGGTTCTCCGGGTTCCAGGTCGTGGAGAAATTCGCAGATATCGGTCACGCGATCGCTGATGGAATCGATCGCCGTATCAAGCTTCTTCGTCATGCCCCGGATCCCACAATGCCCCTTCCGTCGCACGAGCGAGCGACAGACAGGAGTATAGCAGGCCCGTGGCTGAAATGGCAGCCGTGTTGCAACAGCGCTCTCCCGAACGCCGGTGATCGCATCCGTTTCTGACAGGAGACGATCGATCGGATTGCCGTGCGGTGCATTTCACAGGAAATCCATTTTTGTTTCCTGCACGATGCGCTAGACGCGTCCGGGCGCGTGGCGGGGAATGCTGCAGATCGTTTCGTTCAGGAGGGGGCTTCATGGCTGACACACAGCATGTCTTGGATGCGCCTCTGTCCGAACCTCGCACCGGCATCTACGACGAGGACGGCTATATCGCCGAGGCGTTCCTCGACCGCGTCAAGGCGGCGATCGCGGCGGAAGACGAGACCTTCCTGCGCGAGACCGTCGGTCCGCTGCACGAATCCGAACTCGGCGACGTCCTGCGCAATCTCGGCCATGACGAGCGCCAGTCACTCGTGCGCCTCATGGGCGAGGATTTCGACTACACGGCGCTAACCGAAGTCGACGAGGCGATCCGCCTGTCGATCGTCGACGCCATGCCGAACGACCAGGTCGCCGAGGCGCTACGCGAGCTGGATTCCGACGATGCGGTCTACATTCTGGAGGATCTCGAAGAGGAAGACCGCAAGGAAATCCTCGCCAAGTTGCCGTTCCGCGAGCGGCTTCGCCTGCGCCGTTCGCTGGAATATCCGGAAGAATCCGCCGGCCGGCGGATGCAGACCGAATTCGTCGCCGTGCCGCCCTATTGGACGGTCGGCCAGACCATCGACTACATGCGCGAGGAGGAGGACCTCCCCGAATCCTTCGCCCAGATCTTCGTCGTCGACCCGACCTTCAAGCTCCTCGGGGCGGTCGATCTTGACCGCATTCTGCGTACGCGGCGGCCGGCGAAGATCGAGGAGATCATGCACGAGACGCGGCATGCGATCCCGGCCGAGACCGACCAGGAGGAAGCCGCCCAGATCATCGAGCAGTACGACCTGCTTTCGGCCGCCGTCGTCGACGGCACCGACCGTCTGGTCGGCATCCTCACGATCGACGACGTCATCGACATCGTGCAGCAGGAGGCGGAAGAGGACATCCGCCGGCTCGGCGGCGTCGGCGACGAAGAGATCTCCGATACGGTCTTCACTGCCGTCCAGTCGCGTTTCACCTGGCTTCTGGTGAATCTCGCGACGGCGATCCTCGCTTCGCTCGTCATCGGCCTGTTCGATGCGACCATCGAGCAGATGGTGGCGCTCGCCGTTCTGATGCCGATTGTCGCCTCCATGGGCGGCAATGCCGGCACGCAGACGATGACGGTGGCCGTGCGCGCACTCGCCTCGCGCGACATCGACATCTACAATGCCGGGCGGATCGTGCGCAGGGAGACGCTGATCGGCCTTTTGAACGGTGCCCTGTTCGCCATCCTCATCGGCGTCGTGGCAGCCCTGTGGTTCGGCAATTTCGGGCTGGGTGGCGTCATCGCCGTCGCCATGATCGTCAACATGCTGGCGGCTGCGCTGGCCGGTATCCTGATCCCTATCGTGCTCGACCATTTCGGCGCCGATCCGGCGATCGCCTCCGGCACGTTCGTGACGACGGTGACCGACGTGGTCGGCTTTTTCGCCTTTCTGGGTCTGGCCGCGTGGTGGTTCGGGATCTGAGGGAGCAGCTTCCCCAACGATTCTTTCGCCGTGTCAGGTCGGGCTTCTCATTCCTGGGCGACGGGATTGTTCGCTGAAGCGAATGAGTGTCGCAATTTGACTTTTACGTAAGTCATGGCGCAAGCATTGTCGGGGCACGAGTGAGTCGTACGGCCGGAGAGCGATGCGCGAATTTTATACGATTACCGAGCTGACGCGCGAATTCGGCATATCCACCAGAACGATCCGCTTCTACGAGGACGAAGGGCTCCTGTCGCCGGTGCGGCGGGGGCGGACAAGGCTGTTCCGCCCGTCTGACCGGCAGCTCCTTCGCAACATCCTGCGTGGCAAACGCCTCGGCTTCTCGATCGCCGAGATCCGCGAGATCATCCAGATGTACCGCGAACCGCCGGGCGAGGCCGGTCAGCTTCGCACGATTCTCCGCAGGGTCGCCGATCGCCGGGCGGAACTGGAGCAGAAGAAGCGCGACATCGACGGCATGCTGGCCGAACTCGAAGCGGCCGAGGAAGCCTGCCTCACGCGCATGGCCGAACTCGGCGTCGGGCAGGTATCGCGATCCGGTTGAACGTGCAGGCGTCCTACCGGGCGGAATCGACGCTGCAGGAGGAGGCCAGTTCGCGGACCCGGGTCATGTCCTCCGGGCTCGCGTCATTCGCCATCAGACGGTCGAGCAGACCCTCGGCTTCCAGCCGATCTTGTGCGCAGGCGCAGTATCGCTGGCAGAACGCTTCACTCTGCGTTGCTCGGCACTGACGGCTGCAATCCGCCTGAAAGACCGCTTCGCGATCCGGTGGAACGACCGTCGAGGCGATGGCGACCAGCCCGAAGAGAACCGGCTGGTGCAGAAGATAGATGATCAGGGCGTGACGGCCCGCCACGCCCAGAAGGCGGAAGCTGCTCAGACTGTCGTTCCAGCTGCGCATGCGTTGGATCAGTCCATGCTCCAGGGCAAGGCGCCCCGCGGCGATTCCCAGGAGCACGGCACCGAAAAAGGGAAAGATCGGCACGAGATCGTTGGAAAGCGGCGGCTTGCCGAACCAGCCGATCCAGGCCGTCCAGCGCGTGTCGAAGCCCGGGAGGTCGAGGAAGGTCGGCAGCGCGATGACGAGCGCGCCGCAGAGCGCGGTGAACCAGACGGGGAGCCGCAGAAAGGCCAGCCCGAGGAGGCTGGCAAGTGCGATGTGGTGAAGAATTCCAAAGAAGACGAAGCTGTTCGGCGTGGCAAACCAGGTCGCGACCGTGACGGCGAGGGCGCCGGCCACGATCTGCGCCAGCCTGACGGCGAATTTTGTCCAGCGGATCTTGCGGCCATGGGCGAGCACGAGGCTGACGCCGACCAGAAACAGGAAGCTGGAGGCGATCGCGCGGGCGAAGATGCGCCAGAAGCCCTGGCCGGTCAGTCCGGGGGCGACATAGGAGAAGTGTTCGAGATCCCAGGTGAAATGATAGATCGCCATCGCGATGATGGCGACGGCCCTGGCGATGTCGATGATCTCGACGCGTCCGCGAGCCGAAGGATTTGCCTTGTCTGCCAAGCTTTCCTCGATTCCGGTGGGCTCCGATTATTGCGGGACGGGGTCCCTCACGTCCCCGGATTACGCTTTGCGGCGGATGGAACGGTGCCGTCGCCGCCTATATTTCCTGTCCAAAGCGGGCCTACGCGCCGCAGAAGTGTTTGGAAAGGACTTCCATGAAGATCATCGATGCGAGCGGCGCGAAAATCCCCGCCATCGGCCTCGGGACGTACACGCTGGAAGGACAGGATTGCGTCGACATGGTGGCGCGGGCGATCGAGATCGGTTACCGCCATATCGACACCGCCTACATGTACGGCAACGAGCGCGAAGTGGGGGAGGGCATCCGCAAGAGCGGGATCGCCCGCGACGAGCTGTTCGTGACGAGCAAGGTCTGGTGGACCGATCTCGCCGAATCGGACCTCCTCGCCTCGGCGCGCCGGTCCGTCGAGACGATCGGGATCGGCGCCCTCGACCTTCTCCTGATCCATTGGCCGAACCCGGACGTCGCACTGGAGGAATCCATCGATGCCTTGTGCATGACGGCGGATCAGGGGCTGACACAGCACGTCGGCGTGGCCAATTTCCCCAGCACCCTCGTCGACGAAGCGTCTGCCATGGCGGCGCGCCCGCTTGTCTGCAATCAGGTGGAGTATCACC
>Ga0310345_10006405_pt1 | contig 10291 bp, 8 predicted proteins | sample HC15DNA20500_MG_FD_204667 | JGI IMG/M metagenome (GOLD analysis project Ga0310345, IMG submission 204667) | Marine microbial communities from station ALOHA, North Pacific Subtropical Gyre - HC15-DNA-20-500_MG | ecosystem: Environmental > Aquatic > Marine > Oceanic | place: Pacific Ocean: North... | reverse complement strand
GCACCATGCCGTCGATGAAGCCGGCGTTGCGCACCAGGTCGTCGCCGCCGTCGGAGAAGACCTCGCCCGCCACGGTCCCGAAGTTGCGCAGCGTCTCGGTCCCGTCGGGGTCGCCGCGGAAGGCGAGGCCCAGGCTCTCCACCAGGCCGCGGTTGACGAAGCGCACGCCGTCCTCGTCGGAGGCGGACGAGAGGTCGACGGCGTAGTTCACCGTCCCCCCCACCGCGCGCATCACGCCCGAGTTCACCACCACCGTGCCGTCGCCCGTCAGCCACATCGCCTTCGACCAGCCGGTGATCGTGCCGCTGTTGACCACCCGCGCGTCCCCGGCCGAGCCGTAGATCGCGTAGTCCCCGCTGAGCTCGCCCCCCAGCGAGACGTAGGGGTTGGTGCCGAACAGGGCGAGGCCGATGGACGTGCCCCGCATCACGCTCCCGTCGCCTGCGAGCAGCGTGCCCCCGGTGATGCCGACGGCGGTGGCGCCATGCACCTGCCCCTCGATCACCAGGTTGGAGGCCCCGTCGGCGTCGATGCCGTAGCCGTTGGTCGAGGCGATCACGACGTCCGCGAGGATCGTCGCGGTCTCGCCCGTGTAGTCGAGACGGGTTCCGGACCCGATGCTCGTGACGGGAAACAGAGGCATGCCCACACCTTTCGAAAGGACGCGCCGCCCCCCGGTCGGCGCAGAGGGGGCGACGGTGGACCGGGGCGGCCGTCGCGTCAACGCGGCGCGGACCGGGCCGCGCGCCTGTTTCACGCCACGGAAATTGAGGGTGGACCAACGAAAACCGCGGCGCCATGGTCGAGGCTTGTGCGCCGCACCACGCCCGCGACGAGAGACCGACGCCGAGGGCCGACGCCGAGGGGAGATCATGCCGTCATTCGCCCGCGCCTACATGCGCTGGATCGACAGGATCAACCGCGCCGTCGGCCGGGCCGCGATGTGGGGGATCTTCGCCCTGATCGGGGTGCTGTTCTGGTCGGCGGTCTCCAAGGCCGCCTTCACCCCCTCGATCTGGACGCTGGAGGCGGCGCAGTTCCTGATGGTGGGCTACTACCTGCTGGGCGGGCCCTATTCGATGCAGACCGGGGACCACGTGCGCATGGACCTCGCCTACGGGCGCTGGTCGCCCCGCACGCGGGCGACGGTGGATGCGGTGACCGTGCTGTTCCTGATCTTCTACCTCGGCTTCCTGCTGGCGGGCGGCATCTCCTCCACCGCCTATTCCATCGAGTTCGGGGAGCGGGCGAGGTCGCTCTGGCGGCCCTACATGTGGCCGATCAAGGTGGTGATGTGCGTGGCGATCGCGCTGATGCTGCTGCAGGCCGTCGCCCAGTTCATCCGCAACGTCGCCGAGGCGCGGGGCGAGCCCCTGCCCTCGGGTCTCGACCCCGTCCGCGATCACCTCGGCGAGGGCTCGGCATGAGCTACGAGGCGATCGCGCTGACCATGTTCGCCTCGATGATGGTGATGCTCTTCACCGGGCAGCGGGTGTTCGCGGCCATCGGGGCGGTGGCCGTCGCCTCGGCCGTGCTGCTGTGGGGCGGGGGCGGGTTCGAGCTCGCCTTCTCGTCGGCCATGAAGCTGATGCGCTGGTATCCGCTGCTGACGCTGCCGCTGTTCATCTACATGGGCTACATGATGTCGGAGAGCGGCATCGCCGACGACCTCTACGAGATGTTCCATGTCTGGTCGGGCGGGCTTCGCGGGGGCCTCGCCGTGGGGACCATCGGGCTGATGGTGGCGATCTCGGCGATGAACGGGCTGTCGGTGGCCGGCATGGCCATCGGGGCGACCATCGCGATGCCCGAGCTGCTGAGGCGCGGCTACGACAAGATCATGGTGACCGGAGTGATCCAGGCGGGGTCCTCGCTGGGGATCCTGGTGCCGCCCTCGGTGGTGCTGGTGCTCTACGGGATGATCGCCCGGGCGCCGGTGGGCCAGCTGTGGCTCGCGGGCGCGATCCCGGGGCTGATGATGGCGGGGATGTTCATCGCCTACATCGTCATCCGCTGCCGCCTGCAGCCCGAACTGGCCCCGGCGATGCCGGCCGACGAGCGGGCGAGGATCACCCGGGCGGACAAGCTCCGCTCCCTGCGGGCCGGGATCTGGCCGCTCCTCATCTTCTTCTCGATGACCGGGCTCTTCGTGATGGGCTACACCAGCCTCGTCGAGTCCTCGGCCGTCGGCGCCGTCGCCGCGACGCTGGCCGCGCTGGTCAAGCGCCGGCTGAGCTTCCGCGTGCTGGAGGCGACGGTGCGCAAGACGCTCGGCATCTCCTGCATGTTCATGTGGATCATCCTCGCCGCGCTGTGCTTCGGCGCGGTCTTCGACGGGCTGGGCGCGGTGCGGGCCCTGGAAAGCCTCTTCACCGAGAAGCTGGGGCTGGGGCCGTGGGAGATCCTGATCCTGATGCAGCTGACCTACCTGATCATGGGCACCTTCCTCGACGACACCGCGATGCTGGTGATCGTGGCGCCGTTGTTCGTGCCGCTGGTGGCCTCGCTCGGCTTCGATCTGGTGTGGTACGGGGTGCTCTACACCATCACCTGCCAGGTCGCCTACATGACCCCGCCGTTCGGCTACAACCTGTTCCTGATGCGGGCCATGGCGCCGCCGGGCGTGACGATCCACGACATCTACCGCTCGATCGTGCCCTTCGTGGGGGTGATGATCCTGGCCCTGGTCCTGGTGATGGTCTTCCCCCAGATCGCGCTGTGGCTGCCGGGGCTGGTCTACGGGAACTGAGCCCGGCGACGCTGAAATCGAAGCAGAACGCGCCCGGCCAACGGGCGCCCGAACCAGCAGAGAGGTGAGACCAATGAACCAGAGAAGACAGTTCCTGAAGGGCGCGGGCCTGGCCGGCGTCGGCGCGCTGGCGGCGCCGTCCATCGTCAAGGCGCAGTCGCCCATCAAGTGGCGCTTCCAGACCTATGCGGGCGCCGCGCTCGGCGAGCACGTGACCAAGCCGATCATCGACGCGATCAACGCCGCCGCCGGCGGCGCGCTGGAGATCGAGCTCTTCTACGCCGACCAGATCGTGCCCACGGGCGAGCTGTTCCGCGCGCTGCAGAACGGGGTGATCGACGGGGTCCACTCGGACGACGACTCGATGGCGGCGCCGGTGGATATCTCGGTCTTCGGCGGCTATTTCCCGATGGCCACCAAGCAGATCATGGACGTGCCGGTGCTGTTCAAGCAGTACGGGCTCGCCGAGATCTGGACCGAGGCCTACGACGAAGTCGGGGTGAAGTGGCTCTCGGCCGCGGGCCAGGATCCCTGCCACTTCAACACCAAGAAGAAAGTGACCTCGCTCGCGGACCTGTCGGGGCTGAAGCTCTACACCTTCCCCACGGCGGGCGAGTTCCTGGCGCAGTTCGGCGTGGTGCCGGTCTCGATCCCCTACGAGGACGCCGAGGTGGCGGTGCAGACCGGCGAGCTCGACGGCATGGCCTGGTCCGGGATCACCGAGGACTACACGGTGGGCTGGGCGGACGTGACCGACTACTTCCTGCTCAACAACATCTGCGGGGCCTGGATCGGGTCCTTCTACGTGAACCCCGACAGCTGGGGCCAGCTGACGCCGGAGCTGCAGCAGCTGGTCATGGCCTGCATCGACATGGGCCACTTCTACCGCACCCAGTGGTACTGGGGCGGCGAGGCGAAGCTGCGCGCCTCGGGCGAGAAGCTGGAGCTGACCGAGATCCCCGCCGAGGAGTGGAAGCAGGTCACCGAGGCCGCCAAGACCTTCTGGGACGAGAAGTCCCAGATCTCCGACCGCGCCGCGCGGGTGGTTTCGATCCTGCGCGAGTACAACGAGGTAATCGAGAAGGCCGGCCCGCCCTACGGGCTCGGCTGATCCCGCCCGCGAGGGGGGCCGCGCCGCGGCCCTCCTCCCCCCGACAAGACCCTGAAAGAGGCGACCCATGCCCGGTAAACTGACCCTGGAAGAGCTGCGCGCCGCCGTCGAGGCCGGCGAGATCGACACCGTGCTGGCGGTGCAGCCGGACATGCAGGGCCGCCTGATGGGCAAGCGCTTCCAGGCCGAGTTCTTCCTGGAGGGCGCGGTCGAGGAGACCCACTCCTGCAACTATCTCCAGGCGACCGACATGGAGATGGAGACGGTGCAGGGCTATGCCGCGACCTCTTGGGAGAAGGGGTACGGCGACTACATCATGAAGCCCGATCTCTCGACCCTGCGGCGGATCCCGTGGCTGGAGGGGACGGCGCTGGTGGTCTGCGACCTGCTCGACCACCACCACCACGCGGTCCTGCACGCGCCGCGCAACGTGCTGCGCGCGCAGGTCGAGCGGCTGGCCAAGCGCGGCTGGACGGCGAACGCGGCCACCGAGCTGGAGTTCTTCCTGTTCAGGGAAAGCTACGAGGAGGCGCAGGCGAAGCGCCACCTCGGGATGACCACGATCAGCGCCTACAACGAGGACTACCACATCTTCCAGACCACCAAGGAGGAGGATGTGATGCGGGCGATCCGCACCCAGATGAACGCGGCCGACATCCCCATCGAGAACTCCAAGGGCGAGGCGGACGCGGGCCAGGAGGAGATCAACGTCCGCTACGCCGAGGCGCTGACCATGGCCGACCGGCACGTGATCCTGAAGAACGGGATCAAGGAGATCGCCTGGGCCAAGGGCCGCTCGGTGAGCTTCATGGCGAAGTGGAGCTACGACCACGCCGGCAATTCCTCGCATGTCCACATGTCGCTGGCGGGGCCGGACGGGGAGCCTCTGTTCCACGATCCCTCGAAGCCCTACGGGATGTCGGACCTGATGCGGTCGTTCCTGGCGGGTCAGCTGGCGCATGCCGCCGAGATGACGCTGTTCCTCGCGCCCTACATCAACAGCTACAAGCGCTTCGTGGCCGGCACCTTCGCGCCGACCAAGATCTGCTGGTCGATGGACAACCGCACCGCGGGCTTCCGGGTGGTGGGCGAGGGCACCAGGGCCGTGCGGGCCGAGTGCCGGATCGGGGGCGCGGACCTCAACCCCTACCTGGCGATCGCGGCGATGATCGCGGCGGGGCTGGACGGCATCGAGAAGGGCATGGAGCTGCCCCCCGAGCACCGCGGCGACGCCTACCAGACCGAGACGATCCCCGAGATCCCCGCGACGCTGCGCGAGGCGATGGAGCTGGCCCGCGGCTCGGAGTTCCTGCGCGGGGCCTTCGGGGACGAGGTGGTCGAGCACTACCTGCACGCGGCTTACATCGAGCAGATGGAGCAGGACCGCCGCATCACCGACTGGGAGCTGAAGCGCGGCTTCGAGCGCGCGTAGGCCGGCCGGGCGCCTCTGCGGCGGGCGGAGGAAGCCGCGGCGCGACGCGCGCGCCCGGGGGCGGGCGTTCGGCTCGCCGCGGCGGGGCGGGCGGAGGCGCCGGGGGCGACCGCCGCGAGGGGCGGACCCCCGGGCCCTCCCCGCAGGATCCGACCGGGGGCAGGCGCCGGGCGCCTGCGGCGGGCGGGGTCGAGCCACGACGACCCGGCGCTGGGGCGCAGGCCGGGGGCGACCGGGGCGCGGGGTCCGCGGCGCGGGAGAGACCGCGCCCGGGGCGGCCGTCGGGCGCCGGGGGCGAGCCTCCGGCAGGCCCTCGCCGGCGGGGCCCGGGGCGGACCAGCGGCCGCCCGGGGCGGGCGGGCTCGCCATGCAGCGGACGCAAGGCAGGATCGCCTTGCAATCAGCCCGCCCGGCGCGTCAGGGTTCCGGCGCCCGCCAGAGCGGACAGCCATCGAGGGGAGGTCGATGACCCAGGTTCTCACGTGCGTGTCGCCCATCGACGGCTCGGTCTTCGCCGAGCGTCCCGTCGCCTCCCACGAGGCGGCCTTCGAGGCGATCGCCCGCGCCCGCGCCGCCCAGGCCGACTGGGCCGCCCGCCCCCTGATCGAGCGCGTCGCCCTGGTCGAGGCCGGCGTCGCCGCCCTCGACGCCATGTCCGACGAGATGGTCCCCGAGCTCGCCCGGATGATGGGCCGCCCGGTCCGTTACGGCGGCGAGATGGGCGGCGTGAAGGAGCGCGCCGGCGGCATGGCGAAGCTGGCGGGCGAGGCGCTGGCCCCCATCGTGGCCGAGGACTCGGCGGCCTTCGAGCGCCGCATCCTGCGCGAGCCCCATGGCGTGGTCTTCGTGATCGCGCCGTGGAACTACCCCTACCTCACCGCCATCAACACCGTCGCCCCGGCCCTGATCGCGGGCAACGCGGTGATCCTCAAGCACGCCACCCAGACCCTGCTGGCGGGGGAGCGGATGGTGCGGGCCTTCGTCTCGGCCGGGATCCCGGCGCAGCTCTTCCAGAACATCTTCCTCGACCACCCCACCACCGAGCGGCTGCTGTCGGAGCGCGCCTTCGACTTCGTGAACTTCACCGGCTCCGTCGCCGGCGGCCGGGCCATCGAGCGGGCGGCGGCCGGCACCTTCACCCCCCTGGGGCTGGAGCTCGGCGGCAAGGACCCCGGCTACGTGCGCGCCGACGCCGACGTGGAGGCGGCCGCCGAGGGGCTGATCGACGGCGCCATGTTCAACTCCGGCCAGTGCTGCTGCGGGATCGAGCGGATCTACGTGCACGAGCGCCTGTTCAAGGACTTCGTCGAGAAGGCGGTGGAGATCGTCAACGACTACGTGCTCGGCAACCCGCTGGAGGCGGGGACCACCCACGGCCCCATGGCGCACGAGCGCTTCGCCCGCGTGGTGCGCGAGCAGACCGCCGAGGCCATCGCCGCCGGCGCCCGCCCCCTGATCAACCCCAAGAGCTTCAAGGACGACGGGGGCGCCTATCTCGCCCCCCAGATCCTGGTGAACGTCGACCACTCGATGTCGGTGATGCGCGAGGAAAGCTTCGGCCCGGTGGTGGGCATCATGCCCGTGCGCCACGACGCCGAGGCGCTGCGGCTGATGAACGACAGCCCCTACGGGCTGACCGCCTCGCTGTGGACCAAGGACGCCGACGCCGCCGCCCAGATCGGGGCGGGGATCGAGACGGGCACGGTGTTCATGAACCGCTGCGACTACCTCGACCCGGCGCTGTGCTGGACCGGCTGCAAGGACACCGGGCGCGGAGGCGCGCTGTCCCAGATCGGCTTCCACAACCTGACCCGGCCGAAATCCTACCATCTGAAGAAAGGCTGACCATGGCCGCGCCGAGAGCCAACTGGAGCTACCCCACCGCCATCCGCTTCGGCGCGGGGCGGATCACGGAACTGGCCGAGGCCTGCGCCGCCGCCGGCATCTCGAAGCCGCTGCTGGTCACCGACCGGGGCCTCGCGCCCCTGCCGATCACCACGCAGGCGCTGGACCTGATGGAGGCGGCGGGCCTCGGCCGCGCGATCTTCGCCGAGGTCGATCCCAACCCCAACGAGGAGAACCTCGAGGCCGGCATCGACGCCTTCAACGAGGGCGGCCACGACGGGGTGATCGCCTTCGGCGGCGGCTCGGGCCTGGATCTGGGCAAGCTGATCGCGCTGATGGCCCGCCAGGCGATCCCGGTCTGGGACCTGGAGGACATCGGCGACTGGTGGACCCGCGCCGACGCGGCCGCCATCGCGCCCATCGTGGCGGTCCCCACCACCGCCGGCACCGGCTCGGAGGTCGGGCGCGCCGGCGTGCTGACCAACTCCGAGACCCATCAGAAGAAGATCATCTTCCACCCCCGCCTGCTGCCCTCGGTCGTGATTTGCGACCCGGAGCTGACGGTGGGCATGCCCCGGGTCATCACCGTCGGCACCGGCATGGACGCCTTCGCCCACTGCCTGGAGGCCTACTGCTCCCCCCACTACCACCCGATGAGCCAGGGCATCGCCCTCGAAGGCCTGCGGCTGGTGTGGGAGAACCTGCCCCGCGTGGTCGCAGACCCCCAGGACCTGGAGGCGCGCGCCCACATGATGAGCGCAGCCGCCATGGGGGCCACCGCCTTCCAGAAGGGCCTCGGCGCGGTGCATTCGCTGAGCCACCCGATCGGGGCGCATCACGACACCCACCACGGCATGACCAACGCCGTGTTCCTGCCCGCGGTGCTGGCCTTCAACCGCCCGGCCGTGGAGGCCCGGATTGAGGCGCTGGCCGCCTATCTGGGCATCCCCGGCGGCTTCGACGGCTTCATGGAGGCGCTGCTGCAGTTCCGCGAGACGCTGGGCGTTCCGCCGACGCTGCTTGCGCTGGGCGTCGAGAACCCCGACATCGAGACGCTGGCGGCCGAGGCGGCCGAGGATCCCTCCTGCGGGGGGAACCCGGTCCCGGTCGACGCGGGCTCGCTCGCGGATCTCTACAGGAAGGCGATGTAATTCATGGCGCTCGGACTCAACAAGGGCGGGGGCGAAAAAGGCGGCGGCAAGGGCCGCGGGGCCGGCGGCCCGAAGGGCGGCCCGAAAGGCGCCGACGGGGCCGGCCGCAAGGGCCGCGGCGGCAAGGGCGGCGAAGGCGGCGGCGGCGGGGGCGGCAAGCCCGGCCTGCCCGGCGCGCTGAAGCAGGCCCGCATGGCGGCGATCGCCTTCCGCAAGGCCTCCGGCCGCCCGCTGGGCGTGGCCGAGGGGCTGGGCATGGTCGAGGCCGCCCGGGTGCTGGGCCTGACGCTGGCCGAGCCCGACGCCGGCCACGACGCCGTGGACGCCGCCGGCCGCCGCCTGAAGCTGCGCGTGCGCGGCGCCGGCGGCGAGGTCAAGGGCCCGCTGCGCCTCGGCCCCGACAAGGCGGAATGGGACGCGATGGTGCTGGTGATGCTCGATCCCCGCTACCGCGCCAAGGCGATGTTCGAGGCCGACCGCGCCGCCGCGAAAGCCGCCGCCGGCGACAAGGGGCGCGTGCCCCCGGCCGAGTTCCGCAAGATCGCCAAGAAGGTCTGGGAGGCCGAGGCCCACGACGAGGGCGCCGGCGAATGATCGGCGGTCGCGCATGACCCCCGACCTGGTCCTGCGCGACCTGCGCGTGGCCGGGGGCGGCCCGGGGACGCCGGAGCGGACGGTGGACATCGCCGTCCTCGCCGGCCGCATCGCCCAGATCGCCCCGACCATCGAGACCGAGGCGCCCTCCGAAAGCTTCGGCGGGCGCCTCGCCCTGCCCGGCTTCGTCGAGAGCCATGTGCATCTCGACAAGTCCTGCCTGCTCGACCGCGTCTCCGGCGCCCCCGACCTGCCCTCGGCCATCGCCGCGGTGTCCGCGGCCAAGCCGGAGTGGACCGAGGCCGACGTCTTCGCCCGCGGCGCCCGCACCCTGGAAAAATGCATCGCTCAGGGCACCACCCGGATGCGCACCCATGTCGAGGCCGACCCCCGCATCGGCCTGCGCGGCTTCCACGCGGTGAAGGCGCTGAAACACGAATACGCCTGGGCGATCGACCTGCAGATCTGCGTGTTCCCGCAGGAGGGGCTGACCAACGACCCCGGCACCGACCCGCTGCTGGTCGAGGCCTGCGCCACCGGCGCCGAGGTGATCGGCGGCTGCCCCTACACCGACACGGACCCCCACGCCCAGATCGCCCGGATCTTCGACCTGGCGGCGGAGTTCGACCTCGACGTCGACTTCCACCTCGACTTCCACCTCGACCCCGCGCGCATGGACCTGGGCGAGATCTGCCGGATGACCGAGGCCCGCCGCTGGGGCGGCCGCGTCGCCGTGGGTCACGTCTCCGCCCTCTCCGCCCTGCCGCCCTCCGAGGCGCAGGCCTGGGCGCGCCGCATGGCCGACGTGGGCGTGGCCCTGACGGTGCTGCCCTCCACCGACCTGTTCCTGATGGGCCGCGAGCGCGACCACCTGACCCCGCGCGGCGTCGCGCCTGCGCACGCGTTCCACGCCGAGGGCTGCCGCTGCTCGCTGGCGACCAACAACGTCCTCAACCCGTTCACGCCCTTCGGCGACGGCTCGCTGCTGCGCATGGCGAACCTCTACGCCAACGCGGCGCAACTCGGCTCGGCCGAGGCCTTCCGCACCTGCCTGAGCCTGGTGACGGACCAGCCCGCCGCCCTGATGCGCCTGACGGACTACGGCCTCGCCCCCGGCATGTCCGCCGACGTGGTCATCCTCGACGCCCCCAGCCCCGAGGCGGCGGTGGCCGAGCTCGCCCCCCCCGGCGCCGGCTACCGCGCCGGCCGCCGCACGGTGACCCGCCCCCTCCCCACGCTCCACCGCCCGTAACCCTGGCGCCGCGCCCGCCCCGCAGCCCCGCCGCCCCCGGGCCCGGAGCGCCTGTTCTTCGGAGCCGTCTCTCGCTGATGCCGTCAAGAGCGACTCGGCCGGAGGGGTCAAGGATCGCGCAGCGACCGCGCTTGCGCGGCTTGTCCTTGACCCCTTC
>Ga0310345_10006404_pt1 | contig 10297 bp, 10 predicted proteins | sample HC15DNA20500_MG_FD_204667 | JGI IMG/M metagenome (GOLD analysis project Ga0310345, IMG submission 204667) | Marine microbial communities from station ALOHA, North Pacific Subtropical Gyre - HC15-DNA-20-500_MG | ecosystem: Environmental > Aquatic > Marine > Oceanic | place: Pacific Ocean: North... | reverse complement strand
CCGTGGCGCTTGACCATGATCTTGTCCACGCGGTGATGCACGGCTCGATCTTTGCCGCCGCGCTGGCGTTCTGGACCATGATCGCCCGGGTCCGCGACAGGGGCTTCGGGGTGCGGATCGTCGCGCTTTTCGTCTGCTTCAAGTTTTCGCTGATCCTGGGGGCGCTGCTGACCTTTTCGGGCCGGGCGCTTTATCCCGTCTATGGGTCCCGGCCAGACGCCTGGGGATTGACGCCGGTCGAGGATCAGCAACTTGCCGGCGTGCTGATGATGACGGCGGCGGCGATGATGTATCTGGTCGCCGCACTCGTCGTCGCGGCCGCCTGGTTTGCTTCGATGGATCGGACACAGGCTGCCTGCAACACGGTCGCGGCAGCGAACGGGGCAGGATCTTGAGGACGGCGGGGCTGGCATTCCTGCTTGCGGCGCTGGCCCTGGCGGGCTGCGAGAATCCGCAATCCGCCTTCGATCCCGCCGGGGACGAGGCCGCGCGCGTCCTTGCGCTGTTCTGGGCCATGCTGGCCGGAGGCGTGGTGATCTGGGTCATCGTCGTCGGCGTCAGCTTCTACGCGGTCAAGGTGCGGCCCGGGCGGCACAGCGAAAGGACCGGCCTGCGGCTGATCATCTGGGGCGGCTGCGTGTTTCCGACCGTCGTGCTGGCGGCGCTGCTGGTCTGGGGCCTCGGGCTGCTGAACGACCTGCGCCGTCCGGGCGACGGTCCGACCATCGCGGTTTCGGGCGAACGGTTCTGGTGGCGCGTCTCCTACGGCGTGACGGGCGCGCCGGGCGTGCTGCGCAGCCTGCCGCGCGGCGGCATCCCCGGCGCCAACGAGATCGTCATTCCGCTGGGCCAGCGCAGCACGATCCTGCTGGGCAGTCCCGACGTGATCCATTCCTTCTGGGTGCCGCCGCTGGCCGGCAAGATGGACGCGATTCCCGGCCGGGTGAACCGTCTGATCCTGGAGCCGACCGAGACCGGAATCTTCAACGGCACCTGCGCCGAATTCTGCGGGCTGGCCCATGCCCAGATGGGATTCCGGGTGATCGTCGTGCCGCCCGCCGAGTTCGAGGCCTATGTGCAGGCGCAGGCCAGGCCCGCCGCCGTCACAACGGGGCCCGGTCTCGATCTGTTCCTGAAGAACGGCTGCGCCGCCTGCCATGCCGTGCGCGGCACCCCCGCCCGGGGCACGGTCGGGCCCGATCTGACGCATCTGGCCAGCCGGCGGATGATCGGCGCGGGCATCCTGCCCACCACGGCCGAAAACATCGCCGATTTCATCGCCTCGCCCGACCATCTCAAGCCGGGGGTCGAGATGCCGGCCTTCGCCATGTTGCCCGAGGCCGAGATCGCCCGCATCGCCGATTGGCTGGGGAGCCTGCAATGACCGACCCGACAGCACAGGGCACACCCGATCAGGACGACCCCGAGGTTCGGCGCGGGCAGGAAGACAGGCTGCGCGAGGTCTGGAAGACACCGAAGGGCTGGCGCTACTGGTCGGCGGTCAACAACACCGAAATCGGTGTCTGGTATACGGCGGCGTCCTTCGGGTTCATGCTGTTCGCGGGCGTTCTGGCGCTGCTGATGCGGGTGCAGCTGGCGGTACCCGAGAACGATTTCCTGACCGCGACCTTCTACAACCAGCTGTTCACGCTGCACGGCACGGCGATGATGTTTCTCTTTGCCGTGCCGATCTTCGAGGCGGTGGCGATCATACTGCTGCCGCAGATGCTCGGCGCGCGCGATCTGCCGTTTCCGCGGCTGTCCGCCTTCGGCTTCTGGTGCTTTCTGATCGGCGGCGTCTTCGTCAGCGGCTCGATCTTCTTCGGCGCCGCCCCCGCTTCGGGCTGGTTCATGTATCCGCCCCTGACCACCGAGGAAAAGTTCACGCCGGGCCTCGGGCCCGACATCTGGCTGCTGGGTCTGTCGTTCATCGAGGTCGCCTCGATCGCGGCGGCGGTGGAACTGATCGTGGGCACGCTGAAATGCCGCCCGCCGGGGATGCGGCTGAACCTGATGCCGCTATACGGCTGGTATGTGCTGGTGGTGGCGGCGATGATCCTGTTCGCCTTTCCGCCGCTGATCGCCGGCGACATCCTGTTCGAGATGGAGCGGATGTTCGACTGGCCGTTCTTCGATCCGGCCCGTGGCGGCGACCCGATCCTGTGGCAGCACCTGTTCTGGATCTTCGGCCACCCCGAGGTCTATATCGTGTTCCTGCCCGCGATCGCGCTGGTGGCGATGATCGTGCCGACCTTTGCGCAGCGTCCGATCCTGGGATATTCCTGGATCGTTCTGGCGGCGGTGGGCACCGGCTTCCTGTCCTTCGGCCTCTGGGTGCATCACATGTACACCACGGGCCTGCCTTCGGCCTCGCTGGGGTTCTTTTCGGCCGCCTCCGAGGCAGTGGCGATCCCGACCGGCGTGCAGATCTTCGTGTTCCTGGCGACGCTGCTGACCGGGCAGGTGATCTTTTCGGTGCCGATGCTGTTTGTCGCGGGCGCGCTGGCGACCTTCGTGATCGGCGGGCTGACCGGGGTCATGGTGGCGCTTGTGCCCTTCGACTGGCAGGCGCACGACACCTATTTCGTGGTCGCCCACCTGCATTACGTGCTGATCGGCGGAATGCTGTTTCCGCTTTCCGCCGGCATCTATTACTACTGGCCGATCGTCAGCGGCCGGAAACTGTCCGACCGGCTGGGGCGGTGGGCGTTCTGGATCATGTTCACCGGCTTCAACCTCGCCTTCCTGCCGATGCATTATTCCGGGCTTGCGGGCATGGCGCGGCGGGTCTGGACCTATCCTGCCACGCTGGGGGTGGGCACCGCGAACCTGATCTCCAGCATCGGGGCCTTCGTCTTCGCCGCCGGCTTTCTCGTCATCGTCTGGGACGTGCTGCGCCCGCGCGGCAGGGAACCCTATGCCGATCGCAACCCGTGGAACGCCGGCACGCCGGAATGGCTGACCGAGATGCCGGGCGAGAACTGGGGCGTCCGCTCGGTTCCGATCGTGACCACGCGCTATCCGCTGTGGCAGCAGGCGAACTTCATCGAGGACGTGGACAAGGGGCGCTTCTACCTGCCGGACGCCGAAGAGGGGGAACGCGAGACGCTTGTCACCTCGGTTCTCGACGCCCGGCCCGAGCAGTGCCTGCGGGTGCCGGGGCCAAGCTTCATGCCGATGATCGCCGCCGCCCTGACCGGAGCGGTGTTCATCTTCACCACCTTCAAGTTCTGGATTCCGGCGCTGGTCGCCATGGTGCTGGCAACCGTGTCGATCATGGTCTGGCTCTGGCGCGGCACGGCAGTCATTCCCGAAAAGCCCGAAAAGAACGTCGGCCTGGGCCTCAGCCTGCCGCTCTATGTCTCGGGACCGAAATCGACGGGCTGGTGGGCGATGTTCATCACCATGACGGGCGATGCGATGGCCTTTGTCGGGCTGGCCTTCGGCTACATGTTCTATTTCACCATCCATGCCGATTTTCCGCCGCCGGGCATGGCCGGGCCGGGCGTGTTGTGGCCAAGCCTGTCGCTGGGCCTGTTCGGCGCGGCCTGGGCGGCATCGCTGGGCGCGCGCAACCTCAACCGCGCCGGGCGGGTCGGCATCGCGCGCGGCCTGATGGCGGCGGGCAGCCTGCTGTCGCTTGGCGCCGGTGCGGCCCTGCTGTGGGGCCCCTGGACCTTCGGGCTGAACCCTGCCGATCACGTCTATCCGGCGACGGTCTGGGTGCTGGCGATCTGGACCGCCGTTCACGCGGCGGTGGGCAGCCTGATGCTGGGCTATTGCCTGGCGCGGTCGGTCTTTGGCAGGATCACGCCGCGCCATGACGCCGATATCTCGAACGTGGCGCTTTATTGGCATTTCATGTTCGCGACCGCACTGGTGACGGTGACGTTGCTGGCATTTTTCCCGATGCTGGTCTGAGGTAACGATGCTGGGACTGGGCAAGACCGAGGACACGCTATGGACGCTGATCGCCGCGCCGACGATCTGGGCGTTTCACTTTCTGTTCAGCTATACGCTGGTGGCCTGGCAATGCGCGCCGAACGGCGATCCCTTCCGCGACATCGGCGGCACGCGCGCAATGATCGGTGTTGCCACCCTGACCTGTCTGGGCCTGATCGGCCTGATCCTGCGCCGCGCCTGGCGCGAATGGCGCGAAGGTGGCGGCGGCTTTCGCAACGATCAGGACACGGCCGAAGCGCGCGAAGGGTTTCTTGAATTCTCGACGCTGCTGCTGGCGGCATTGTCCTTCGTGGCGGTGCTGTTCGAGACCCTGCCGATTGTCATGATCGGGGATTGCCGATGAGGCTGAGGATCGTCCTGACCTGGAAAAGGCTGGCCGGCCTCGTGGCTCTCGGCATGGCCGGGGCGCTGTTTGTCGGCTGGTCGGGGCTGGTTTCCATCGCCGCCTCGTCGGGACACTGGCCGGTGACGCGCTGGTTTCTTGGCTGGACGCTGGAGAACGCCGTCGCCACCCAGTCAACGCCGGTCGAAAAGCCCGAGGGGCTGGATCTGTCCGATCCGGCGCTGATCCAGCGGTCGGCCGGCAATTATGCGACAAGCTGCGCCGCCTGCCATGGCGCACCCGGCGTGGCGCAGTCGCCGGTCGTGGCCAACATGGTTCCGTCGCCGCCGCGGCTGGAGGACAGCGTCGGCGACTGGAGCGACGAGGAATTGTTCTGGATCGTCAAGAACGGGTTCAAATATACCGGAATGCCCGCCTGGCCGGCGCAGGGCCGCGATGACGAGGTCTGGGCGCAGGTGGCCTTTCTGCGCGCCTTGCCCGACATGACCGCCGCGACCTATGCCGATCTTGCCCTCGGTGGCGGCGTCGTGGATGACGACCTCGAGGCGGGCGGGCAGGCGCTGGCGGCGCTGGACGGCATTTTCGAGAACGCATTGGAAAATTGCGCCCGCTGTCATGGCCGCGACGGGCTGGGCCGGGGCGACCGCACGGCAGAGGGCGCGTTTCCGATCATCGCGGGCCAGCCTGCGCCCTATCTCAACGCCACCTTGCTGGCTTTCGCGCAGGGCAGGCGCGAAAGCGGTTTCATGCAGCCGCCGGCCAGCCGCTATGACGCGCAGACCCTTGCCGAGCTTGCCGAATACTTTGCCCGACAGCCCGGTCCGGTGCCGGAACCCGGTCCCGAAACCGCCGCCGGCAAAGGCGCGGAGCCAGCGTTGGGCGCGTCCGGGCCGTTGGTCCTGCCACTGGACACGCCGCAGGATGCCGCCGGTATCCTCGAAGGTGACACCGATCTTGACTATGCCACGGTGCCGATGGCCGCCCCCGGCGGCCCCCCCGCCACGCCCGAGGCGCTGCTGTCCCTGGGCCGGCGCATCGCCCTCGACGGCATCGCCGAGGCTGGGATCCCGTCCTGCCAAAGCTGCCACGCCCTGGGGCCGAAGCCGCGAAGCCCAGATTTTCCGGCGCTCGCGGGACAGCCCGAGTGGTATCTTGCCCGGCAATTGGTGCTTTGGCGCGACGGCAAGCGCGGAGGAACCCCCTTTGCCCCGGTGATGGAGGCAATCGCCGAGCGGATGACAGAGGAACAGATCGACGCGGTATCCGCCTGGTACGCCGGGCGGCCCCGGAGCGACCGCTAAGACGGGGCGGCCGGTTCCGCGCCGTCACGATTCCCTGCCTCAGCTCGCCGCCTTCGCCTCTTTCTTCATGGCACGGCGGATCTTGGGGATCGCGAATTCCCTCGGCTCGTGATAGTCGATCATGGTGACGAAAAGCCCCTCGGCATCGAACAGAAAGACGCCCGAGGTGTGATTCATCGTATAATCGCCGTTTTCGGTCGGCACTCTTTCATAGGTCGCGCGGAAACCGGCGGCGGCGCGCGCGATCTGCGGCTCCGGGCCGGTCCAGCCGCGGATCGCCGGATGGAAATAGCCAAGATAATCGGCCATCGCCCGGACCGTATCGCGCGCGGGATCGACGGTGATAAGAACCACGTTCCATTCATCACCATCCGGTCCCAACTCGTCCAGCCAGCCGGAGATGTCCGAAAGCGTGGTCGGGCAGACATCGGGGCAATAGGTGAAGCCGAAGAAGACCATCGTCGGACGGCCGATCAGGGATTTCGGTCCGACGCTGTTGCCCTCGTGATCTGTCAGGCGAAAATCCATCGCGGAAAGGGCCATCGGCCGCAATCCCGCCGCGTCGGGCGCACCGGGCCCGTCCACCCGCCACCAACCGACCGCCAGCGTCAGCGACAGCGCGCCAAGGCCGGCCGCGCCGTATCCCAGAAACGCCCGCCGCCGCATCAGTCCCCGGGTCCGCGTGCGGCGATGCCGAGGATCGGCACTTCGACGATCGTCTGGCCGCCATCCTCGAAAAGCAGCGTCAGCGGAAAGGTCTCGCCTTCCGTCATCGGCGCTTGCAGCCCCATCAGCATCGCGTGCAGCCCGCCGGGTTCCAGCGCCACGCTGTCCCCCGGTGCAATCGTGATCCTGCCCGCGGGCGTCATGGAACTGATGCCCTGGGCATCGGTCCTGCTTTCGTGGATTTCGGGCATCATCGCCAGCGGAGTTGCAAGCCCGGTCAGCGTCACCGGCTCCTCGCCGGTATTGCGAATCGTCATGTAGGCGGCACCGGGGCGCTTGACGCCGATCGAGGCGCGCGCCCACGCGCCGGCAACCACGACATCCCCGGATCCTGCCAGAGCCGGCGATGAAAGCCCGGCGACAGTCAGAAGGGCGGCCAGCGCGCCCGCGAACAGAAGGTCTTTCATCGGAATGTTCCCGTGTTCCACCATTCAGCTCTGCGCCGCGGCGACTTCGGCCGAGACCAGGCGCCGCAATTCGGCCTCGCCGAACGGGTCGAGCGGCTTGTCGTTAACGAAGAAGGTGGGGGTCTGGCGGATACCCAGGGTTTCGACATCGGCGCGGTCCTGGTTCAGGATTGCCACGACGTCAGGCGATTGCATCTGCGTGCGCGCCGCCTCGGCGTCGAGGCCGGCGGCGGTCGCGATCTCGAGGATCAGGCCCGGCGGCGGCGTCCCGCGCGAAGCCCATCTGGGCTGTTCGCGCAGCAGCGCATCCATGACCGGACGATAGACATCCTGCATCCGCGCCGCCTCGAGCACGCGCACGGCCTCTTCCGAGGATTCGCCGTGAAACGGGGTATAGCGGATCACCACGCGCACGGCGTCCCCGTTCCGGGCCATGATGTCCTTCACGATCGGGTCGAACGCCCGGCAGGCTTCGCAGGCCGGATCGAAAAATTCGACGATTGTTACCGGCGCATCCTCGGGCCCGAGAACCGGAGAATAACTTCGGATCAGCGCGTCTTTGCGATCCGCCGTGACGGGGGCCGCGCCGGCGGTCGGCGCGGGCCGCGTCGCATACCATGCGGCACCGCCAAAGCCGGCGGTCCCCAATGCGAGAACGGACAGGATCAGGCCGCGTCGTTGCATTATCGTGTTTCCTTCAGTGAAAGGGCCGACAGCAGACCGATCAGGGCAAAGGCCACAAGCGCCATCAGCGGGATCGGAATGCCAAGGACCAGTTGGTTTTCATCGGTGCAGGAGGGTCCTGTGGCGGTGCAGGGCTGGATGCTTTCGGGAATCAGCCCGACATAGAGGCCCAGGTGCCACAGCGCGACCGCGCCGCCGCCAAGCGCCAGTGCGATGCCATAGCGCCCGACGCGATCGTCCCGCCACCAAAGCCCGAGTCCCAGGATGATGGCCAGGGGAAACATGAAGGCGCGCTGGAACCAGCAAAGCACGCAGGGCGATTGGCCCAGCACCTCGCCGATGAACAGCACGGCGAGCGATGCGAAAAGCGCAATGGTCCAGGCCAGCCCCAGGGCGGTCGCGCCGGACAGACGGGTCATGGCGGTCAGATCCTCTCTTGCAGGTCGGCCAGAATTTCTTCGGCGGGCGTGCCGTAGGGCCAGGAATCGACGAAGCCCGCCGCGGGGTCGAAGAGGAAAAGATGCGACGTGTGGTTCATCGTGTAACCATCCGGGGCCGAGGCTTGCTCGATCCGCTCGTAGAAGATCGGGAAGGTTTCCGAGGTCGCGGCGATCTGTTCCGGCGTGCCGGTAAGGCCGATGATGCCCGCATCGAACAGGGGAACATATTCCGCGAGGGCCCCGGGCGTGTCCCGTTCGGGATCCACAGAGATGAAGATCGGCTGCACCTTGGCGGATTCATCGCCCAGTCCGTCCATCACCGACGCGACCTCCGACAGCGTCGTGGGACAGATATCGGGGCAATTGGTGAAGCCGAAGAAGACCAGCATCCAGCGCCCGGCGAAATCGTCCTCTGTCCGGACCACGCCGTCATGACCGGTCAGTTCGAAATCGGCGTAGAAGGGCGGCTCTTCCCGGGCCTGGTCGGGCGCGGTCCGAAAATCCGACCAGAGCAGCAGCCAGGCCAAAGCCAGCGCCGCAACGCCCGCCAGCACCCACAAAATCCTTCGCACCGATGCCAGGGACATCCGTCTCACCTGCCGCTAATCCGTTTCGCGCAAGAAACATGTCCTCACCGCAGGTTCAAGCACGGATTGCCTGCCGCGACAGCATGTCACCCGTCCGTGAAGCCTTTGCCGCCCGGCCGGCGGCCAGAGCGGCGCCGAACGCGGGGAGGGCGCGTCGATACCCCGCAGATGCGCCCTTAGCTTCGCGACGGGAAGATGCCTTCAAGAGCGATGATGTAATTGATGCACAGGGTCGGGGGCATGTTGTCATGCGGCTGGCTGCCGCCGCTGGTGGCGATTGTGGCCGGGTTCAGCGCCACCGTCGGCGATGTCGTTGCCGAATAGATCGCCGAACGTGCCAGCAGATCACCCGAGGGCCGGTCATTGTCGGCAGGTGCGTTCAGCACGCTGACCTCATGGCTGTGGCTGGGCATCTGCGTCGTGTCCAGCGTCACCGTCTCGCGTCCCAGCGATTGCCCGATTTCCCGCGGCGTCAGGCCGGGGCCCGAGCCTGCATGCATCGGCACCCTTCCGCGAAGGTCGGGCAGGCTGAAGCTGGTGCGGCCATCGCCGCCATAGGTCGTGCCGAGAATGCTGAAGAGCGCCGAATTCGATGCGATCGCCAGCAATTGACCATCGCAGAACGCCCATCCGCGCGGCGCGAAATTTCCGCCGAACAGAACGATCATGCCAATGAATGGATCCATCTGAGTTCTCCCGAAGCCTGTCAGTGTCGAAGGGTGTCCAGTCATGGCCCGACGGGGCCATGCGGTCCGGCCAAGGTTTATTCACTTCACCGGACGGCTTCTGTGTCCCGGAACACAGAATGCGACAAATGGCGCCATTAGCCTGCAGACAGATTTCGAAATGCCGTTTCCGGGCGCGTCCGCGCCGGGGACGCAGAATGAACGGGACAGAGACATGACGCGCTTCAGATCCATTCTGGCGGTATTGGGACTGGGCCTGACGGCCGCGACGGTTCCGCCGGCCACCTCCCTCGCCCTGGGTCCGGGATTTTTCGATCAGGTCATCGCGCCCGCGGGCCTGACCTGCAGCTTCAACGCCTATCATGATTCCGCCGCGCAGGAGACACAGCTGAACCTGTTCATCCCCAACGGGGCAAGCCAGTCTTCCGGAGGGAATTACTGGTCAGGCGGCGTGATCACCAGCTGGCCCGGCGGCGATATCACCGCGGCCGCGATCGCATCGGAATGCGGCGCGACGAATGTGGTCGTGACATTGTCGGACGGCGCCAACGGCACCTACGCGACCGATGATTTCGTCGGAGTCGAGTTCCGGGCCACCTCGCTCGCGGACGGAAACACCCGTGACTACGTCATCGGGGCCTCGGGGGCGGGATCGACAGTTCTGGTCAACAATTCCACGATGGTCGCCAACACGCCGCCGACGGCCGATGCGGGGCCGGACCGGACGGTGGCTTCGGGCGCGGCGGTGACGCTTGACGGCAGCGGGTCGGACGCCAACGATGCCGGCCAGAGCCTCGGCTATGCCTGGAGCCAGAGTTCGGGCCCGGCGGTCACGCTGAGCGGGGCTACGACGGCGACGCCGGGCTTCACCGCGCCGGTGCTGGTGGCCGGCGCGGCGGACGCGGTGCTGGTCTTCAGCCTGGTGGTGAATGACGGCTCGGATCCCTCGCCGGCCGATACGGTGGCGATCACGGTGACCGCCGCCGCCAACACGCCGCCGACGGCCGATGCGGGGCCGGACCGGACGGTGGGCTCGGGCGCGGCGGTGACGCTTGACGGCAGCGGGTCGGACGCCAACGATGCCGGCCAGAGCCTCGGCTATGCCTGGAGCCAGAGTTCGGGCCCGGCGGTCACGCTGAGCGGGGCTACGACGGCGACGC
>Ga0310345_10006403_pt1 | contig 10298 bp, 11 predicted proteins | sample HC15DNA20500_MG_FD_204667 | JGI IMG/M metagenome (GOLD analysis project Ga0310345, IMG submission 204667) | Marine microbial communities from station ALOHA, North Pacific Subtropical Gyre - HC15-DNA-20-500_MG | ecosystem: Environmental > Aquatic > Marine > Oceanic | place: Pacific Ocean: North... | reverse complement strand
TTGAACGTGGCGGGGAGAGCGAAACAACCCATGCTTGTATGGCTGGGTGCATTATTCGCTGCTCTAATTGCTTCGGAGGACCCGATGGCAAGTCTATTGTCTCCCCGGTTGAATTTGAGACTATAGGATTAGTCGGCTCCAACCTTGGAATAGACAATCTCGATGACGTGGCGCGTCTGAACTACGAGATCAATGACCTAGGCCTTGACACCATCGAAATAGGGGCAGCGCTGGGTGTGGCGGCCGAGGCCGGCTTGATGAATTTTGGAGATGCGACGCGTGCCATGGAATTGGTTACTGAGATTCGTCGAGGCACAACCTTGGGGCGCATGCTCGGGAATGGGGCTGTTGTAACCGGTCAGGTGTTGGGCATCCGGCGTGTTCCCGCCGTTAAGGGTCAAGCGATCTCGGCATATGACCCGCGCGCCATCAAAGGTAATGGCGTCACTTATGCTACCTCGCCCCAAGGAGCTGACCACACTTGCGGTAATGTTATCCGCGCGGACATTGACCATCTTTCTCCGAAGGGACAGGTTGAAGTCTCGCGCAAGGCACAAATCACCATGGCTGGATATGATACCCTTGGTGCGTGTCTATTCGGTGGCTACGGGTTCTCCAGCGCCCCAGGTTCGTTGCGAGACCTGATCAACGGCCGCTATGGGTGGGACGTTGGTGATGACATTCTCGCGGATCTGGGCCGGGAAACTCTAACGCTGGAACGCGAGTTCAACCGGGCTGCAGGTTTTGGGCCTGCGGACGACCGTTTGCCCGAATGGCTTACCACCGAGGCGCTTCCGCCCCATAACACTGTCTTCGATGTACCTGCTGAGGAGTTGGACGGGTTGTTTGACTGGTAGGTGGAACTGGCTGCCGCTCGCCATCCAGCAGTCTCCCGCCCGGTGAATTAATCCTGGTAGGGGTCTCTCAATAGGCCCCTTGTTGACACCACTGAAGTAGTAAGCAGCCCGGTAAGGATTTCTGGCGGTGAACCTCCACGATGTAGTGGATGCCCACATCCCATTTGTACCGAACTCTCAGAAAGGCGTGCGTAATGAAGTGCTTTTCCAGAACCAGCACTCGTTTGCCGCGATGTGTCAGCAGTATTTACAGTCACAGGCGATTGATACCCAAGCCAGTCACAATTGCACCGTCCTGTTTTGTACCCATTGAATTGTTGTATGCCCTAGTGGATTTCACAATGGCCAGGGATTACCAGTTCATATTGATGTTTGTGATGTTCATCGACTTAATCAGTGCGCGTAATTCGTCCGTCTCTTCCTGCAGTTCCGGCGCCTGATTCTCATGCGTTTCCACAAAAATGCGCCCTATGCGCATGTGCATTTCACTTTCGATGAGCTTTCGCAGAATAGCGCACTCCACGCCTTCAACATCTAGTTTTAGTATCTTGACATCATGATCCAGGGTATTGACAAACTCGGCAAGGTCAATGGCTTCCACCTCTGCGAATTTGTCTTGGAGCACGTTCGCTTTGAACCGTAGAAGTGAGGAACCAGTCGACCAGCGCAGCTCATTCTCGTCGGAAGCGAGGTGGTAATAAAGTTTTACTTTGTCGTTCCGATCCAAAACAGCCTTCTGGAAACAGTGTGCGTTTGGGCGACCAGAAAGCTTTTCATCTAGGATTTTGAACGCATGCGGGTTAGGCTCAAATGCATAAACAGTTGCACCTGACTGGCACCAATGAGCACTAACCTTACCCACGTTGGCGCCACAATCGATCGCGATGTCTCCTTCCCTCAATTTCATGGAATAGAGTTCTACAAAGGCGTGGTCTTTTGCGGATTTGATGGGTTTGATATTCCGTTTGATTATTCCAAGTAAGATTCTGTTCATGGGAATCCGGTGGGTATTCTAGCTCTTAGGCGATAATGCTGTTGTCAGCCATTCCTCGTTGCAATTGACACACCGTTGGTAAGCGGGTATTTGGATATTGCGATTATAGCATCACGTCGCTGGTCACTCGGTAATGCAACCCAGGTGTGTATGGGTTTCGGCTTGCGCTATAATTGTGGACACTAGCGTAGCAGACACTCATTTGTTGAAGGTTTCTGTTGAATGGAGGTAGAACGTATGGATTGGGGAATGAAAAATCGGCTGGCACGGATAATCCGGCCAACGACTGGACGAACTTTGATGTTCGCGGTAGACCACGGTTATTTCATGGGGCCGACTAGCGGCTTAGAAAAACTTGATGAGACCGTGAGACCGCTGGTGAAGTATGCAGATACGCTCATGTTGACGCGCGGCGCACTGCGATATTACGTTAGTCCAGAGACTGATGTGCCCATAATTTTGCGCGTATCCGGCGGTACCAGCATATTGAACAAGAAGTTGTTGCACGAGGGCATCACAGTGTCTATAGAGGATGCAATCCGTTTAAACGTCTCAGCAGTGGCATTTTCGATCATGGTGGGTGCAGAGTACGAGCGGGACACGTTACTGGCTTTCACTAATGTCGTGGATCAGGCCGAGCGATATGGGATCCCCACTCTGGCCGTCACAGCTGTGGGCAAAGAAATGGTGCGCGATACGAAATACCTCAGTCTTGCTTCGCGCATAGCTGCTGAGCTGGGCGCGCGCATGGTGAAGACGTATTTCTGTGAGGGATTTGAAAAAGTTGTGGAGTCCTGTCCGGTGCCGATCGTGATTGCCGGTGGAAAAAAGATCCCAGAGAAAGATGCGCTTCAGATGGCCTACGATGCTCTCCGAGCCGGAGCATGTGGAGTGGATATGGGCCGCAACATCTTCCAGGCTGATGCACCCTTGGCTATGGTGCAGGCGGTGCGCTCCATTGTGCAAGAAGACGCCTCAGCCGCTGCAGCCTTTGAGCTTTACAACGACCTGAAGTGAGCGACGGCACCATGCGCGCTGCGGTGTATTACCGTAACGACGACGTGCGTATTGAGGAGATGCCCAAGCCGATAATTGGCGTAGGTGAGGTACTCGCCAGGGTGGTATCGAGCGGTATTTGTGGCTCGGATGTGATGGAATGGTACCGTGCCAAGACTGCGCCGCGGGTGCTTGGCCACGAGGTTACTGGAGAAATAGCTGATCTGGGTGATGGTGTGGACGGGTTTGAGTTGGGAGAACGAGTAGTCTTCACTCATCACGTACCCTGCAATGACTGCGGCCACTGCCTGCGTGGGCATCATACCCTATGTGGCACTCTGCACTCGACGTCTTTTGACCCTGGCGGTTTCGCGGAATATGTGCGCGTTCCTAAGATCAACGTTGATAAGGGCGGGATCCTACCGTTGCCAGAAGATATCTCGTTTGACGTAGGTACATTTGTCGAACCTTTGGGATGCGCTGTGCGCGGATTACGCAGGATAGGTATGCAGCCCGGTGATAGTGTTCTGGTTCTGGGTAGTGGACTCGCAGGTCTGCTTAACATTAGACTGGCGCGTGCACTGGGTACCGGTTGTATCGTCGCCACAGACATACAGCCGTATCGGCTGCAGGCTGCGCTTAATTCAGGAGCCCGTACCGTTATTGATGCTAGGTCTGAGAATGTGGTGGAACAGGCGTTAGCCGCAAACGATGGGAATGGGTTTGAGCATGTTGTCGTTTGCACCCCGGCTTCAGTTGCCTTCCCTCAGGCGCTTAGCGGGGTTGGCGTTGGTGGCAATGTGCTACTGTATGCGTTCAGCGGGCCTGGAGCTGAGACTCCTCTGGATCTGCATGATTACTTTCGTAAAGGCATTACAATACGTTCTACCTACGGGGCAAGTCCGTTGGATTTGCAACAGGCCATGAAGATGCTTCGTGTTGGAAGGGTAGATGTGGAGGATCTAATTACTCATCGGCTGCCACTGGAGGAAACCGGTCTCGGTTTCACGCTGGTCGCGAATGGGGAAGAATCACTCAAAGTGATCATCGAGCCCGGGCGTTGAGCCCGGACGATAAGTTATGGGATTAGCAGTCCAACACGCTTATTTTTTTCTGCACCGTACGTCGGGTATTGATTGGCTTCAGATAAGCTGTAAGGGGTGCTGACAGATCCACACACAGTTGATATTATTGTGGGAAAAAGAGTGGCGAATTGATTGGAGATAAATCAGAATGAGCACGGCCCTGATTGCCTGCGGCGCGCTGGCACGTGAGGTGCTTGCTTTGCGGGATAAATATGGCTGGGATGTAGAAGTTCTTGGAGTTGCGGCGTTACTTCACAACGAACCTGATCGTATACCGGCTGCCGTGTTTAGCACGATTCGGGATGCGCGGGAAAGGCATAACCGCGTGTTTGTGGTTTATGGGGATTGCGGTACTGGTGGTATGCTGGATCGTATGCTTGCTGCCGAGGGAGTTGAGCGTGTGCCTGGCCCACACTGTTATGAAATATTTGCGGGCAGCAAATTCGAGGCGATGACTGACGATGAGCCCGGGACTTTCTTTCTGACTGACTATCTGGTGGAATCGTTTGACCATCTGGTGTTGCAGGGATTAGGACTTGACCGGTATCCAGAATTGAAAGAGGATTATTTCGGCAATTACACACGGGTAATTTATCTCTCACAGCGGGAAGATGCTCGTCTGCGAGCGCGCGCTAGTTGGGCTGCGGCTGAATTAGGCTTACCGCTCGAAATCCGGGCGGTAGGTTACGGCGCATTGGAAACTCGTCTTTGTCGCCTGATGGAGGATGCTAATTGCGCGTAGGACTACAGAGGTATCCGCGATTGCTCGAGGTCGTGTACGAAGGCTCATACTGGCTTTTGCGGCCTTTTCGGCGCTGGATGGTTCCAGGAGGTGCGATCGAGAGAGTGTTTGTCGCATTGGAAAAGGTGCTCAAGGGGGCTATTTTCGATTGCCGTATGTGCGGCGATTGCGTGCTTCATAGTACTGGAATGACTTGTCCGATGACGTGTCCGAAAAACATGCGTAATGGTCCGTGCGGTGGAGTGAGTGTAAACGGACACTGCGAAATTATCCCGGAAATGCAATGCGTTTGGATGCAGGCTTGGGAGCGTTCCAAGAAGATGCGTGTGTACGGGGACGACTTTTTAGGCATCCTTCCGCCGCCGATAAGGCATCTACAGGACGGCTCTGCCTGGATTAATGATTTTTCCGGCATTGCAGGGCAAGTGCCATCCGGCTGGGTGGAATGATTACTACCTCACGGCTAGAGCGAGTGCTGAACTCGGGGCGATTTGCGGTCACTGGAGAACTTAATTCACCGGACAGTGCAGACCCTGAATCTGTGTATGAGCGTGCATTAGTGTTAGCAGAGGTGTGCGATGGTATTAATGCCACAGATGCTTCTGGAGCACACGTGCACATGTCTAGCGTGGGTGTCTGCTCACTGCTGACCCAGGCGGGTTATGAACCTGTGATGCAGATGTCTTGCCGTGACAGAAACCGCATTGCTATTCAGGGGGATCTTCTAGGTGCGGCGGCGATGGGAGTGCGAAACGTACTATGTCTCACTGGTGATGGCGTTAAGACCGGTGATCACCCGGAGGCTAAACCGGTGTTTGACTTAGATTCCATAACGCTGCTCAAAACCGCGCGAAGCATGTGTAGACAGAGCCGGTTTATGAGTGGCCGTGAACTGGAGGCAGCCCCGCGGTTTTTTCTCGGGGCTGCTGCAAATCCGTTCGTACCGCCATTCGATTTTCGACCACACAGACTGGCAAAGAAAGTGGAGGCGGGCGCCGAGTTTATCCAAACCCAGTTTTGCTTCGATGTGCCGCGTTTGCAGCAGTTTATGCGGGTTGTGCGTGACCTTGGGATAACGGAGAAAGTATATATTCTGGCTGGTGTGGGCCCGCTCCGTTCTGCCCGTGCGGCAGAATGGATACGCAAGAATGTGCCCGGAGTGTATATACCTGATGTGGTCATAGCCCGCTTGAAAGGGGTGCGTACGGAGAAACAGGTGGATGAGGGCAAACGGCTGTGCGTGGAAACCATTCAGCAGGTTCGTGAAATACCTGGAATAAGCGGAATACACGTTATGGCTTATCGTCAAGAGGAGTTGGTGGCCGAGATAGTACACGAGGCCGGGCTGCTGCCTAGGGGTAGACATGTCAGAGGGGGAATAGAACAGACGAGTCAGGCGGCGGTAAGGTGACTGAAGATATTGACATTATCATAGCATAGGTGAGATAACCATGGAAGAAACTATAGTGACATCCCCAACACGTGAAGTGCAAATTGGCCCAGAGCGCTCGTTCGTTCTAATTGGCGAGCGCATAAACCCGACTGGTCGCAAGAAACTCTCGGAAGAATTGGCGGCGGGAGATTTTTCGCGCGTAAAAAACGATGCGCTCGCGCAGGTCCAAGCCGGTGCCGATATGCTTGACGTGAACTGCGGCGTGCCGATGACCGATGAGCCGGCACTGTTGGCTGAAGCCGTGCGGTTGGTTCAATCGCTAACGGATTTGCCATTATGCATCGATTCCTCAATCGTAGCGGCACTTGAGGCCGGTTTGGCAGCCTATCAGGGAAAGGCCTTAGTGAACTCGGTGACAGGAGAGGAGGAACGACTTGAATCGGTGCTTCCGCTGGTTGCCGAACACGGTGCGGCTGTGATTGGCATTTCAAATGACGAAACTGGAATATCCTATGATCCAGATGTGCGCTTTGAAGTCGCAAAGAAAATCGTTGAAAGGGCTGTGTCGTTTGGCATCCCGCGTAATGATGTAGTTATCGATCCGCTAGCAATGCCGGTCGGTGCTGTGAACGATGCTGGTGCTACCCTGTTCAAAATTGTTCGCCGGGTGCGCGAGGATCTGGGCGTCAACACAGTCTGTGGGGCATCGAATATTTCTTTCGGGTTGCCAAACCGGCACGCGCTTAACGCGGCGTTTGTGCCCATGGCAATTGCGGCTGGTATGACCTGTGCAATCACCAATCCGCTGGAGGATGGCCTGAGGTTTGCTATACATGCTGCAAACGTTATGATGGGCCATGACGAAAACTGCGGGGCCTGGCTGCGGACTAATCGGTCTTCCACAGATGAGGGTGGTGGCCGTCGTTCCCGCGGGCGCCGTAACCGCGGAGGTTAGCGCACAGGCATTCTTCCATGTCCGAGACCTCCTCAGCAGATGGTCGATACAAATTAGGCCAACCCTTTTCGTAATCTAATTGGGCCATGACAGTTAGTCCTGGGCAGACATTTTATCCTGCCTGCAAGTAATACTTCATCGGTCCTGCCGGTGGGAGAATGGTATAATGAGAGCCGTCCAGTTACGCAGTAGTGATTGTAATCTAGGACCTTCCGAATACAGGTAATGTCTAGGTGAAGCCATGAAAGCAGCTAAACTGTATGACGTCAACGACCTTAGAATAGAAGAGCTTCCCGACCCAAATCCGGCAGATGATGAGGTTGTCATCCAAGTAAAGGCTTGCGGTGTTTGCGCTACTGACGTAAACATGTGGCGCGGGACAAGCAGTGAAGGCGAGTTTCCATTTGTTCCAGGACACGAGTGGGCCGGTGAGATTGTAGAGGTTGGGGAGGGGGTAAGAGATTACATTGTGGGCGACCGTGTAGTCGGCGAAATTTGTATACCATGCGGTGAGTGCGCCAACTGTAAAGACGGATTACCTCCTGAAGCGTGTATGAACTGTGAGTTATACGGCTTTCAGCCGCAGAATCCAGGGGCCATGGCCGAATTCCATCTTGCACGGGCTAACCGCCTTCACCGGATTCCGGATGGCTTGAGTTATGAGGAAGCTGCACTCCTGGAACCGACGTGGGTGGCCTACAATAGTATTTGGGAGGCTGGAGGGGGAGTTGGCCCACATGACCGTATGGTTGTGTTTGGGTGTGGCCCCATCGGCATGTTGGCGCTGCTCACAGGCAAGGCCGCTGGTTCTACCGTCGTCGTGGTAGAACCGCAACCTTACCGTCGTAAGCTGGCTTTGGAGCTTGGTGCCGATGCGGCTGTAGATCCGACGGAGGGTGATCTGGAGGATCAGGTGCGGTCCTATACTGATGGCCGTGGCGCCACTTTGGTGGTGGAATGCTCTGGTAACGACGCTGCGAGAGCAGGCACGTTGGACGTTGTGGCTAACCGCGGGCGAATCGTGTTGATCGGTCTGCGCGGGATGAATCATAAAGTACCCATTGATCTTGACAAAGCCATTTTCAAGGGTGCCACTATACGAGGGGGAGACGGAAGTTCCTTTTTCCTATCAAAGACCTTGGCCTTTCTATCCCGTGTAGGTGTGGATGTTGGGCGTGTAATTACGCATAGATTTCCACTCGAGCAAGTCGTGAAGGCTCTCGAACTTGGTGGTACCAAGGGCGAGTCTAGCAAGATCATGATTCTTCCTTAGGTGTGAAACCTGAATTCATGCAGCAATGATTAGGATGGAAGCAAGCAATCTACTTTTAACTTGGCCAAATCTCTGCCTTAGTGCTCACATTAACGTCTTAAATGGTGTTCTGTAGCGTGGCAAAACATCAGATGTTCAAGTTAGATGTACTTTCGAAGGATACTGCTCAATTATGAGGGTAACGATTGGCGGAGCAGCAGATTCGTGGGGCATATGGTTTCCCGCTGACCCAAAACAAATGCCGTGGCAGCGCTTTCTTGACGAAGTCGCCGAGGCTGGATACGAGTGGATTGAGTTAGGCCCCTATGGATACTTGCCAGATGATATAGGCGTTCTGCGCGCAGCACTAGACAGCCGCGGCCTCAAGGTTTCGGGGAATTGGGCGATGTCTCATCTGGAAGACCCTGCCTCGAAGCCCGATCTAGATCGGCAGGTCTTGGGTGCTGGGGAACTCCTCGCAGCGCTCGATGCGGAATATCTGTTGCTCATTGACGCCACTTATACTGATGAGCATACTGGATCTCTGATAGCACCTGCCACAGTTGACGATGATGGATGGAAACGCATGATCGATACTACTCATGCGGTGGCTGACGTGATTAGAGAGCGATTTAACCTGAAACTTGTGTTCCATCCGCACGTTGATACTCATATTCAATATGAGCACGATATCGTACGTTTTCTTCAGGACACCGACCCCGATCGGGTTGGGTTGTGCTTGGATACGGGGCACCACGCATACGTAGGTGGAGATCCGGTAAGTTTCATGCGGCGCTACCATGACCGCATACCTTACTTGCACTTGAAGAACATAGACGCAGCAATTCAAGCGAAGGTCAATGACGAAAACAAACCATTTTCTGATGCAGTGGGAATGGGTATATTCTGCGAGCCGTCTAGCGGTGTAGTGGATTTCTTGAAATTTCGTGATGTGCTGCGAGAGACAAATTATGCTGGACATGCGACAGTGGAACAGGATATGTATCCGGTAGATTTTGATACTCCTCTACCTATTGCCAAGCGGACTCGTGAGTACCTTCGGGATATCGGTATTGGATGATTTACATGAATGGGAAATTAGAACAACAATGTTCTGGTTCGTCCGGTGTCAAGGTTGTCCTCAATGATGACAAGGTATTCGTCAAATGTTCTGATATACTATTGCTCAGGCAAACCACGACCCATGATTAATGTTGTACAGGAGAGTTAGCTATGAAGATTGCACTTGATCCTCTAGTACATGCAGATGTTCCACTGGAAAAACTTCCACACAAGGCTGCTGAGATGGGTTTTGAGTATCTTGACCTATGCTCTCGTGACGAGTTTTTCCCCGAGTACTTTCCGCCGCGGGCTAACGCGGAACGCGTGCGCGCCTTTAAGCAAGGGCTACGTGATAGCGGTGTAAAGTTGAGCTCCATGCTTATTACCTTTCGGTGGGCAAGCCCTTTCGACGACGAGCGTGAGGCAGCTGTGCGCTACTGGAAGCGCGCAATTGAAATCGCGGTCGAACTTGAATGCGAAACCGTTAATTCCATATTTGACCGTGGGCCATCACCAGAGCGTTCGAACTTTCGTGTAGGGCCTCAGATGGCCGAGGAGTGTGAAACTGCTTTTTGGAGATCTATGGATGAGCTAGTGCCTATTTTCGAACGCGAGAAGCTCCCATTGTATTTGGAAGCTCATCCAGATGATTTTGTCGAGGAAAACAACCTAGCGGTTGATCTGATTCAGGCCATCGGTTCGTCATATGTCCAATATCTATTCTGCGCACCCCATACTTATCATCTGGGCGATGACATGGCTGCGATGATTAGGTATGCTGCGCCTGTGTTGGCGCAGGTACATGTGGCTGACACATTTAACCACAAGGCTGGATGGAGGTATATAGTAAATCCTCCTGGTTCAACGGCCAGGGTGCATCAACACCTTAACATCGGAGAAGGAGAGATTGACTGGGACGTGTTTTTCAAGACGCTAGCTGAAGTTGGGTTTGATGGGCTTAT
>Ga0310345_10006402_pt1 | contig 10298 bp, 8 predicted proteins | sample HC15DNA20500_MG_FD_204667 | JGI IMG/M metagenome (GOLD analysis project Ga0310345, IMG submission 204667) | Marine microbial communities from station ALOHA, North Pacific Subtropical Gyre - HC15-DNA-20-500_MG | ecosystem: Environmental > Aquatic > Marine > Oceanic | place: Pacific Ocean: North... | reverse complement strand
TGCATGATCTGCGGCGCAATTCCGGGCCGGAGATCTGGCCGCAGCTGGTCGCCTTCGCGCAGCAGCATCCGGTCACCGAGTATCTGATGCAGGACCCCTTCACCCGCTGGTCGGTGGAAAAGCCCCGCGGCTATTCGGGCGACGCCAGCCTGCTCGACATCTATTACAAGCACCCCGCGGCCCGGGAATACATCGAGGCCTCGACTCCGCTCGGGCAGGAGATCTACGCCTATACCAGCGAAGCGGCGAGTTCGGTCGCCGGACGTGAGCGCTGCGAGATCCTGGCCCGTACCGTCGACGAGGCGGCCGACCGGACGGAGAACGCCGAAGTGCTGGCGATCGCCTGCGGCCACATGCGGGAAGGCGAGCTTTCCAGGGCCGCCAAGGAGAACCGGCTGAAGCGCTGGGTCGGCCTTGATCAGGACCCGATCAGCGTCGGCATCGTTACCCGGGACCATCCCGGCACGGTCATCGAGGCGATGGAAGGCAATGTGAAGGGCCTTCTGCGCCGTTCCTACAAGATCGGAACCTTCGATCTCGTCTATGCCTCCGGCCTATACGACTACCTGCCGCGGGCGATCGGCGTCAGGCTGATGCAGCGGGCGATGGAACTGGTGAAGCCCGGCGGCGAGTTCCTCTTCGCCAATTTCAGCGACGAGATCACCACCGACGGCTACATGGAAGCCTTCATGGACTGGCCTCTGCTCCTGCGCTCGGCCGACGACATGTGGGACATCATCAACGGGGCGGTGGATCGCAACGAGGTCGATGCCGAGGTGTTCTACGGCGAGAACCGCAACATCGTCTACGGCAAGGTCCGCAAGCGCGGCTGAGGGGCTGGACGAGAATTGCCGGCAGCCATGGTCTGACCGGCGCAAGGTTGCGGCTCGCCCGAAAGGCGGGTCGCATTTTTTGCGCTGCGAGAGAAATGCGCTCCAAAAGCCGTCGCGGCTATTGACCCGGCCGAGCGGCGCCGCTCCCATAGGACGGTTGGAAACCGGGACCGTCCATGCGCGACCACCGATGGTCGCGGCCACGAGCGGACCGCAGAGCAGGATCGGCGAATTTGGCGGATGTCATCATTCTGGGTGCCGGCATGGTCGGTGTCGGCGCGGCGCTGGCCCTGCAGGGGCGGGGAAAGGACGTGGTCATCGTCGACCGGGGCAAGCCCGCGGGCGAGACCAGCTACGGCAATGCCGGCATCATCCAGATGGAAGCCGTCGAACCCTATGCGATGCCGACCGATTTGGGCAGCATCGCCGAGATCGCCCTCAAGATCACCAACGACGTGGAATGGCGGTTCGGCTCCGTCATGTCCCAGACCAGGGCGCTTTGGGACTATTATCGCCTGTCCCATCCCAAGAGCCACCGACGGGTCGCCAGGACCTGGAGCCAGTTGATCCGGCGCTCCACCGCCGACCATGAGGGCTACATCGCAGCATCGCAATCCGAGGCGTTGATCCGCCGCGAAGGCTTCTACCTCGCCTATCGCAAGCAGGACTCCATGAAAAAGGGCGTCGCCGAGGCCGAACGCCTCCACCGCGACTACGGCGTCAAGTCGACGGTTCTTGACGCGGCCGCGCTGATGGCCGCCGAGCCGGCGTTGAAGCCGGGCTTTCTCGGCGCCGTCCACTGGACCGAAAGCTGGACCTGCGCGAGTCCCGGCATGCTGACCGAGGCCTATGCCCTCCTGTTTCAGGAGCGCGGTGGCTCGATCCTCACCGGCAATGCACACACCCTCTGCCCGGACGGCTCCGGCTGGCAGGTGGATACGAAGGACGGTCTGGTCTCGGCGCCTCGCGTGGTCATTTGCCTGGGGCCCTGGTCGCCCGAATTCCTGGCGCGCTTCGGCTACAAGGTGCCGATGATCAAGAAGCGCGGCTACCACCAGCATTTCACGGGCGGCGGCCTCAAGCTGCCGATCATGGACAAGGCCAATGGCGCGGTGCTTGCGCCGATGAAGGACGGTCTGCGCATCACCACCGGCGCGGAGCTGACCGGTGTCGAGGCCGGCCAGAAGCTCAACCAGATCCGCCGGGCCGAGCGCGGCGCGCGTGAAGTCCTCGATCTCGGCGATCCGGTCGAGCCGAAACCCTGGCACGGCGCCCGGCCCTGCATGCCGGACATGCTGCCTGTGGTCGGCGAAGCGCCCAATCACAAAGGGCTCTGGTTGAATTTCGGTCATGGGCACCAGGGCTTCACCCTCGGTCCGACGACCGGGAACCTGCTGGCCAATGCGATGGACGGCCAGTCCGATCAGGTCATGGAAGCGGTTTCTCCAAGGCGGCTTGTGTGATCGCGGCGACCGTTCAATGGTGCCGGGCAGATCGAATCGGAGTCTGCCCATGCTGGAAAAATTCGAACGCTATCCCCTGACCTTCGGCCCGACGCCGATCGAGCGTCTGCCGCGCCTGAGCGAGGCCGTCGGCGGCAAGGTCGACATCTATGCCAAGCGCGACGACTGCAATTCCGGCCTGGCCTTCGGCGGCAACAAGCTGAGGAAGCTCGAATATATCGTGCCGGACATACTGGCGTCGGGGGCCGACACGCTGGTCTCCATCGGCGGCGTGCAGTCGAATCACACCCGCATGGTGGCGGCGACTGCCGCGAAGCTCGGGCTGAAATGCGTCGTGGTCCAGGAGAAATGGGTGCCGCACTACGACGCGGTCTATGATCGGGTTGGCAACATTCTGCTCACCCGCCTGATGGGGGCCGATTCCCGGCTCGTGGAGGACGAGTTCGACATCGGCATCCGCCAGAGCTGGGAAGACGCCATGCAGTCGGTGCGCGATGCCGGCGGCAAGCCCTACGGCATTCCGGCGGGCGCTTCGGTCCACAAATATGGCGGTCTCGGCTATGTGGGCTTTGCCGAAGAGGTCCGGCAGCAGGAAGCCGAACTCGGCTTCCAATTCGACTATGTGGTGGTCTGCGTCGTCACCGGCTCGACCTTCGCCGGCATGGTCGTGGGCTTTGCCGCCGATGGCCGGGCCGACAAGGTCATCGGCATCGACGGTTCGGGAACGCTCGACCAGACCCGCGCCCAGGTGCGCGGAATCGTCGACAACACGGCCGAACTCGTCGAACTCGGGCGAACAATTGCGGACGAGGAGATCGTCATCAATCCCGATTACGCCTATCCCGCCTATGGCGTGCCGAGCGAGGAGACCAATGCCGCGATCCGCCTTGCCGCGCGGACTGAGGCGATGATCACCGACCCGGTCTATGAGGGAAAATCCATGCAGGGCATGATTGACCTCGTAAAGAAGGGCTTCTTCCCCGAGGGCTCGAAGGTGCTCTATGCCCATCTCGGCGGCGCACCGGCGATCAACGGCTACAGCTACTATTACCGCGAGGGCTGAGCCTCGGAAGGCGACCCCGGTTGCGCCATCTGCATCGCCTCCTCGGCAAAGAGGCAGGCGGCGCGGTGGTCCGGTGCGACCGGGTCGAGCGGCGGCACCGTCCCTGCGCAGGCCTCGCGGGCGATCGGACAGCGGGTGCGGAAGACGCACCCCGAGGGCGGATTGACGGGCGAGGGCGGGTCCCCTTCGATGACGATCCGTCCGCGCTGGCGCGCGATCTTTGGATCCGGGATCGGCGCCGCCGACAGCAGCGCCTGGGTGTAGGGATGAACGGGGTTGGCAAAGACCTCGCGCCGCGGCCCGATCTCGACGATCCGACCGAGATAGAGAACCAGGATCCGGTCCGAGACCAGGCGCACGACCGACAGATCGTGGCTGATGAAGATCAGCGTCAGGCCGAGCCGTTCCTTCAACCGTTTGAGCAAGCTCACGATCTGCGCCTGGATCGAGACGTCGAGGGCGGAGACCGGCTCGTCGCAGACGATGAGCTTGGGCTCGGTGACGATCGCCCGGGCGATGCCGATGCGCTGGGCCTGGCCGCCGGAGAATTCGTGCGGGTAGCGGTTCGCCATCTCCGGCGCGAGGCCGACTTCCTCCATCACCGTCTGGACGCGCTCGCGCCGTTCCTTCCGTGACAGCTCCGGATTCGAGACCCGCAAAGGCTCGGCGATGATGTCGGCGACGGTCATGCGCGGATCGAGCGAGGCGATCGGGTCCTGAAAGATGATCGACAGGTCCCGCCGGGCCTTGCGCATGTCGCGCGGTGACAGATCACGCAGATTGTGGCCCTGCCAGACGATGCGGCCTTCCGTGGGCTCGATCAGCCGCAGGATCGAGCGCCCAAGGGTGGACTTGCCGCAGCCCGATTCCCCGACGATGCCGAGCGTCTCGCCCGCGGCGAGCTCGAAGGAGACGTCGTTGACGGCCTTGAGCTCATGCGACGCGGAAAAGGGCGTTCGGCCGGGAAGTTCGAAGATCGTCGAGAGATGCTCGACCGAGAGGAGCGTCTCAGCCATGGGCGGCCTCTGGAGCGGTCTCGGTGCCCGCCGTCTCGTCGATGAACGGGAACCAGCAGGCCGCCTGCCGGCCTGGGGCGACCTCGGCGAGCGGCGGGCGCTCGCGCCGGCAACGGTCCTCGACGAAGCGGCAGCGGGGATGGAAAGGACAGCCAGTCGGCGGGCGAATGAGATCCGGCGGCCGCCCGGGGATCGGCTCGACCGCTTCCACATCCTGGTCGGGCCGCGGGATCGAGCGCATCAGCGCCGCGGTATAGGGCATGGCGGGCCGGGAAAACAGCGCGTCGGCCTCCGCCGACTCGACGATGCGGCCGGCATACATGACGGCCACCCGATCGGCGACGCCGGCGACAACGCCGAGATCATGGGTGATCAGGATGAGGGCGGTGCCGGTTTCGGCGATGAGATCGCGGAAGAGATCGAGAATCTGCGCCTGGATGGTGACATCGAGCGCCGTCGTCGGCTCGTCGGCGACGATCAGTTTCGGCCGGCACAAGAGCGCCATGGCGATGACCACGCGCTGGCGCATGCCGCCCGAAAGCTGGTGGGGATATTGCTCGATGCGCCGCTCGGCCTCGGGAATGCCCACCCGCTTCATGATGGCGAGCGACTCGGCATTGGCCTCGCGCCGGGAAAGCCCGCGATGAACGGTGAGCGTCTCGGCGAGCTGCTTCCTGATCTTCATGGCGGGATTGAGCGCCGTCATCGGGTCCTGAAACACCATCGCCATGTCACGCCCGCGGATCTGGTCGAGCTCGCGCGGGCTGAGATCGAGCAGGTTGCGACCTTCGAGCCGCGCTTCTCCGCTGGTCGTCGCGTTCCTCGCCAGCAGGCCGAAGACACCGTTAAAGGTCTGGCTCTTGCCGGAGCCCGACTCGCCGACCACCGCCAGCACCTCGCCGGGCTGGACGCTGAGATCGAGCCCGTTGACGGCCTGGACCGTGCCGTCCGGCGTCGCGAAGGTGATCGCGTAGTCCTTGAGGGCGAGGAGGGGGGCGTCGCGCATCACCGGTCCTTCGGGTCGAAGGCGTCGCGCAGACCGTCGCCGATGAAGGCGAGCGACAGGAGGAGGCTGACGAGGACCGCGCCGGGAAACAGCAGGAGCCAGGGCATGACTTCCAGAACGTCGGTGCCCTCGGCGATCAGCGTGCCGAGGGAGGTCAGCGGTTCCTGCACGCCGAAGCCGAGATAGGAGAGGAAGCTCTCGGTGATGACGATTTCGGGCACGGTCAGCGTCGCGTAGATCACCACCGGGCCGACCAGATTGGGCACGATGTGGCGCAGGATGATCGGGAAGGTGGCAACGCCCGAGGCGCGGGCGGCCTCGATGAATTCGCGCTCTTTCAACGAAAGCGTCTGGCCACGCACGATGCGCGCCATGGTCAGCCACTCGAGCAGGCCGATCGCGGCGAAGAGCAGGAAGACGTTCCGCCCGAACATCACCATCAGGAGAATGACGAAGAGGATGTAGGGAAGCGCGTACATGACATCGACGAAGCGCATCATCGCCTGGTCGATGCGCCCGCCTAGAAAGCCCGAGGTCGCACCGTAAAGGACGCCGACGACGACCGAGACGGTGGTGGCGATGATCGCCACGGTCAGCGAGATGCGCGTGCCGTAGAGCGTGCGGGCGAGGAGATCGCGGCCGTTCTGGTCGGTGCCGAAATAATGGCCGCTTTCCAGCGACGGCGGCGCGCGAAAAGCCGACCAGTCCGGCGTTTCGTAGTCATAGGGGATGAAGAAGGGAGCGAAGATCGCCGCCAGCACGATGAAGGCGAGCACGAAGAGCGAGACCACCGCCGCCTTGTTCGCCCTGAGCCGGCGCATGGCGTCGCGGGTCAGCGAGCGCGGCTTGCCGCGGGGCATGTCCCGATCGAGGAAGGCGTCTTCCAGCGCCTCGCGCTTGCCCGCGTAAAGCGTCATCTTGTGCGGACCTTCGGATCGAGCCAGGCATAGGCGAGGTCGACGAGGAGGTTCAGGACGACGATCAGCACCATGTAGAAGATGACCGTGCCGAGAACCATGCCGTAGTCCCGGTTGAGCGCGGCGTTGATGAAATACCGTCCGATGCCGGGAATGCCGAAGATCTGCTCGACCACGATCGAGCCCGTGAGGAGATAGCCTGCGGCGGGGCCGAGATAGGAGACGACGGGGGTGAGCGCGGGGCGCAGCGCATGGCCGATGACGGTGCGGCGCCTGCCGATCCCCTTGGCGGTCGCGGTCTTGATGAAATTGGCGTTGAGCGTCTCGATCATCGAGCCGCGCATCAGCCGCGATATGCGGGCGATATGCGGCAGGGCGAGAACGATGACCGGCATGATTAGATAGGGCAGCGATCCGTCGCCCCAGCCGCCGACGGGCAACCAGTCGAGCTTGACGCCGAAGATCAGCTGCAGGATCGGCGCGACGAGGAAATTCGGCACGACGAGGCCGGTGATGACGATGCCCGCGATCCCATAATCCGCCCAGCGGTTCTGATAGAGCGCGCCGCAGACACCGGAGATCACGCCCGCGACCATGGCCAGCAGGAAGGCGGAGCCCCCGACGATCAGCGTATAGGGCAGGCCGATCGCGATCTGCTGGGCGACGGTGAAGTCCTTGGTGGTGAAGGAGGGCCCGAGATCGAACTGGGCGAGCCGACCGAGATAGCGCAGATACTGGACGATCAGCGTGTCGTCCAAATGGTAGTAGGCCCTCAGATTGGCGAGCACCGCCGGCGGCAGCGCCCGCTCCTGATCGAACGGCCCGCCCGGCGCCAGCCGCAGGATGAAGAAACAGGCGGTGATGGCGATCAAGAGGACCGGGATCGTGGAGAGCAGGCGGAAGGTCGCGTAGCGGAGCATGGGTCTCTAGGACGCCGAGGCGGGCGTGGGAGCTTTTTCCATCGGATGTTGCGCGACGGAGAACGACCCGTCGCGTCGACCCGAGACACGATAGCGCCCCCAGCTACCCCCCTCTGCCTTCTGAGCTACAGTCGAAGGGCGGCATCTCCCCCACAAGGGGGGAGATTGTCCGTCACAGGCGCTGGCGCCCACCGGTCTCCCCCCTAGTGGGGGAGATTTCACGAAGTGACAGAGGGGGGTATCCGACGCGACTGCCAGAGACTCGTTCGGCAATGATCTGCCTTGGTCGAGGCCACGTCCGGCAAGATCACGAGGCGAGCGAAGGAGCAAAACGGCTGAACTCCACACGCCGCCCTATTCCTCCAGCGACATGTACCGCGTGCGGTGCTTGTCGAAGACGTTGTCCTCGAAGCCCTTCACCTTCGGCGAGACGATGTTCTCCGACAGGTAATAGTAGATCGGCAGCGCCGCGGAATCGTCGAGCGCGATCTGTTCGGCTTCCTTCAGCACCCTTCCGCGTTCTTCCAGGTCCTGCATGCTCGAGGCCTGGTCGAGAAGTCTGTTGTATGTTTCGTTCGACCAGCGGCCGTAATTCATCTCGACGCCGGATTTCAGGAGGTCGAGGAAATTGATCGGGTCGTTATAGTCGGCGAGCCAGCCGGCCCGCGCGGTCTCGAAATCGCCGGCGCGCAGATCGGCATAGTGGACCTTCACCTCGGCATTGTTGAGTTCGACATTGACGCCGAGCGGCTTCCACATGGCGGCGACGGCGACCGCGACGCGCTTGTGGTTCTCGTTGGTGTTGTAGCGCAGCACGACGTTCAGCGGATTGTCCGGCCCGTAGCCGGCCTCGGAGAGAAGCGTCTTCGCCTGCTCCACCCGCTCGCCATAGGGCATGTCGGCCCATTCCACCTTGGCGCCTTCCTCCGGATAGTTGGCCATGCCCGGCGGCACCCAGCCATAGGCCGGCGGCTCGCCGGTGCCGAGCACCTGCGGCCCGATCACCTGGCGGTTGACAGCCATCGAGAGCGCCTTGCGGACATCGGCATTGTCGAAGGGCGGCTTGGAGGTGTTGAAGACGTAATAGTAGAGGCCGGCGAAGGGCACGACATGGGCCTGGCCCGGCAGGTTCTCCTCGATGAAGGCGAACTGGTCCTTCGGGAAGTCGGTCATCCAGTCGATCTCGCCGGCGCGGTAGCGCTTGAAGCCGGCGGAATTGTCTTCCATCGAGAGAAACCGCACGCCGTCGATCTGAAGATCGTCGACGCCGTACCATTCCTCGTTCTTCGCCGTCAGCACATGGCTGCCCGGCACCCACTCCACCGGCTTGTAGGGGCCGTTGGTGACGATCGTGCCGATCTGGACCCAGTCATCCGGATTCGTCTCGATGAGATGCTTCGGCACGGGATAGGCGGTGTAATGGGTCAGTGCGCCGAGGAAATAGGGCGTCGGCCGCTCCAGCGTGATCTCAAGCGTCTTGTCGTCGATCGCCTTGACGCCGAGCTGGGAGAGATCCTCGATCTTGCCGGTGTTGATCGCCTCAGCATTCTTGATCGGATATTGCAGATAGGCGTATTGCGCGGCGGTCTTCGGGTCCTGCAGGCGCTGGAAAGCGTAGACGAAATCCTCCGCCGTCACCGGCTCGCCATCCGACCATCGGGCGTCTTCGCGCAAATGGAAGGTGTAGGTCAGCCCGTCGTCCGAGATCTCGTAGCTTTCGGCCTGGCCCGCCACCGGCCGCGCCTTCGGATCTTCCGTCATCAGGCCTTCATAGATGTCGCCGGCGACGCGGTCCTCCCAGTCGCCCGAGAGCTTGTGCGGATCGAGCGAGGTGACGTCGCCGCCATTGTAGACGACCATTTCGGCCGCCTCCGCGCGTCCGGAGTCAAGGGCCGTCCCCGTCAGGAGAATGGCGGAAAGCGCCAGGGCGCCTGCGAAGCTTCTCAGACCGATGTTCATGAGCGTATCCGCTTCATCGTTGCCAGGAATGCTGCCGAACGGTCTGTGCCGTTTCGATCATTCCCCATGAAGCTAGAGACGATCCGGTAGCCGACAACAAGTCGCCGTGCCCATGTTTCAAGCAGGTTTGATGAAAAGCCCAAAAAGCAAACGTCCGACCTAGGGGCCGGACGCTTTAATCGCATAAAGGGCTGATATCGCTCAGATGCCGGCGCCGTCGCTGACCGTCGTGCGGTCCGGCACGTGCAGGCCGCATTCGCGCTTGGTGTCGTCCTCCCACCACCAGCGGCCGGCACGCTCCGGCTCGCCGGGTTGCAGGGCGCGGGTGCAGGGCGCGCAGCCGATCGACAGGAAACCCTTGGCGTGGAGCGCGTTCACCGGCACGCCGTGATCGTCATTGAAATGGGCGATGCGCTCGCGCGAGTAATCGAGCAGGGGGTTCGCCTTGATCAGCTTCTTCTGGGTCTCGTAGTTGGCAAACGGCATCGATAGCCGGTTCTGGGATTGATCGCCGCGAAGCCCGGTGACCCAGGCGGCCGCTCCTTCCAGGGCACGGCCGAGCGGCTCGATCTTGCGTACGCCGCAGCAGGCCAGCCGGAACTCCTTGGCGTAATAGAAGCCATCGATGCCCTGCTCGTCGATCAGGGTTTCGAGTGCTTCGGCCTGCGGGTACTTCGCGTGGATGCGCTTGCCGTATTTCTCTTCCGTCTCCCGCCAGAGCGTGTAGGTCTCGGGAAACAGCCGGCCGGTGTCGAGCGTGACGACATCGATCTTGAGATTGTTGGCGAAGATCAGATGGGTGAGCATCTGGTCTTCCAGGCCGAGGCTGGTGGTGAAGACGATGCGCCCCTTCACCTTGTCGCGCAGGCTTTCCAGCCGTTCGAGCGGCGTCAGTTGCGCGAACTCGGCGTCGAGGGTCTCGGCAAGCAGTTTCGGATCCTGAATCACGGGCGTGCCCCTTTGCGTGCGGCGCGGCGCTTCTCGAGGATGCTCAATCCCTCGCCGTACCCCGATTGATAGAAATCGGTGATCGTATCCTTGGCTTCCATCCACTGCTGGACGGGCTGGCGGTTCGCCATGGTCTCGGGCAGTTCGACCTCATCGAAGCCGCATTGGAGCGC
>Ga0310345_10006400_pt1 | contig 10299 bp, 7 predicted proteins | sample HC15DNA20500_MG_FD_204667 | JGI IMG/M metagenome (GOLD analysis project Ga0310345, IMG submission 204667) | Marine microbial communities from station ALOHA, North Pacific Subtropical Gyre - HC15-DNA-20-500_MG | ecosystem: Environmental > Aquatic > Marine > Oceanic | place: Pacific Ocean: North... | reverse complement strand
TCATGCCGATCAACAATTACATCGTCGCGACCGAACCCCTTGGCGACGATTTCCCCGAGATCCTGCCCGAACGCAGCGCCGTCGCCGATACCAAGTTCGTGGTGAATTACTGGCGGATGGATGAGGATCGCCGGCTGATCTTTGGCGGTGGCGAGACCGTGCGCTACAAGTTTCCCCAGGACATCGCCTCGGTGGTCCAACCGCACCTGTTGTCGGTCTATCCGCAGCTTGAAGGCGTGCGGCTGACCCATGCCTGGGGCGGGACTCTGGCGATCACGATGAACCGGATGCCCTGTTTCGCCCGGCCGGCGCCGAATTGCCTGTCGGCCAGCGGCTTTTCGGGGCACGGGGTCGCGATGGCGACGCTGGCGGGCCGGCTGATGGCACAGGCCGTGACCGGCCAGGCCGGGGGCTTCGATGCGATGGCCGCCGTTCCCACGCGCGCCTTTCCCGGCGGCCGCGTCCTGCGCAGCCCGCTGCTGGTTGCCGGAATGGCGTGGTACGGGCTGCGCGACCGGCTGGGATTCTAGCCCGATTTCAGGCCCAGACCTTCCAGCACGCGCTGGCGCAGCAGGCCGGAATCGCGATCGGGGATACCCAGCAATCCCGCCACCAGCCGGATCAGCGTCTCTTCGTCGGCGGCGCGGCGGGAATCGGCATAGGCGACCTCCCACATGGCCGACAGGACGCCGGCGCGGTCCTCCAGCGGGATCCGGTCCTTGATCAGCCGGGTAAAGCGCACCGTGTCGGGGGCCTCGGCCTCGATCATTTCCGCAACGGCGCGGCGTTCGGCGGCCTCGGCCATGTTCAGACCACGGCGGCGCGCCAGGATCTGGTCGATCCGCTGCCTTTCGCTGGTCTCGTAGCGATCATCCGCCCGGGCGACCCGGACCAGAAGCGCCGCGATCGCGACCTCCGCATCCTGCGCCTGCAAGGGTGCGTCGTCGGTATCGTCGGCAAAGAGGCGGGACAGGAGATTGCGGAACATGCACGTGATCTTATGGGATTTGTCGGCGGCTGCAAGCACTCAGTCCCAGCCCTCGACGATCACCAGATCGACCTGGGAAACCGGATCGCGCAGCGCCTTGGCCCTCCGGTATTCCGGGCTGTGATAGCAGGCCCGAGCCGCCTCGATCGAGGGAAATTCCAGCACCACGCTGCGCGGCCGGGCGGCACCCTCGACCACGTCCTGCGGCCCGCCCCGGACCAGAAACCGCGCCCCGTATTTCGCGAAGGCGGCGGCATTGGCCTGCCTGTAGGCCTCGTAAGCCTGCGCATCATCGACCGAGACATGCGCGATCCAATAACCCTTCATTCGACCTCCGGTATGGTGATGCGGCCTTCCGCGACCTTCGCCGCCCGGCCAGAAATCCGAATTTCGGTCAGGGCGCCGTCCCGCACGATGGCGGTCAGGCCGATCCGCGAGGGTCGCCCCATCTCGATTCCCTGTCGAAGCGCGATCCGGTTCTCGCCCCTGCTCAGCACGCCCGATGCCAGCAGCGGCCCGGCAAGGATGGCCGAGGCCGAACCGGTGGCCGGGTCTTCGGGTATGCCGGCCGTGGGCGCGAACATCCGGGCGCGATAGCCGCCCCGATCCGGGGTATAGAGATAGGCGCCCACGATCCCCGGCACCACCGCCTGCGACCAGCAGGGTTCGACCGGGCGGGCGGCGGCCAGAGAGGCCGGATCGCGAATGGGAACGAACAGGAATGCCGGACCGCCCTGCCAGATGCCCGGCTGATGGCCGTCTGGCCCGATCGCATCCGCCGGCAGATCAAGCGCCCGCGCGATCAGGCCGGGTTCGGCCCGCCCCGGCAGCATGACCGGCAATCGCGGCGCAATGAAATCCGCTTGGCCGTCGCGAACCTGGACCGGAACCGGCCCGGCCTTTTCCTCCAGCACGATCCGCATGTCGCGCCCCTTCGACAGATGCAGGGCGCAGCCGATGGTCGGATGGCCCGCGAAGGGTATTTCGGCGGTCGGCGTGAAGATGCGGACCCGCGCGGTATGGGCCCGATCGCGCGGTGCCATGACGAAGATCGTCTCGGACAGGTTGAACTGGCGCGCCATCGCCTGCATCTGCGCCGTGGTCAGGATGTCCGCGTCCGAAACCACGGCCAGCGGATTGCCGCTGAACGCGCGTTCGGTAAAGACGTCCCAGATCTGGAAGCCCAGCATTCGCCATGTCTCCGTGGTCGGACCGCGCGGCGGTCTCAGTATTTCTGCGGCACGTAGAGATCGCGCGGCAGCACCTCGCGCTCGTAATCGGGGTTGAAGACGCGTTGCGGCAGATGAACCTCTTCATGGGGCACATCGGTATAGGGCATCAGCCCCAGCAGGTGACTGATGCAGTTCAGGCGGGCCCGTTTCTTGTCGTTGCCGGGGACGATGTACCACGGCGCCTCGGCGATGTTGGTGCGTTCGAACATCTCTTCCTTGGCCTTGGTATAGGCTTCCCAGCGGACCCGGCTTTGCAGATCCATCGGCGACAGCTTCCATTGCTTCAGCGGATCATGGATGCGCATCAGGAATCGCATCTGCTGTTCCTCGTCGGTGACCGAGAACCAGTATTTCACCAGTCGAATCCCGGACCGGACCAGCATCCGTTCGAATTCGGGAACGTCCTGGAAGAACTGCTCGATCTCGTCGTCCGAGGCGAAGCCCATGACCCGTTCGACGCCCGCGCGATTATACCAGGATCGGTCGAACAGCACGATCTCGCCGCCCGCCGGCAGATGCGGAACGTAACGCTGGAAATACCATTGCGTCTTTTCGCGGTCGGACGGGGCGGGCAGGGCCACCACGCGGGCCACGCGCGGGTTCAGCCGCTGGGTGATGCGCTTGATCGCGCCGCCCTTGCCGGCGGAATCGCGGCCCTCGAACAGGACCACGACCTTTTCCTTGTGATAGCTGACCCAGTCCTGAAGCCGGATCAGTTCGGCCTGAAGGCGCAGAAGCTCGTGGAAATAGCGGCTGCGCGGCATCTGTTCGGGATGGTTCTCGCGATAGATGCGGCGCACCTCCTCGGACAGGATCGCGTCTTCCAGCTCGATCTCGATGTCCTCGTCCAGCGTGTCCTGCAATTCGGCTTCCAGCCAGTCCTTGGGCTCGTCCATCATTCGTGTTCTCTGCGCTTTCTCACAACGACATCCAGGGCGGGAATGGAAAGGTTCTGCATCCGTCGGCATCCCGACCGGGCCGCGCCGCGGCCGGGATCAGGGGGCGCGGCGGCGATGGCGGGCCCGCCGGGGCCTGCCAGCAGCGCAAGCAAGATGGCGGTGGGGCACATCCCAAGCTTCCGTGTTGCGAACAGCAGGATGTTCCCACGCGGTCGGGCCCGGTGCAAGCGGGCTCAGCCGATCTCGGCGATATCGACGCCGTGGCTGCCGATCTGGCTGCCCGAAAGGCGCAGCGAGCCGGTGATCGGCGCGGTATCGGAATAGTCGCGGCCGTAGCCGATCACCACATGATCGGCCGAGACGAAACAGGCATTGGTCGGATCATATTCGGTCCAGCCCGCCTCGATCCCGGTCCAGGCCCGGACCCAGGCATGCATCGCGTCCGCGCCTTCCAGCCGGGGCCGTCCGGGCGGCGGCTGCGTGCGCAGAAAGCCCGAGACATAGCCCGCCGGAATGCCCAGGGCGCGCAGGCCCGCGATCATGATCTGCGAGAAATCCTGACAGACGCCGTGGCGGTGTCGGAACGCCTCGGCGATGGGGGTATCGACCTGCGTGGCACTGGCGTCGAACCGCATCACCTCGTGCAGCGCAAGGCCCAGCCTCTCGGTCGCCGCACGCGCCGTGGGGGCGCCCGCGGTCGCGCGCGCGGCGAAGGCGGCGATGTCTGGCTCGGGGGCGATGCGCGGCGAGGGGCGCAGGAAATGATGTGGCGAATGGCGGCCGAGATCGGCAATCTCGGCCAACTCGGGGGCCAGGCGGGGCAGGGGCGCTGAAAGGTCCAGCACCGAATCGATCCCGTGCCGCGTCACCTGGCCGGTCATCTCGAAGCTCAGACTGGTCATGCCGGCGGGCAGGACCAACTGGATCACCTCGGTGCCGAAAAAATCGGCGAAGGTGCCGCGCTCGACCGGGGCGGGGGTGATCTCGACCTCGCAGCGCTCGACGCTCTGGATGGCGGGGATCGTTGTCGGGCAGATCCGCAGCAATTGCCGCCCGGCGCCGGTTGGCCGGGCAAAATCATAGCGAAGCGTCAGGCGAAGGCGATATCGCATCAGTGGAAGTAGTCCGTGGTCAAGAGATCCGACAGCGCGGCGATCCGCGACCGCATCGACCACAATGCCGCGGTCGTCAGTGCCTCGGGTTCGGCGGTGGCGATCTCGGCGTGAAGGCGCAAAACCGCCCGGGCCAGCGGCGACAGGGCGCCGTGATCATTGGCGGCGGGCAGCGCGTCGATCTGGTCGCGCAAGCCGTCGATCTGATGGCGCAGCGCGCGCGGGTTCAGCCCATCCAGCGCCAGCAGATCCAGCACCGTTTCGCGCGTGGTCGCGGTGGCGAAGCGGCGGCGATGGGTCAGGACGCTGTCGGCCATGTCGATGGCCAGATCCAGCGCCCCCTCGGGCGCATCCGGATCGGCCAGAACCGCCAGCGCCGCCGAGATGCCCATGGCGCGTTCATGCAGCCGGCCGATGGACAGGAAATGCCAGCCGGTAAAGCGATACATGTTCTCGTGGACCAGTCCCGAAATGCCCGCCAGCTTGCGCAACAGCGCGCTGAGCGCGCGGGCGGCGTCGTCGCCCGGCGTTACCCGCAATGCCATGCGCCGGGCGCTGCGGTCCAGATCGTGCAGCGCCAGCCATGCATCGGGCGAGAAACGGTCGCGCACCGCGCCGGCGCTGGCAATGGCGGCGGCCAGATTGTCCAGCAATGCCTGCGGAATGCCCTTGTCGGCTGCAAGGCCCATCAGGCGGAACAGCGGCGTCGCGGCCGCCCTCAGCGCGTCGCTGGTCGCGTCGCCTTCGGCAAGGCGGCCGTGATAGGCCCGCATCAGCCGCACGATGTTTTCGGCCCGTTCGACATAGCGGCCAAGCCAGAACAGGTTGTCGGCGGCGCGCGCGGGCAGGGCGCCGGGCGTCCGCCGCGGCCGGTCGGCACGGGCCGGGCGGCTCAGCGTCACCGCGGCCACGGGTTCTGGGCTGATGACCCAGACATCGGCGGCGCTGCCGCCCTGCTGCATGGCGATGGCCGAGGCGTCCTCGGATGCGCCGATGCGCGCGAAGCCGCCGGGCATGGCCGTCCAGCCCTGTTCGGTCCGCGCCAGATAGACCCGCATCGACATCGGACGCGGCACCAGCCGCCCCTCGACCAGCGCCGGCGTGGTGGACAGCGTCACCGCCTCTTGTGCGACCAGATCCGACCCCCGCGCCGCCAGCCGCGCCGCCAGCGCCCGGGGCGCCAGGTCCGAGGCGCGGATCTGGTCGGCATTGCGGTCGAAGGGCATCGCCGTGGCCAGCGCGTCCGACAGAAACATCCGGTCCGGCGCATCCAGGACGGCGGCGCGGGCGCTGGCATCGCCGCACCACCAGGTCGCGATATTGGGCATGGCCAGCGGGGTGCCGGTCAGATCGCGGGCCAGTTTCGGCAGGAACGCCATCAGCGCGCGCGTTTCCAGCACGCCCGAACCGATCTGGTTGACCATCGTGACCTGCCCGGCGCGCAGGGTCGCGACCATGCCGGGCGTGCCGATCCGCGAGGCCGGATCCAGTTCCAGCGGATCGGCATAGCTGGAATCGAGCCTGCGCCACAAGACCTCGACCGGCCGCATTCCGGAGACGGTTCGCACCGTCAGCCGGTCGCCCGCAACCGCCAGATCGCCGCCCTCGACCAGCGTGATGCCCAGATAGCGCGCGATATAGGCATGTTCGAAATAGGTCTCGTTCATCGGGCCGGGGGACAGGATCGCCACCCGGCCGCCGCCGCGCCCGGCCTGGGCCAGCAGCGCATCGCGGAAATCGCGAAAGAAGCCGGCCAGCCGGTGCACGTTTTCCTGACCATAGACTTCGCCTAAGGCGCGCGCGGTGGCGACGCGGTTTTCCAGCGCGTAGCCCGCCCCCGAAGGCGCCTGTGCCCGGTCGGCCAGCACCCACCAATTGCCGCGCGGTCCCCGGCCAAGTTCGAAGGCGAGGAAATGCAGGTAATGCCCCGAACGCGGCCGCACCCCCACCATGGGGCGCAGCCATTCGCGATTGCCAGCCACCAATTGCGCCGGAAGCCGCCCCGAGGCGACCAGATCATTCGGTCCGTAAAGATCGGCCATGACCGATTCCAGCAGATCGGCGCGCTGGATCAGGGCGGCCGAAATCTGCGCCCAGTCGGCCTCGGACAGCAGGACGGGAATATGGCTCAGCGGCCATGTCCGCTCGGTCGATTGCCCGGCGCCGTATTGGCGAAAGAACACCCCGCTATCCAGCAGGTACCGGTCGGCGCGGGCCAGATCGCGGGTCAGTGCCTCGGCGTCCAGGGCGCCGATATGGCCGGCCAGACGCCGCCACAGCGGGCGGATCGCGCCTTCGGCATCGACCATCTCGTCGGGTAGTCCCGGCAGCGCGCGATAGAGGCCCCGCCCCGCCCCGTTCAGGCCGTCGATCCGCACATCGCCCGGCATGATGCCTCAGATCCCGACCGCGCGCCGCAGATCCAGCGTCATCGGAAATTCGCGATGCGGCCGTTCGGGCGCGACGACATGGAAATGGCCCGGACGATGGCCGAACGGCTGGAACCGGGCCAGTCGGCGCGCCTCGGCCTCGTTGTTGTTGACGGGGAAAGTCTCGTAGTTGCGCCCGCCGGGATGGGCGACGTGATAGACGCAGCCGCCAAGCGCGAGGGCCGACCAGGTGTCGAAGATGTCGAAGGTCAGCGGCGCATCGACCGGGATGACGGGATGCATCGCGGAGGCGGGCTGCCATGCCTTGAAACGCACACCGGCCACGGCCTCGCTCGCGCCGATATCTGTCAGCGGCAGCGCGCGGCCATTGCACAGCACCTGATAGCGGGTCGGATCGGCGGCGGACAGCTTGACCTGCAAACGCTCGGTCGAGCTGTCGGTATAGCGCACGGTGCCGCCAAGCGCGCCGGTCTCGCCCAGGACGTGCCACGGCTCCAGCGCCTGGCGCAGTTCCAGATGCACGCCCTCGACCTGGGTCTCGCCGCAGAAGGGAAAGCGGAATTCGGCCTGCGCCCTGAACCATTCCCGTTGCATCGGAAAGCCGTGGTTCGTCATGTCCTGCAAAACGTCGCAGAAATCGGTCCAGACGAAATGCGGCAGCATGAAGCGGTCATGCAGGGCCGTGCCCCAGCGGGTCAGATCACCGGTCAGCGGTTCGTTCCAGAACCGCGCGATCAGGGCGCGCAGCAGCAATTGCTGGGCCAGGCTCATCCGCGCATCGGGCGGCATCTCGAAGCCGCGAAACTCGACCAGTCCCAGCCGCCCGGTCGGGCCATCGGGGGAATACAGCTTGTCGATGCAGATCTCGGCCCGGTGGGTGTTGCCGGTCACATCCGTCAGGATGTTGCGCAACAGCCGGTCGGCCAGCCATGGCAGCGGGGCGGGGCCGCGACCGGGCGCGGGGATCTGGGACAGCGCGATTTCCAGTTCGTAGAGCGCGTCGTGGCGGGCCTCGTCGATGCGCGGGGCCTGAGAGGTCGGACCGATGAACAGGCCCGAGAACAGATAGGACAGCGAGGGATGGCGGTTCCAGTACAGGATCAGGCTGGCCAGCAGATCCGGGCGGCGCAAGAACGGACTGTCATTCGTGGTCGCGCCGCCCACGACGACATGGTTGCCGCCGCCGGTGCCGGCATGCTTGCCGTCGATCATGAATTTCTCGGCCCCCAGCCGCGACTGGCGGGCATCGTCATAGACGCCCTGCGTGATCCGGACGCAATCCTGCCAGCTTTCGGCGGGATGGATGTTCACCTCGATCACGCCGGGATCGGGGGCGACACGGATCACGTTCAGCCGCGGATCGTGCGGCGGCGCATAGCCTTCGACATGGACCTTCAGATCCAGCCGCAGGGCGGCGGCCTCGACCGCGCGCAGCAGATCCAGGTATTCCTCCAGCGTGGCGACGGGGGGCATGAACACGCAGAGCCGGCCGTTCTTGGGCTCGACCGACAGCGCGGTGCGAACCAGCCCGGACAGGTCGTGTTCGCCATCGCCCCGGGGCTGGCCCTGTTCGACGACCCCCTGAACCGGGCCGCCGGCCACGAAACTGGCCATCGGCTGGGACTTGCGCGCCGGCGGGATCGGCGACGGATCGGCCAGGGGCGGGCGGTCCACGGCGGGATCGGTCGGGTTGATATAGGGATAGACCGAGGGTGGCAGCCAGGGCAGCGAATTCAGCGGCAGGCGATAGCCGACCGGGCTGTCGCCGGGCACCAGGAAGACATGTCCGCGCCGCAGCCGCCACTTTTCCGAATACCAGCGCAGGTGGGATTTCGATTGCCAGCTTTGCACCGGCAGCACGAAGCCGACGGGTTCGGTCAGGCCGCGATCGAAGACGGCGGCGATGCGGTGCCGTTCCTCGGTATCGTCGAGCTTCGAGTTTTCGGGCGTCACGTTGGGCGGCAGCTTCGCTTCGCGCACCAGCCATTCGGCCGGGTCTTCATAGGCGGGCATGACATTGGCGTCGCTGACATCCAGTTCCCGCGCGACCTCGCGCAGCAATTCCTGCGCCTGCAACGGCGTGACCGCGCCCTCGTCGACCTCTTGCGCGATCAGGTCGGGGTTCTGCCAGACCGGCTGGCCGTCCCGCCGCCAGTAGATCGAGAAGGTCCATCGCGGCAGGGTTTCGCCCGGATACCATTTGCCTTGCCCGTAATGCAGAAATCCGTTCGGTGCGAAACGCTTGCGCAGCCTGCGAACCAGCTTGTCGGCCAGGACGCGCTTGGTCGGGCCGACGGCGGCGGTGTTCCATTCCTCGCTTTCGAAGTCGTCGATCGACACGAAGGTCGGCTCGCCGCCCATGGTCAGGCGCACATCGCCCTTGCGCAGGGCGGCATCGACGGTCTCGCCCAGCCGGTCCAGGCTGGCCCATGCCTCGTCGCTGAACGGTTTGGTAATGCGCGGATGCTCGGCCACCCGGCGCACCTGCATGTCGAAGTTGAAATCGACCTCGGCAAAGCTGGCCGCGCCGCTGATCGGGGCGCAGGACCGGTAATGCGGCGCGGCGGCCAGCGGGATATGGCTTTCACCGGTCAGCAGGCCGGATGTCGGATCCAGCCCGATCCAGCCCGCGCCGGGCAGATAGACCTCGGCCCAGGCATGAAGGTCGGTGAAATCGACCTCGGTGCCCGAGGGACCGTCCAGCGCCTTCAGGTCGGGCTTCAACTGGATCAGATAGCCCGACACGAAGCGCGCCGCGAAACCCAGGTGGCGCAGGGCATTGACCAGCAGCCAGCTGGAATCGCGGCAGGATCCGCTTTTCAGCGACAGCGTTTCCTCGGGCGTCTGGACGCCCGGCTCCATCCGGATCGTATAGCCGGTTTCGCCCGCGATCCGGGCATTCAGGTTGACCACGAAATTGACTGTTCGGGTCTTCTGGCGCGGGATGCTGTCCAGCAGCTTGCGCAGCAGCGGTCCCGCCGGTTCGGCCTGCCGGTAGGGCACCAGCTCCTCGGCCAGGTCGGGGGCGTAATCGAAAGGCCATTGGTCGGCGCTGTCCTCGACGAAGAAGTCGAACGGGTTGTGGATGCTCATGTCCGCGACCAGATCGACCTCGATCTTCAATTCGCGCACCGGTTCGGGAAAGACGAAGCGGGCCAGCCAGTTTCCAAAGGGATCCTGCTGGTGATTGACGAAATGATCCGCGGGCGAGACTTTCAGCGAATGCGACAGCACCCGGGTGCGCGAATGCGGCGCCGGCCGCAGGCGGATGATCTGTGGACCCAGGCTGACCGGGCGGTCGTATCTGTAGTGGGTCAGGTGGTAGATGCTGGCCTTGATCGACATGATCCGTCCCTGTTCGGCTTTTGCTCAGCTTACACAATGCGCAGCCGAGGGCGAGACACAAAGCCGGCTTGTCCTTGCCGGCGTGCCGGCAGGGGCGCTGCCCCTCTTGGCCTGCGGCCAATTCACCCCGAGGTATTTGGCAAGAGCGCGAGGCGGCCGAGGGCATCCTGCAGCCGGTCCCATTCGGCGGCGCTGCCGGGAATGCCAAGGCGAAGCCAGTGGCGCGAATAGGGGAAGCGGCGGGTCCAGATACGGGCATGGGCCAGGCCGTCGCGCGCCTGTCCAGCATCCGGCGTGTCATAAAGGCGGAACAGGTGAGTGCCGCCCAGGGGC
>Ga0310345_10006399_pt1 | contig 10300 bp, 5 predicted proteins | sample HC15DNA20500_MG_FD_204667 | JGI IMG/M metagenome (GOLD analysis project Ga0310345, IMG submission 204667) | Marine microbial communities from station ALOHA, North Pacific Subtropical Gyre - HC15-DNA-20-500_MG | ecosystem: Environmental > Aquatic > Marine > Oceanic | place: Pacific Ocean: North... | reverse complement strand
CCAAATCTCGACGTCCTTGTAGTCACGGAAGTCGATCATCGAGTCCATTCCGCCGATGCTGATGATGTCGTCGAGCACCTCGAGCATCTCTTCGGAGTCGTGGACTCCGACAGCGACGACGCCTTGGCCGGCGATGAGACTGGAGATGTCGTACGGGGCCACGGGCGGCTCGACCTCGTAGGTGGCGAAGTAGCCGGTCAACCCGAGGAAGAGGTCATCGATGAGGTCACGACCCGTGGCGCCGATCGATGCCTGTCGGACTTGCTCGAGGCCTTCTGTGGCCTCATCACCTCCGACCTCGACAAGGCGCTCGAGCAGCAGCTCGAGGTCGAGGCGTGCCGCGGTGAACGAAAGCGCGTGGTCAGGAATAAGCCGCAGGTCGTCAGTGGTCACGGGGCTTAAGACGTCGAGGAAACTGGAGATCGGGCTCTCCTGGGGGAGGCGAAGATCCAACACCGTTTCGGCCTGGGTGGGACCGCCGATGTCGAAGCGTCCGTAGAACCAGCAGTCTTGGTTGAGGCCCAACTCGGAGACTTGCAGGTCACCCGATATGCGCACTGCGCGGGAGATGTCGACGAGGAAGTTGATCGCGCTGCGGGAGCCCTTGTCGCCCGTCACCGGGAGCGCCTCTGCCAACTGGGCGCCTATATCGGACTGCGCTTGGGCGATGTAACGCCGGATGCTGTCCTTGGCGATTCCGAGGATGTTCTCCTCCCCTTCGCCGATAAAGATGCCGGTGATCCCCGGCGCCTCGGCGCGAATGATCGTGCCGCGGTCGTGGGGGTCGGGCTGGATGGACCGAAGCTGGAAACCCTGGTGGGTGCCTTGGTCTTCGATCCTCGCCTCGGACATCAAGGTCAGGACCTTGTCGAGGGCGGCGCGAAGTGAACCGCCTCCGTCAGGCGAAGCTGTGAGGAAGCCTGCGCCGTTCATGCCGGCGAAGCCGACGACCGGTCCGTCGAAGCCCTCGCAGAGGCTCTTTAATAGCTCGAAGGTGCTGAGGACGTCCTCGCCCTCGGGCTCGCTAAGGACGAGGTCGACGACAGCGTCGACGTAGGGCGTCCCGGAGCCGCCGTCGAAGAGACGGACCATCTGGTGGGAGAGGAGGTTGGCTCTCAGGGCTGCGGGGTCGTCGCAGGACACGACGAAGAGCGAGTCCGCGGGGACCGCTGCCATGAGCGGGTTGGAGGGGGCTTCCGGAGCGAGGTCGCTGACACAGAAGACGAGTGCGAGGGGTCCGAGGAGTTGGATCATGGAGGAGAAGCGGTAGGGGATTGAGGAGCTCTGGACCCCACAGGGGCCTGATCTCTTGGTTACGCAGTCCGATGGTCATCATTCTGACCGATGAACCGGATTCCGGCGAGTGTTCAAGGACCCGTGGAATCACCCTCAGGGCCCCTCCTACACTCCCTTACGTCATGAGTCGTCTCCTCTCCCCTGGTCTCGCGGTCGCTTTGGTCGTCTACGTCCTTTTGAGGGCGTTGCTTCTCCATACCGCTTTCGACGAGACGGTGATGCAGCAGTACGAGCTCTACCCCATGGGGACCATCCCCAAGCTCCTCTCAGGGGCGGGGGAGATCCCCCTGCACTTTCACTACGACAACGCGGCGGGACAGTTATTTACGGGTGTCGTCGCCTGGCCGCTCTACGCGCTCTTTGGCGACAGCTATCTCGTGCTCAAGCTCGTGCCAGCCCTCTTGGGTTTAGTGGGCCTGGTCTTCTTGCACCTCTTTCTGCGCGAGAACTTCTCCGAACGCGCCGCGACCATCGGCTCGCTCTTCTTCGCCCTCGGCCCGGTGCCGGCGATGATGAAGTACTCCGTCTTCGCCGGAGGGAACCACTTCGAACACATCCCCTTTGCGGTCTTCACCTTGTGGTGCTTCTACCGATTGCACCGTGAGCACGGCGGGTCGAACCGCCGCTGGCTCTTCATCACGGGGCTCGCGATGGGGTTCCAGCTCTTCATCTTGTTGGGTGCTGCCATTCCCATCCTGCTCTTGTGCCTTGTACACCTCGGCCAAAGGGGCGTGCGCGGCGCAGTGAAGGATTTGGGCGCTCTCGTCCCCGGCGCGTTCATTGGGATGCTGCCTCTCATAGCGGTCAACTGGGCGAGCCGCGGTCGCGGCGGTGGCTTCCTCGGCGCCAAGTTCAAGGAGGGAGGGCCGGACTTCTTCGATCGCGTGTGGGAGTTCGCGGTCGAGCGGATAGACAGGGCGGCGACCTTCGACGACTTTCTCGGGATACCGGCAGGTGTCGCGGCGACGCTCTTCGTCGCCGTGAGCGCCGTCGCCTGGTTGGCTTGTACGCCGGCGGCTCTGAGCGGAGCGCGCGCGCTCCTGGCTGGGCTGATCAAGAAGAGGGACGACGACGGGATCCGATTCGAACATGCTCGTCTCGTTCCGTTGGTCTTGTACTTCCCCGTCGTCGCGATCGTGTACGGGATGACGAACTTCGAGGTCAAAGACATCAAACCACCTATGCAGGCGGAGGGGTATCGCTACTACCTGCCCCACTTCCTCTTCGTCACCTGCCTGATCGCCGTGATCGCCGACCGCTGGTTGAGCGGAGAGGGGATCAAGAGACTCGCAGGGAAGGCGCTCGTGTGCGGGGGCTTCTGTGCGGCCTCCTTCAACCTCACCTACCTCGACCTGAGCTTCGAAAGCGCTGGGATGGGGACGCGCTACGCCGGCTACAACTATGTGCAGACCGCTCGCACGCTCTATTCCCCGCTGAACGGCCTCGTGACCGGGAAATATCCAGGCCGATGGGATGAGTGGGAGCCGGACCGCGAGAAGATAGTCGGAGTGATCGAGAGTTTTGAGCCTCCCTGGCGTCAACAGCTCTACATCGGTGCCGGATGGTGCGAGGCGTCCAAGCAATACATGGGTAACGCTGAGGAGGTCTCCAGAGGCGAGCCCTTCCTCGACACGCGTGACTTCATCCCTGCCTATCCAAGGGAAGCCCGCGAATTCGTGGCTCGTGGCGCAGGGCTCGCTGTGCGGATCTTCTGGCGCGAGCATCGTCCGGAGGAGTCGCTCGCGAATTGGATCAAGCGCCAGACTCCGCGGCCGGACCCCTTCATCGCTGATGTGATCGCCGGCACCACCATCCCTAATGAGTTTCCGCACGCGCGGAGCAAGTTCAGGGCGATCTTCGTCGACGGCAGGGACGCGTTGGATGAGTTGGACCCCCAGCGCGCTGCGCAGCTCGCGCGGGGTCTGGGCCATCTGGCGGGCGTAGTCCTCGCGCGAGGGATACCTGGGGAGGTCGCCGAGCTGGAGTCACTCTTCCATGAGCTCCGCATGGAGCACCGCAACGCGCTCCTGCGCGGGGTCGGCGAACAGCTCGCGATCGCCGGGGAGGCGCCGGTCATTCCGCCATCGGCGGGGCGATTGAAAGCGCCTGAGGGGGAGAGCGTGCTGGCAGAGAGCTTCGAAAAAAACGTGCGGCGGGTCTGGGGCGGATAAGCCCGAGTGAGCGGTGGCCGAGGCCAACCTCGGCCACTAGCATCGGTCCATCATGAGAGACCAAAAGATCTTGCTGTCGGCGGAGTTCGATTCGCGGCTGCCTACCTATTGGCATCTCATGGTGCTCTTCCCGTTGTTCATTGGCCTCTTCACCATTCCCCTCGGTGTGTTGTGGGCGATCTTTGGTCGCATCGTCCACCAGAAGCAGTACGCAGCCCTCGGCTGTGATCTGACGGAGCGCTCGCTCAACATCCGCAAGGGGATCTTGGTCAAGGTTCAGAAGAACATTCCCCTCGACAAGATCACCGATCTGGCGGTCTTGGAGGGCCCGCTGCTACGACACTTCGGACTCTGCAGCCTGAAGATCGAGACGGCTGGTGGGGGGGAAGGGAGCAGCATGGGGCAGGCGGGACTACCGGGAATCGTGGACGCGCTGGAGTTCCGTGACAAGGTCTTGGAGCAGCGCGATCTCGTTGCGGGTGGTGCCCCGGCGCCGGCGTCGTCTTCGAACGATGGCGTCCTGGTCGATATCCGCGACACCCTCCAGCGGATCGAGAAGAGCTTGGGCGAGCGCTCCTAGCCTCGAGCTCACCTGACGGAGTGGGAGGCGGAAGGGCGAGGAGCGCCGCAGAGTTCGAATGAGTAAGAGTCATAAAACTACGTGACTCTCGGGCATCCCCGTCCCTTCCACTACCCAGTTGCGCGACCAGGGTAGGGAGAGGACTGGAATCCAAAAAAAGTTCTCATCACGCCCTCCAGGGCGTCTGAACTCTATTTCGTCTCGCGCTTCTTCTTCTCTTCTTCGGAGGGGCGTCGCTGGGGCGGCGGAGCCTCGCCGGAGCGGAAGACCTTGAGCCACTTGGAGATGGCAGCGTTGGGGATCGAGGTGGGGACCTGTTGGGCCCGGACGACGCCAGCGGGATCTATGAAGAGGAAGGAGGCGCGGTCCGTCCCGGTCGGGTTTTCGTGGGTCCAGCCTGCCTCTCCGGGGCCTGCGTGGAGGTGAACCTCGAGCGGGCGTGTGCAGAGCGCGACCAGGCGCGGGAGGTGCTCGGCCTCCAGGGCGGCCTCCTCGTCTTCTGTGAGGGTGCGACCCTCTTCGTCCTCCATGCGCAGGGCGATCTCGTCCAAGGAGACCAGGGCTTGCTGGGTCGCGTCCTCTGCGAGGAGCGAGATGGCAAGCTCCTTCATTTTGCCCTGGAGCTCTTCCCCTGCGCCTGTGGGGAGGAGGAGGTGGAGGGGGACGCGGGCTTCGAGCTTGGTAAGGACCTCGCTCGCCTTGCTCACGTAGCGCTTCGTCCTTCGCTCGAGCTGCTTCCAGCCCTCATCGGGGTCCTCCTCGTCGGGCTCAGGGAGCGGCAGCCACACGGCGAAGGTCCCGTTCTGCGAACGCGGCAAGCCCTCGACTGGGACGCCGGCGAGCTTGCCGAAGTCCGGCACATCCGCGTTATCGAGGTCGAGCGCGCGGGGTAGGCGCCCGAGGAGTTCGGCCGAGCTTGCGCGGTCGAGGCGCTGGAGGGTCGCGCCGGCGATGCGGACGGCGCCCCTGCTCATGGCGAAGCCCACGTATCCCTCGATCGCTGACCCGTCAGGAGTGCGATAGCTGCCCTTGTACTCGCCGTCGATGAAGCACAGCACGAGGGAGTCGTCGACGAGCAGCTCGACCTCGAAGGAGTTCGTCGGCCCATCGAAGGAGTGTCTGCCGTTGCTCCGGATGGCGAGGTGTCCCGCTCGTTCGAAGCGACCACCCAAGGACCAGTTGATGCGCTCGATCCCGGCGAACTCCTCCTTCTTGCCGATGGAGTAGTTGTAGTCACCAGCAGAGAAGCCAAAGCTCACCTTTCGGTCGAAGCGCTCGTGCCCGAGGATGATCGCGCCCGAGATGTACGACGTCGTGATGTTGATGTCTGCGCGCAACCGGTAGCGGCCATCGAGCATCCAGGTGTCCGCATAACAGAACGCATCGCGCGTGTGGGCAGCCCGGTCCAGCTCGCCGGTGCCCTTTCGAGGCTTCTCTCTGCCGACGTGGAGGTCTCCATAGATCTCGTCGTAGTACCACAGGCCCTCGGTGCGGCGCTCCTCGTAGCCGACGAGGTCCCCTTCACCCCACTCGGCGCTGCCTGCGAGCCACTCCGGTTCGGAGAAGGGTACGAAGAGGGGGAGGTCCTCGGCTGGCGTCCCGGGGACAGCGTGGGAGCCCAGGGGCTCGACACCCATGCGGCGTGCCAAGAGGTCGCGATCAGCGCGCAGGGCGCGACGGACGAGCGGGCGGCCGCTGCGCTCTCTCTGCTCGTCATCTTCCAGCTCCGCGACCCCCTCCTCCACGTCTACGAGGAGGCCCAGGGCCTCGAGCAGCTTGATCGTTTGGGGGAGCTTCTTCATGAACGGCGCCTCGCTCTCCGCCTCCCCGTAGCGCCGGCGCATGAGCCAGGCCTCGTCCTCCTCACCCATGCGATCGAGGACCTCGATCAGTCGTTGATCGCGATCCGGCGTGCGGGGGTCGACGATCATCGACCACATGAAGGCTGCCACCGCGTCCTCGTCCTTGCCCAGATCGGCGAGCAGGTGGCCTGCGTCGCGGGCGTGGTGCTGACCGAAGAGCGGCTCTGCCCGACCGAGCGTCCAGGGCCAGGTCTCACGGTCGAAGACGAGGGGCGAGCCAGGCCCGCCGCCGTTGTCCGAGGTGTAGCGCTCCTTCACCCAATCGGCAGGGAGCTTCTCCGGGGGATCGCTCCACCAGCCGTTGAGATACTCGTTCCACTCCTTGTGAAAGCCCTCGAAGTCCTCGGGGCGGCCGTCTTCGCCGTCGATGAAGCAAGTGGTGAACCAATCGAGAGGTTGGCGCGGCTTGGCGCAGCCGAGCATCCACTCTTCGACCATGGGCTCGAAGACGCGCTCGCCGCGCACCTCCCAGGAGTTGATGAACACCCACATGGCGTAGCCGAAGGTGTAGTTGTCGCGGTAGCGCTCGTTCTCACCGTTGAGGATGTCCTTGAGCTTTCCCTCGCGCATGTAGCCGCGCACGAGCGCGTCGTGCATCGAGCCCCCCGTCGCGAAGTCCTCCACGAACTCGGTGGCTCCGGACCATCCGTAGGCTGCGCCGGTCCAAGACGCGCGCCCTTCGACGCTCCACCCAGGCATCCCGCGGTAGATGGCGCCGTCGAAGCGGTGGGTGAGCTCGTGGGTCAGCGTGTGTCCGAGCCCCTCGATGTTTCCCAGCGCGAACCGAATGACCGTCGTGTCGCCGCCCTGGAAACCGCCTGCCCACCACTTTGTGCCCCCCTCGGCCTCGAGCCCGTTGATGTCCGGGACGATGCGCACGATCCCCTGCCGGCCCTCGAAGGGGTCCTCTCCAAACCACCCGACCAAGCGATCGTGGTGTAGCTCGACCGTGTCTGTCACGCCGAGGAGCGTCTCGTATCCGCAGGAGGTCTCGATCCGGTACTTGCCGGTGGGTGAGACGGCGACGGCAGGGAAACCGAACTCCGTATAGGTGTCTTCGAACTCGGCCTTCTCGATCTCGGTCATCGTCTCGAGCTCCTCCAGGGTGAAGGGCTCTCCTCGCCGACCACGGAGTCGCTTGCGCGCGCTCGCGACGGTGTCCCGACCCAGCGCGCCGACGCCTGCGAGCGAGATAGGTACGTCGCCGCGGAGGCCCTTGGTGTTCGCCTGGGCGTTCAGGCCGACCAAGATGCGGCCCGCGCGGATCGCGTCCTCGAAGTCACCCTTCGAGAGCGCCGCGCGTGCGACCTGGGAGACGGCCTCCACGGCGCGCTTGGCGAGGTCGCGCTCTGCCGCTTCGAAGGGCCGCAGGCCGGCCTCGATGTCAGCGCCGAAGGTCTCGTGAAGCGCTGGTGAGTTGCTGAGCAGGAGGCGTCCCGTCTCAGCGGCCCACTCGACCATGAGGAGCTGTCCGAGGTCCCGTCTCGCGGTGCGGCGCGCGTTGTCTCTCAAGCGGCCGAGCTCGGTGAGCGCAGCGACGCGCTTTTGGAAGACTTCGCGGGCGGGGGTGTCCAGCGCACCGAGCGCCTCCGTGACCACTGTCGGAGCGCGCCCGCGACCCTTGGAGTCCATGGCGTGCTCGAGCCCGCGCATGGCCCACAGGAGCGCGACCGCGTCATCAGGCTCGTTCTCGATCAGGCGTTCGAGCAGCAGGCCCTCTATGGAGCGGCCCGGCTTCCAGCGCAGGGCTTCCATGAGGTGCTTCCGGGCGCCGACCTTGTCGCCTTGCTCGATGGAGCGCTCTGCTGCCTTCTGGGCGCGCCGCCAGATCGGCTCGCGCGAGACGGGGTCATCCTCGTCCTGCCCGAAGGCGAGCGCTCCCCCGAGGAGGGGGATCAACATCAAGCTGCGAAGATCCATGGTGACAGGCGGGCACGCCCGGTCCTGAGTCTAGCGCCCCTCTCGCTCGAAGACGGCTAGGACTGGGCGATGGTCCGATGCGAGGGGCTCGACGAGCACACGCGTCTCGGTGAGCTGCCATCCGGGGAAGTGGGTCCAGAGCACGTAGTCGATGCGACGCTGGGGCAGTCCGGCGGGGAAGGTGGGCGCTGGGTGGTCGGGGATTGCGAACTGCTCGCCAAGGATGGAGAGTTCCTCGCTCTCGGGGAGCGCGTTCAGATCGCCGGCGAGGATGATCGGTAGTGCTGACTTCGCCGCGAACTCGGCGACGAGACGCGCCTCGTCGGTGCGCGAGGGGTTGTCGCGGCCATGGTCGAAGTGGGTGGAGCAGACGAGGACCGGATCACCGCCGGGCGCGACGACGACGCCCACCACGCCGCGCGCCTCACGCATGCCCGGCAGGGAGAGCCGCTGAACGTCCCGCGGCTTCGTCTTGGACAGGACGGCGTCTCCATACTCGCCGCCCTGGTAGTCGATGCACCGATGGAAGACAGCCTCCATGTCGAGGTGTTGAGCGAGCTCGAGCGCTTGATCGACTCCCCCTGTTCGGACTGTGCGACGGTCCACCTCCTGGAGACAGACGACGTCCGGGTCGACCGATGAGATGACGCCGGCGATCCGCTGCAGGTCGAGCGCGCTGTCGAGCCCCTGACCGTGGTGGATGTTCCATGAGAGGACACGGAGGGTCGCGGGCCCTGCCCCGGTCGTCTCACACGCTGAGAAGGGGGAGCAGCAGAGGAGGAAGGCTAGTATTCTGACGAGGGCGCGGTGCATGCCCACAAGGCACCCGATCCACGCGCCCCCCGCAAGCACGATGTTCACCTCACTGCTCCTCACGCTGGCGATTGTCCAGTTCCAGGTTCCTGCCGCTCTCCAAGAGGTTGCAGCGGCCGAACAGGTCCTCGGGAAGGGCACGCGCTTCGAGACACCATGGTTCGACAGGCGAGGGGTGGAGGAGGGGCCGACGATTCTGATCACCGGCGGGATGCACGGGAACGAGCCGGCAGGCGCGGCCGCGGCCGAGGCTATCTCGAATTGGACAGTGAAGAGGGGGCGCCTCGTCGTCGCGCCACGCATGAACCTCCCCGCCCTGGCAGCCAACCAGCGGCTCATCCCCGAGATGAAAGAGCCCGAGGGCAACCTGAACCGACACTTCCCCATTGGAGGAGAGGTCACGCCGGGTGTCGCGACGGATCTATGGAACCTCTTCGAGTCCGTGAAGCCCGACTGGGTCCTGGACATCCACGAGGGCTTCGCCTTCAGGCGCATCAACTCGGGCTCCGTCGGGAGCTCGGTCATCTCCTGTGCAGACGAGGGGTCTCTCGCCCTCGCGAAGAAGATGATCGCAGCGGTCGACGTGACCATCGAAGAGGAGGAGCGAAAGTTCACGCTCATCCAAGGCCCGATCGCGGGGAGCTTTGCGCGCGCTGCCTGGGAGAACGCCGGCGTGCCCTCCATGATCCTCGAGACGACTTACGGGCTCTTCCCGCTGCCGGATGACAAGGAGAGGCGTTACAGCGTGTCCTACCGCGCGCGACAGCACCGACTGATGGTGCACACCTTCCTCTCAGAGCTCGGGATGGAGCCTTGCAGCAAAGACGTCCTCATCGATCCGGCGGTCACCGGAGACAGGGTGCGCGTCGCGATCTACGACGACCTCGGCGCCAGCGTCGGCGGCTCCAGGGACATGGAGCGCGTTCTGGGAGAGTACGACCGGGTCGCCACCCGGCGCGTCTGCTCTCTGGACGTCAACGGCGGCGTGCTCTCGCAGTTCGACGTCGTCCTCCACCCGGGGGGCTCGGGCAGCGGGCAAGCCAACTCCCTGGGGGAGTCGGGCCGCGCAAAGGAGATCGACTTCATACGGGACGGCGGGGGTTACCTCGGCGTCTGCGCCGGCGGGTACCTCGCGGCCTGCAACTACCAATGGTCGCTCGCGATCCTCGACGCGAGAACCATCGACACGAAGAACGGACACTGGAGGCGAGGTCGCGCCCAGCTCGAGATCGAGCTGACTGCCGCTGGCCTGGGCCTCTTCGGAGATCGTGACCCGAACTTCGACGTGAAGTACGCGAACGGTCCGATCTATGCGCCTGGCGAGAGGGACGAGATCCCCGACTACGAGACCCTCGCGCTCTACAGGGGGGAGGTCGCCGACAACGGCACATCAAGAGGTGTCATGCCCGGTACACCGGCCCTCATCCGCGGACCGTTTGGTGAGGGACGCGCGGTCGCCTTCTCTCCGCACCCCGAGGACAGCGAGAGCGTCCAACACTTCATCCGCGACGCCGTGATCTGGGCCTCCGGCAGGGACTGAGCTTCAGTCCAGGAGGACCTCGTGGGCGCGGGCTGCGACGTCGACGACGCCCGACATGGTCCCACCCTCGATGAGCACCGCGCGCTCGGCCAGGTTCACCGTGGGGCAGACGTGTCGC
>Ga0310345_10006398_pt1 | contig 10300 bp, 7 predicted proteins | sample HC15DNA20500_MG_FD_204667 | JGI IMG/M metagenome (GOLD analysis project Ga0310345, IMG submission 204667) | Marine microbial communities from station ALOHA, North Pacific Subtropical Gyre - HC15-DNA-20-500_MG | ecosystem: Environmental > Aquatic > Marine > Oceanic | place: Pacific Ocean: North... | reverse complement strand
TATCCACGCCCTCCGAAACAAGCTGTTCCACCAGACCCTGCGCTCCATTCATTAGCGCGTATTATACAGTTACTGACCCTAAATCGCTGATGGTTAATCGGTTGCGGATTTGACCCAACGAGCCCGCCTTGACCGGCTTTCACACCCTGGATACACTCCATTGTTAAAGGACGGGACTTTCTATCCAATCAAAGATGCCCATCGAGCAGAGGACTCACCGATGAAAAACAGCACCTCGACGCGAAGGTATTTCCTTGCGGCATTTTCCGCGCTTGGCCTTTCCGGGATGATGCCCGCATCATTACTGGCTCAGCAGAAAATGCCGCTGCGCCGGATTCCCGGCACCAATGAGTCGCTTCCAATTATCGGGCTCGGTTCTAGCAAGCCGGTTTCGCAGATCGCGGACACCGGAGTCGGTCCCATAAGCGAGGTTCTCAGAACGCTGGTTGCCCAGGGCGGCCGGGTGGTTGACACCTGGCCCAGAAACCCGGCCAACGACGAGGCATTCGGGCAGGTCATCAATCAACCCGACCTTCGTGATGCTCTGTTTTTGACCAGCAAGATCGACCAGGTCGGCAAACAAGCCGGCATCGATCAGTTTCGCGAGACCCAGCGTCTGTATCAAAGAGAGACCCTGGACCTGCTGCAGGTTTTCAGTCTGACTGACGTCGAAACGCAGTGGTCCAGTCTCAAGGACTTCAAAGCAGCGGGAGAGGTTCGCTACATCGGCGTGACCGTCTCGACGGCCAAGCTCTACGAAGATCTGGAACGTTTTCTCGAGAAGGAGAAGCCGGACTTCGCCCAGGTCAATTACTCGATCACCGAGCGGGACGCCGAGGAACGCATTTTGCCACTCCTGCAGGATCTCGGCATCGCCGTCATCATCAACCGGCCGTTCATGAACGGCGAGTATTTCCGACGGTTCGGGCAGCGTCCCGTACCCGATTGGGCGGCTGATTTCGACTGCCGGACCTGGGCCCAGTTTTCCTTGAAGTACATCCTGCCCCATCCGGCCATCACCTGTGTTCTCACCGAAACCAGCAATCCCGCCCATATGGCGGAGAACGCCAAAGGGGCTTTCGGACGCATGCCGGGTAGGTCCGAAAGAGATCGAATGAAGGCGGTCATCGCCAGGATCTGACCCCTGTATTTGATTGGCTTCCGGGCCGTCCTGAAATTTTTAGTGGGAACTGGTTGGGCCGATCAGGGTAGTGAAACTTTCAATTTAGCACTCTCCCGATGAAACTGAGCATGAGATGGGTGACCGCTCCGGGATGGTCACGGTAAGGAGCCGTCACGGCCTGGTTGAAGAAGTGGAGTTGTGCCTGATCGGCCGACTTGCTGATCATCTTGAAGAGTTCCAGCCCCAGGCGATAGGGCTGCGTCGTGCCTGAGGGTTCATTAAATCCCCAGATAATAAGAGTCGGTGTCTTCAGGCCACCCGCCTGAATGGCTGAATAATCTTCCTGGAAGGTGCTATTGCTGGAGCACAGTCCCTGCCGAATCCGACCCGTGACCTGTCGAATCCATTCCTCGTCCTCTGGAGTTGGAGAGAACCCGCCGGAAAGGGGACGACTTCTGGTGCTGGACCCGGGAGGCGTGGGCGGCGGAGGATTTCCTCCAGAGGCCATGATGTTGCTGTCAAAAAGGGTGAGGGTCTGGACCAGTTCAGGATGGTCGATGGCAAGGCGAGCCCCAGGAAGCGCTCCCCTGGCGTGACCGACCAGATGGACCTGAGAGATACCCAGCGTCTCGATGAACCGGTGCAGATGCCGGACCCGGCCCTGCATTGTGGACTCCTGACCACTGCCCGTCATGTCCACGGCGTAGACGTGAAAATGGGCGGCCAGAGAAGGAAAAACAGGCAGCCACCCCTCGGCTGATGAAGCAGCTGAACCCCATTGGCCGGTGTGAACCAAAACCATGGCCTCTCCAGTTCCGGCTTCAAAGTACCGGGTCTGAATGCCACCCACCTCCACAAATTTTGCCTTGCCCATCGAAGCTGCATAGGTCCCGACAGAGGAAACGCAAACCACCGTCAACAGGACTGCCATCGAAGGTGCAAGGATCAATCGTCTTGGAAAACTCAACAGGCTGTCATCTCCTTTGGAGTTGTCGTGTTCCAATTAATTTATTTGAGATAATACGGCGGCCGGGGTTTGAAGGCAAACCCATCACTGTTGAAAACCAAACAGGCTGCTCCCTACGGATGCTTTTGACCAGAAACCCTGAGCTCGTTCCTATTATTTGTCTTATGACAGGATTTTTATAAACTATCACTTTAGATGGCAGGACCTTCTTTGGAACAACACGGAACAACTTTTGTCATGGATCAAAACCCGAACTTCCCTACCAGTAACTATTTTTTGGGGGTCATCCTGGCCATGGCCTTCCTTCTTATGGCCGCCTGTACAGAGACGGTTGAAAAGGGAGCCCTGATCGAAGCGGTCAAGGCAGGTCAAGCCGAAACGGTCCGAAACTTGCTGGAGGCCGGTGCCGACGTCAACGAAGAGGATGGCGGCGGTGAAACCCCTTTGATGGCTGCAGCACTGACAGGACGCCGCGAGATTGCCGAGATCCTGCTGGCTGCAGGTGCCGGCGTCGATGACAAGAGCAAGCGAGGAGGGACGGCGCTGATGGCAGCGGCCGTGACGGGTTGGGACAACGTCGCCGAATTGCTGCTGGAAGCCGGGGCCGATGTAAATGCCAAAAACACGGGTGGAGGAACTCCGTTGATGCATGCAGCCCTGGGAGGCAGTGAAAAGGTTGCAAATATGGTATTGAACGCCGGCGCCGAGGTGGATGCAAGAAACGCTGAGGGAAGCACCGCCTTGATGGGTGCATCACTGCAGGGTCACATTGGCGTGGTGCGGGTTCTGCTTGACCGTGGCGCCGATAAAACCATCACTGACGGACAAAAGGCCACCGCCCTGGTCATTGCCAGAACCCGGGGGCTCACCGATATCGTGAATTTGCTCGAATGACCTCGGCAGCTCCGCTTATGCCGACCCGAATTCTCGACCACCGCGTTTCGGATAAAAACTTTCGTCTTATCCCGGGAAGAGACGTTTTAGCTAAACGTCATGCTTTCCCGTCTGAAAGACTACTGTCTCTTTAATCCCTGCTTCGTTCTGGCCTTGGGCGCAGTGGCTCTGATTGGCGGTTGCCGGCAGGTATCCTCCCCGAATTTTCCTATCGAAGAGCGCATGTCTCGGCCGCTGGTCAAAGACCAGCGGGTTCCAGGTTCCAGGTTGCACGTTTCATTTTGGCACGATCATGCAGCCAAGCCCGGATTATGCAAAGGTTGTCTTCGCTTCGCTCAGATGATGGCGGGTGGCCCTGCAGTAGACAATTCATGAATTATCCGGGTTAAGGCGCGAAGCGCGGTTACAGAATCGCAAGCAGATTGAATTCGGGAAGATCGTGAAGAGCCAGTAACTTGCGCTCCAGATAATTGCCCTCCAGGCGCTGATACATCTCCTTGGAGAGCCTTTTCCGGTATATTTTCAGCTCTTTTTTTACCTCTGCAGCCATTTCCCGGGTCTTTTCCGGGCCCGCCTCCTGTTTGAGCGCTGTGACCAGCATGGAACCAATTTCAGCCAGATCCCGATCAATTTCCTGATAGCTGATGGCCTGGGAAACCCGCATTTCCTCCTTCAAAGCGGCGATCCGCTGCCGGGCCCTTTCAAAGGCTTCACGGCTCTGCTGCTTGAGCCGACTTTCCACATCTTCGAGATAGTCTCGAACGGCTTCCCGCTGTTCCGCCTGCTCGGAAAGCGGTACGGCATCCTCAGCTTCCCTGTTCTCGGAGGCTCCTACCAGGGCCTTCTGGTATTCCTCATGGGCCTCGAGGATAGCCTGATGACAGTAAAAAAGGGTGTTGGGCGTGCTCTTCTGTTTCCTGGCCGCCGACTCGAAACTCCGCTCGATGCCGCGCAGCACAATATGCAGCGGAATCCCGCTGTCCCGCCACAGCTCAACAAGGCACCAGTCCAGCGGAGAGATCAGGAGATTCTTACCCCGTTTACGAACGAAGTACTCCTCGACCTCGGTGAAGTAATTAAAGTAATTACTCAAGTTTAACCATTTAAATGCCTGTAAATTATCCTTAAACCGTAGAGAATCAAATTCTTCTCCACCCGGTCGATGGTCCGGGCATCACCCGCTACCAGGGATGCAAGGCCCCCGGTGGCGACCACTTGAACAGCTCCCAATTCTGCTTTCATGCGGGCCAGAATCCCCTCCACCAGACTCACATACCCGAAATAAATTCCCGACTGGATGCTGGTGACGGTGGATTTCCCGATCAACCTTTCGGGTTTCTTAATATCGATGCGCGGGAGTTTGGAGGCTCGGCTGAAAAGTGCATCTGCCGAGATTCCGATACCGGGAGCAATGATACCGCCGAGATACTCCCCCTTCCGGGAAATGGCGTCAAAGGTGGTGGCGGTACCGAAATCCACCACAATAGCCGGTCCGCTCACCAGCTCAAAAGCTGCCACGGCACTGGCAATGCGATCAGCCCCCACATCCCCGGGCGGATGGTAACGAATGGGCATAAGATTCTGCTTTTCAGGGTCAATGAACAGCGGGTCGACGGAAAAGTACTGGTTTGAAAGGTTGTTGAACACCTCATTGAGGGGCGGCACAACCGAGCAGATGGCAATTCCCTTGACCTGATCAGGATTCACGCCCTCGAACTGGAAGAGATTACGGTACAGGACGGCGTACTCGTCCGAAGATTGATGCTTTCGGGTGGCCACCCTCCAGGAATATTTGAGATCCTCCCCCTCGAAGATCCCAAGGACCATGCTGGTATTGCCGATGTCGATGACCAGGAGCATGGGAGGATTATACCGTAGGAGATGGAAGATAGGAGTCAGGAGAAGCGCGCTTCGTGCCTTTACCCGGATTATGCATAAACCGGGATAGAGCAACACCTCGCTGTAGCTCGGAGTGGAGAAACGCGTCGCTCATGCTCCGCGTGGAGAATGGCCCGGAATGTGGGAGGCACCTCGGCCGCTGGTCTTCGACCAGCGCGCTCCAGGTTCCACGGTCCAAATTTGCACGATCCTGCAGCCTGTTGTAGGGGCCGGACTGTGAGGCCAAGAAGGCCGCACGGCCGTGCGCCCTACTGTATTGGCTGGCATTGGGAAAATAAGACAAGGAAAGGAATCTTCTTTGTATCTCTGTGGTGGAATTTCTTCCCGTGCCTTTGTGGTGAAGCCACTTACAGAGCGACCGGTACACGGTTTCGGGTCAGATTGGGCAGATAAAAAAAGGAAAAGAATTCTCTTCTCTGTGTCTTTGTGTCTCTGTGGTTAACTTTTTCGTGTCTTTGTGGTGTCAATGTTTAAAATGCCGGATGCCGGTCAGGACCATCGCCAGTCCGTGCTCATTGGCAGCGGCAATCACTTCCTCATCCCGCTTTGACCCTCCCGGCTGAATGATGGCGCGCACTCCTGATTTGACGGCCTCATCCACGGCGTCCCGAAAGGGGAAGAACCCATCGCTGGCCATCACACAGCTGTCCAGATCCAGTTGAGCCTTTTCCACAGCCAGACGAACGGAATCCACCCGGCTCATCTGACCGGCACCCACCCCCAGCGTCTGCTCATCTCGCCCAAACACAATGGCGTTGGATTTCACATGCTTCGACACCGTCCAGGTAAAGAGAAGATCCTTTTGCTCCGCCTCGGTGGGAGACCGCTCTGTCACCGTCTTGAGATTCTCCAGCGGTTTGTAAACATCCTTTTCCTGCACCAGAAAGCCCCCGGAAATCTTCTTGAAATCCAGTCCTGCCTGAATTCCCTGCTCCTCGGAAGTTTCCCCTCCCAGTTCCATGACGCGGAGATTTTTCTTTCTGGAAAAAATTGCCAGAGCAGCGGCATCGTAGTTCGGGGCGATGATGCATTCCACAAAGAGCTGACTCATTTGCTCGGCGGTCTTCTCATCCACCTTCCGATTCACGGCGATGATCGAACCGAAAGCTGAAACCGGATCGCAGGCCAGGGCCTTTTCATAGGCCTCGGCTAAATCGCCTCCCAGGGCCGTCCCACACGGGTTGGTATGCTTGATGATGGCACAAGCGGGACCCTGGAACTCCCGGCAAAGATTCCAGGCAGATTCAAGATCCAGATAATTGTTGAATGAAAGCTCTTTCCCCTGGTGCTGCTTACCTCCAACCAGGCCTCCTTCGGGAATGAAGAGCGGCTGGTACAGAGCTGCCCGTTGATGGGGATTTTCTCCGTAACGCAAGGCGCTTCTTTTTTCCAATTCCAGGTCTATCACCGGTGGCAAGCCCTCCTCTCCGGAGTCGAGACTGCGAAAAAACCCGGAAATCGCCGTATCGTAAGCGGCCGTGTGATCGAAGACTTTACGAGCCAGGGAACGGCGAGTTGCCTCACTGGTTGTTCCGCCGTTGGCCGCCATCTGGTCCAGGACCTCCGCATAATCGCCAGGATCGACCACCACGGTGGCGTACTGATGATTCTTGGCGGCCGCACGCAGCATGGTGGGGCCTCCGATATCGATCTGCTCGAGGGCCTCCGCGGTGGTTACTCCGGGCTTCTGGAGGGTCTCACTGAAAGGATACAGATTCACGACCACCAGGCCGATGGGTGAAATCTCATTTTCCTCAAGGGCTTTTTGATGAGCGGGGTCGTCATGCCGGGCCAGGATCCCACCATGAACAATGGGATGCAGGGTCTTGACACGCCCGTCCAGAATTTCAGGAAATCCGGTGTGATCGGAAACGGAGACCACCGGCACCCCCGCCTCTTCAAGGGCCCTAGCGGTACCTCCGGTGGAGAGAAGGCGCACCCCCATTTCAGCCAACCGCCGACCCAGATCCACCACCCCCTCCTTGTCGTAAACACTCACCAATGCGGTCTTGATTTTCATAGGCGAAGCTCCTCAATTATTCGCAGGCTCATCATAGATTCGCCTTCCTCCAAAGTCTAGCCCGGTCCGGGGAATGGTGCTTTGGTGTAATCGTGCTTTCGTGCAATCGTGCAGAAAATTACAACGACCTTGCTGTGGGCGTACTCAGTACGCCCTTACACTCACTTCACAAACCTCGCTCCGGAAGAACGTCAAAATCTGGGTCAGGGGTTAGGCTCTAATCTTCTCTGTGTCTTTGTGTCTCTGTGGTGATGTCAGCCTTACCTCCCCGCCCTTTCCTGTATAATCCAGGCGTGGCCTCGGACAGCCAGATATTGCAACAGCTTCCTTCCGTCAGCAAGGTCCTACAGCACGCTTCCGTTCAGCAACTGATCCAGGAATATTCCCACCCGCTGGTGGTGGATGAGATTCAGGAGCATCTGGACGAGTTGAGAGTTGCGGTACAAAAAGGGCACCTTTCCGAAGAGGATCTTTCCCGGAAACTTTCCGATCTGGGTGCGACGCTGCGCTCGAAGCTGGAAGCTCGTCTTTCCCCGTCATTGAGAACGGTGATCAACGCCAGTGGCGTCATAATCCACACCAATATCGGACGGGCTCCCCTCTCCGCTGAAGGAGCTGCAGCTATTCAGGAGATCGCCACCGGTTACTCCAATCTCGAATACGACCTGCAAGCTGGGCAGCGTGGACACCGGGATCTTCATTTTCAAGGAACCATCTCCCGTTTGCTGGGCTCGGAAGCCGCCACGGTTTGCAACAACAATGCAGCCGCCGTCTTGCTGATTCTCAATACCCTGGCACAGGGCAAAGAGGTACTGGTATCCCGGGGAGAACTCGTCGAGATCGGGGGATCCTTTCGTATTCCCGCCATCATGGAACGCAGCGGTGCCAGACTCAAGGAGGTGGGGACCACCAACAAAACCAAGATCTCAGACTACCGTGATGCTATCAATGAGAAGACCGCCCTGATACTTCGGGTTCATCCCAGTAATTACAAGATCGTCGGCTTCACCCATCGCCCCCGGATCAGCGAGCTGGTCGAATTGGCCCGGGAGCGCGGCATCCCCCTGGCAGAAGATGCGGGCAGCGGACTCCTTTTTTCCAGCACCACCTCTGCCCTCCAGGAGGAACCTTCCGTCGAGTCGGTCCTGTCCGAAGGCGTCGACCTGATCTGCTTCAGCGGAGACAAACTGCTGGGAGGCCCTCAGGCGGGCATCATCCTGGGGAAAAAGACTTGGGTTGATGCCATTCGTCAGAATCCCCTGATGCGGGCCTGCCGAGTCGACAAGATGACTTATGCGGCGCTGGAGTGGACCCTGACCCAGTACCAGACCCACGCCTATTCCACGACCCTTCCGGTTCAGCGCATGCTCTCCACCGCTCCGGAAGAGATTCGAGACCGAGCCCAGCGACTGCTTGACATGCTCGAACACCAGAAATTGCAGGTGGAGATCAAACCCGGAGTTTCTCTGATCGGCGGGGGTTCGGCACCTGAGGTGGAAATCCCAACTTTTCTACTGGCCGTGACCTCAGAACAACATTCAGTCAACCAGATCGAACGGCATCTGAGAGGGTTCGCGATTCCTATCCTGGCGCGCATCGAAAACGATCAACTGATCCTGGATCTTCGCACCGTCTTTCCGGAACAGGAAGAGATCATCGTCTCCGCTTTCGCTTCCCTTTGCGGGCCTTCATGACCGGCGAAAACTCGATCAAATGTCGATGCGGACTGACCTTGTCGACCCGAACCTTGAGCCGATCTCCGATTCGGTAGGTTTTCCCGGTATTCTCCCCGATCAGGCAGTGGTTTTGCTGATTGAAGATATAAAAGTCGTCCAACACCGTCTCAACCGGGACAAAGCCCTCCACAAAATGCTCCAGAAGCTCCACAAAAAAACCATTTTTTCGCACTCCAATGATGAAAGCCTGGTACTCCTCACCTAGCCGCTCGGCCATGAACCGGGCCATCAACCAACGCATGACCTCTCTTTCTGCCGTCACCGCCTTGCGTTCCCTCTCCGATGAGTGGACCGCCATCTCCTGAAGTCGGGCGTAGAACTTGTCCGCTTTGGCGCCGGAGGATTTCCCCTCCATGACCATCTTCAAAATCCGATGGGTCACCAGGTCAGGATAGCGGCGGATGGGAGAGGTGAAGTGAGCGTAGCAGACGGTCGCAAGCCCGAAGTGGCCTTGATTCACCTTCGAGTACTGAGCCTGCTTGAAGGATCGCAGCATCAGATAGGCCAGAAATCGCTGCTCCGGCTTCTGGGCGATTCGGGCCATCACCTTCTGAAAAGAGCTGGATGGGAAATTTCCTTTCGAATCTGCTTGTAATCGGTAACCAAATCCGGCGGCTATTCCCTGAAAATCTTCCAGCTTGGATGGGTCCGGCTTCTCGTGAATCCGATAAATCAAAGGACGCTGATGTTTTTCAAGGTGCTGCGCCACTGTTTCATTGGCCATTAGCATGAACTCCTCGATAATGCGATGGGCTTCATTGCGTTCGGCACGCACCACATCATGGAGCTCTCCATGGTCATCGTATTCGGCCTCCGCTTCAGGAAGGTCAAAATCAATCGCTCCTTTCCTGAGTCGCCTGGCAGTGAGAATTCGGGACAGTTCGAGCATCCATTCGAAGTCCTCCACCAGATTTTGATATTGATTCCTGATCGGTTCATCCCGATCGATCAGGATTTTGCGGACAGCCGTATAGGTCATTCTTTCATTGCTGTGAATGACCGAGCGGCAAAATTCGCTGCTCTGAAGCTCGCCCTTCCCATCGAAAATCATTCCCACACTCAGGGTAAGACGATCCACCCCGGGATTGAGACTGCAGAGATGGTTGGAGAGCTTCTCCGGGAGCATGGGGATGGATCGGTCCGGAAAGTAAACGGAAGTTCCCCGCCCAAATGCCTCACGATCGAGTGCGCTGTCAGTCGGAACGTAATGGGACACGTCCGCAATGTGCACCCACAACTGAAAACGCCCGTTTTCGTACTTTTCAATGCTGACCGCATCATCAAAATCCTTCGCCGCCTCACCGTCGATGGTAACCGTCGGCAGAGTTCGAAAATCAACTCGTCCATCGATCTCGTTTTGATCGGGTTCCGAGGCACTCTCGGCTTCCCGCAGGACGGATGCAGGGAACTCCATCGGAATTTCATACTGGTGGCAGACGATCTTGAATTGAGTTTCAGGATCATCGGAATCGCCCAGGACTTCTTGAATTTTCCCCAGGGGAGTCTGGTGTCGGCCCGGTTGTGCCGTGATGAAAACCGAGACAATTTTCCCCTCCTCGATTTGTTTGGCCTCCTTGTCCACTAAACGCACCGTGTAGTAATACCGCCCGTCTAGGGGAGCCACAAAAACATCCTGCCGGGAATGAAAGAGCTTTCCCACC
>Ga0310345_10006397_pt1 | contig 10300 bp, 9 predicted proteins | sample HC15DNA20500_MG_FD_204667 | JGI IMG/M metagenome (GOLD analysis project Ga0310345, IMG submission 204667) | Marine microbial communities from station ALOHA, North Pacific Subtropical Gyre - HC15-DNA-20-500_MG | ecosystem: Environmental > Aquatic > Marine > Oceanic | place: Pacific Ocean: North... | reverse complement strand
CTGAATTAAATTTTATCGATGCTGTTGTTGCGGGAATTGCACAAGGGGTTTCGGTGATTCCAGGATTTAGTCGCTCTGGTATGACGATATCTGCTTTGACTCTTCGGGGTATTGACCGTAAAGAGGTTTTGGCTCTAAGTTATATTATGAGTATCCCTGTAAGTTTGGGGGCTGCTTTATGGATAGGAATTACTCAAGGATTCAGTTGGTCACTGGGAGCACTATTATCTGCACTGTTAGCATTTGTAATTGGGTTATTTACTATTAAGCTGCTGATATCTGTGTCCGCTAAGGTGAACTTAGGATTATTCGTAATTGTTATGGGTTTGATAATAATTGCTGGCGGCATTGTTGCCAATATGAGTTAAAATATGACAAAACCTCTGGTAGTAATAAGTGGTTAATTAATATGAGCGATACAATAAACGAAACAGGCACTAGATTAATATGCTCAGCGTGTGGGGCAGAGTTTGTTGTCACGAGGCCTGGTAAGGGTGAATTGACTTGTTGTGAATTGCTTCTAAATGTAAAGGGAAAATAGTGTCAACACAACTTGGAAAACGTTATAGGTCAATTGAAACTGGAGTTACATTGTTATGTGTAAAACCTGGAAAAGGTAATCTAAAATGTAACGGCCAAGAGATGATCTTCCAAGAACCTAAGCGTTTGCCATCGTCTGACTAAAACTTTAATTTAGATGGTTATTTGTATCCAATAATTACTGGAGACGTTTGCATTTCGGTTGTTGGTATCGGCCCGGTCTCTGATAGAAAAACATCTATTTCAGACCTTACTCCAAATTCAGGGAGATATATTCCCGGCTCTATAGAGAAACAAATCCCAGGTATTATATTTCTCGTATCGTATGTTTCATAAGAATCAAGGTTAACTGCGTTAGAATGAATCTCTTTCCCTATGCTGTGGCCAAGGCGATGTTTAAAATAGTTGCCATAACCTGCTTTGGAGATATAGTCTCTCGCGATCCTATCTATCTCATAACCTTGAACAAAGCGACCGTCCTTGTGTGCATCAGTAAGATACTGTAGTGCAAAGTCTCTAGCGCCAATTACGATGTCAAACACAGCCTGGTTTTTAGCTGGAATTTCATCTCCGACGAATCCGGTCCATGTAATATCAGCTGACATGTTCCCTTCTCCTGACAAACTGGACCACAAGTCTATTAATACCCAATCACCTTTTTGTATTAATGAACTGGTTTCTTTTTCAGGATCATAATGTGGGTCAGATGAATGTGCATTAATCGCTACAACAGGCCCGTCTGTAATGACCATATTTTCCTCAACGAATCTGGATCTAATAAATTCCGCCACTTTGAATTCAGTAATATCCGCATTTATATTTTCTCCAATATAACTGAATGCTTCATGAACAATTTTCGTAAGCAATTTAGACGCTCTCTCATGAGATTTTAAATCGTTGCCGGACCAAACTTGCGTTGAGTATTGAAATAAATCTGCCGATGAGACAACGTCAACACCCGATTGTCTTACCAATTCGATGGTGCCAGCGTCTACTCTTGAAACTCTTGGCAGTTCACAATTAGGTGAATATTCCATTGCAATTGTTTTCGATGTTAGTAATGTTTTGTTCAAAACATCTATCATCTCAACACGACTAGACCAAGATAATCTTTTGATATTGTTCTGAGGAAATCTTTCGATATCTACGGTGCTGGAAAGTATTAAAGGCTCACCGTTTGACGGTATCCAAAACCAATATGGACGCGTCATATTTGGAATATATCCAATAGTATCTTCCATTATTGGGTTAGAGTATCGATAATCATATATTAACCAACCATCTAGTGAGTTTGAGGCCATGAATTCCTGAGATTTTAAAACTGTGTGATCTATAGGTTGGTTCAATAAATAAGTATCCTTCTAATTTAATTTCCCCCATGCTTGTCGATAAGCTATATTGTATTCATTTGGAGTGTTTAAATCTAAACGAATTTCATCAGAATCGATTGCAATTCTTTGGACGCTTTGTTCATTTCGAATAATTACATCTCTAATTCCCTGTTTATTTTCTGTAATTGATAGGAGCTCTGCCTTTAGATCAGCAGAGAATATTATGGGGTGGCCTCCCTTTCCGAGGTGTGTTGGTGATGTGATTTGTCTTTGATCCCAACGATGAGAATCTATTACTTTGTTTATTAAAGAAGCTGAGCGTGGTTGGTCTATCGCTATTAGTAATATTGCTTGAGCCGCATCATCAACTAGATTTAAGCCAGTTTTTATAGAGCCTGATTTTCCTTTCTTGTAGTTATTGTTAATCACGTAACTCACGTTATCACCTGCTAAGTAATTCACTATTTGATCTGCTTTATACCCTAAGACGACAATTATTTGGTCGATATTGGATGCTGATAACTGAGAAATTTGATATTCGATTAATTTAACGTCTCTGCCCAAATTGGCGTCTGGCCATTTAAGTAATGGTTTAGGTGTTCCCATTCTTGTTGATTCACCTGCACTTGTTAATATAGCTGAGATCATTGGTAAATCTGCCTCAAAATGGTAGTAAATATAATGATGCTAAATATCGCTTATGCTATCTGAGGACTTTGGTATGTTTCGAAAATATTTTTTCGATCAGTTTGTCATCTAGTTTCATATTTTCTCCGCTACCACCTAGCCTAACCATCAATATTTCAGACATAATGCTAATAGCTATTTCGTCTGGAGTTCTTGCATTTATTTCAAGTCCAATAGGTGCCCTTAACTCCTTTATTCTATCTCTGGATAGGCCCATTTTAACTAGGTCTTCATATATCAGAATAATTTTACGCTTGGATCCAAGCAGGCCGACGTAAGTTGCAGCTGTTTTAGCAGCAGCAGCGAGAGCATCACTGTCATATCTATGGCCTCGCGTTGCCACAACGATGAAAGTATTTTTCGTTATATGAATTTGCTTCAATGCACACTCGGGTTGCATTGCAATGGTCTCTTTAGCTTCAGGGAATCTTTCTTTATTGGCAAATTCTGATCTGTCATCAGTGATGTAAACATGGAACCCAAGTTTTTCTGCCAAGTCAGAGATAGCTTTGGACACATGGCCGCCCCCAACTAGAATTAATTTTGGTGGGCTAGTATAGCCTTCAATGAAATATTCAGTACCGTTTTCGGTCACTACGTATTCATTGGCACCGTGGACCATTAATTTGTTACTTCGATATATCGCGTCATTATCAATAGCCTGTGATCCTAGGCTACCTATTGTAGTGCCGTCTTCTCTAATAAAGAATTTGCGACCAGTTTCAATCCCAGAACCGAGTGGCAACAGGCATTCTCCAGGTTTGCTGATTAATGTGGCAAGTGCTACAGGTGCTTTTCCTGAATATGCATCATTTATTTCTTTTGCGAAACCCAAGACCTCATCTGGTTCATATATTGGGTCAATCATAAAATACATACTTCCCCCACAAACAAGCCCTTCCTCTGCAGCTAGATCTTCATTTAACTGATATTCGCGAAATTGAGTAGGCCCAGTATTTTTTAGTAATTGTTGAGCCGCAAACCAAATATCCCCCTCGACACAACCTCCTCCAAGAGTTCCAATACCGCTGCCATCCTCTCTGACCAACAGTTTGGCTCCAGGTTTTTGTGGAGTCGAGCCTTTCGTTTTTACGACAGTAGCCAACACTGCCTTTTGGCCTGAGTCCAATAATCTTTTGGTTTCTTTAAATACGTCTTTCATCTACTTACTCTCACGCTATTACTATCATTTTGTCTCTTTACAATAATCTTTAATGATTAACTATGAATAAGGCGTTCAAGTCTTTTAGCTCCTCTGCATGGACCGACAACAGCTATATTAAGGTTAACAAACTCAAATACATTTTTCGAAATTCTGTTTACATCGTCTGGTGTAACAGAGTTTAACTTATATATTGCTGTTTGAGGGCCTATTATCTCATTTAATAGCATTTCTTGGATACCAAACCAGCTGGCCACTGATCTACTGTCTTCCATTCGTAGCATTAAACGCCCAGCTGCCATTCTCTTGGCTTTATTAAACTCGTTCAATTCAACACCACATTTTATATCTTGCAACTGTTCTATTATTAATTCGGCAGCGTCGTATACTTTTCTAGGTTCTACTCCTGCCCGAACAGTAAATGCACCACAATCTTGAAAGTGAACTAATGAAGAGTGAACGTCATATGCGAGGCCGCGATTTTCTCTAAGTTCGATAAAAAGCCTGCTACTCATACCTTCTCCAATAACTACATTTAACAAACCTAATGCATCTCTGTCGTCGTGAAAAATTGATATAGCAGGCAAAGCCATCGAGAGGTATGCTTGTTCAGTGCGTCTATACTTAACCTTCGATTTAGCAGTGTATTGATTTCTCGAATATGGGATGCAATTAGGAGGATTCGATCCATGCCAATCAGCAGTTAAGTTATCGATCTGCCGCAAGATTTTATTGTGGTCGATATTTCCAGCTACGCTAATAACTGTATTTAGCGGGCTGTAATACTTTTCAATATGTTCCTTTAATATTTCCTGAGTTATGTTGCATACAGTCTCTTTTGTACCGCCGATATCTCTGCTTAATGGATGCCCTGGCCACAACATTTCATCGATTAATGTCTCGACTTGATATTCTGGATGATCATGGGTCATTGAAAGTTCGTCAATAATCACGTCACGTTCTTTATTTACCTCACCTTTATCGATCACAGAATTTCTGATCATATCGATCAATAAATCTAAAGACTCAGATGCGTGATCAGCAGGAACTTTGCACCAGTAACTTGTTAATTCCTGTTCCGTTTCTGCATTAATAATGCCCCCGACACCTTCAATAGTGCCACTGATCATTTTAGGGTCTGGTCGCTTATAAGTGCCTTTAAAAACAATGTGTTCAAGAAAGTGTGAAACACCTGCGTGTTGATCTGTTTCGTGTCGCGATCCAACGCCGATTAATAGGCTAATTGAAGCAGACTGAACTTCTGGCATTTCAGCTGTGATTACCCGTAATCCGTTATCTAGAACAGTTAGTTTGAAATTTTGGTTCCCAAATTTATGATGTTCATTCTCGCTCATAGTAAAATTTTAACACTCGCGTAACTTTTCATCGGTTAAATAAAGTTAGATCAAGATATAAATTCGTAAATTCATATATAAAAATGTAGTTATGAAAACAAAACTAGGAAAGATTAAAGATCGGATTTTCAGCGGAAATCATAAAATTTGTGTGCCGCCGGGCCAATTTGTAACGGAAAAATTTCCAGTCTTAACCTTTGGTCAAATCCCAACCATAGATAAAAGCGAGTGGAATATTAAGGTTTTTGGTTTGGTGAGGAAGAATATTTATTTCAAGTGGAACGAAATAATGAAACTTAAACAGATCTCGGTTGAAGCCGAATTTCACTGTGTTACACAGTGGAGTAGGCTATTAAATAAGTGGGAGGGAGTACATTTTAAGTCAATCATTGATTTCGTTGATATACAAGAAAAGACCCAATATGTAATGATCCATTGCTATGGCGGGTATACCACTAATCTTCCATTAGACGTGCTTTTAGATGATGATGTAATTTTTGCCAGTCGGCATGACGAGCGCGATCTTTCTACTGAACATGGAGGCCCATTAAGGCTAGTAGTTCCAAAAAGGTATGGATGGAAAAGTGCCAAGTGGGTTAATGGAATAGAATTTATGGCAGATAATCGTGCTGGGTTTTGGGAATCTAGAGGCTATCACATGGACGGAGATCCATGGAAAGAGCAACGATTTAAATAAATCTTATTATATATTTAAGCAGCAGCAGTTTTATTAGTAGAGCCCTCGCGCCTTATGGTTCTTTTTGACCTATCGGATAGGTATACCATATGACCGCACTGTAGGCATTCTAAATAGGAGCCGTAAGTATCTGAATTTTTATTAATGTCCCCTTTGCATCTGGGGCATCCCTTGAACCTTAACATGATTAACTTCTTTCTTTAGTATCGTTGATTACAATCTAAGTTTCATATTATCTATCTCGTACATTATCCTGTGAAGTAATATATGATGATGATTAGTATTTGTTTTTATAATATGTTATACAGTGGGCATTGTAAGCGGTTTATGTTAGTTACATTGTTATAAATAGAGTTAGCTAATTACATTTATAACAATGTAACTAACATAAATTCTTGCACAGGGTATTGATACGACGCGTATCAACTAATATAATATAGGTTATCAGATCGAGATTAGTCATTCACTAAAATACAACGACAATAACAAAATATAGTTATTGTCGTTTCCTAAATAGAATATAGCCAATGAATAGAAGAATTGAATACAGTGCCAGAGGAGATGGTGTCTACATAATCAGCGTGGCAGCACGATTATTAGAGATGCACCCACAGACTTTACGGAAATACGAAAGGGTAGGTCTCATAAGTCCTTTCCGTACAGGCGGGATGCTTCGTCTATACTCTGAAGAAGACATGGCGCGCCTGAGGCTAATTAAGTATCTAGTGAATGATCTAGGATTAAACCTTGCTGGAGTTGAACTAGTACTCGGACTATTTAATCGATTACTGAAACTAAGGCTTTATTCAGAATCTTTGGAAGGCACAAATTTACATCGTGCTTTGGATTTAAGTTTGAGTGAAATGTTTGAATTGCTTGGGATGACATCTAATGAGCTTTAAATTCTATTTTAAAAGGTTAGGTGGTAAATGATTCAAGATTCAGAAGAACAAAACGACAACCAGAACATGAATATTAAAGATATTGGAACTGAAGAACCATCTTCTGGACAAAATAGCGATATAGAACTGGCTTTGAAGGAAGTAGATAGATATAAAGATTTGGCGCATCGAACGGCTGCCGAACTTGAAAATCTAAAGAAAAGATCTTTACAAGAACGAGATGAGATCAGGAAATATGGTCAAAGCCAATTAGTGATTAAGATGCTTGGTGTACTAGACGATTTTAACCGTGCCATGGATATCATTCCAGATGACGCAGTAGTTTCTGGATGGAAAGATGGATTGGATTTGGTGAAACGCAGTATTGATAATCTTTTGGCTACTGAGGGGTTGAGTCAGATAGATGCTCTGGGAAAGCCATTTGAACCTGCAGAACATGAAGCTGTTTTATTTGAAGCGATTGAAGGCCAAGATTCGGGTCGTGTCCTTTCAGTTGTGAGAGAGGGATATAAATTGAATGGCAGAGTGTTGAGAGCGGCTCAAGTCACTGTATCAAAAACTTCTTGAGCACTTAGATAATTAATAAAAAATTACAGTTAATTTAACAATAAGATATTACACGTATATACGGGGGGAAAATGTCGAAAATATTAGGGATTGATTTAGGAACAACTAATTCATGTATGGCAGTAATAGAGACCGGAGAACCAAAAGTTCTTGAAAATTCTGAAGGAGGGCGTACAACACCATCTGTTGTGGCAATAAATCCTAAATCTGGAGAGAGGTATGTAGGTCTAACGGCACGTAGGCAAGCTGTAACAAACCCAGAGAACACGGTTTTTTCAGTTAAAAGATTTATGGGAATGGGTTTTACCGACAAGGCAATAAAAAATGATATTGCCCTTGTCCCATATAAAGTCGAGGCGGGATCTAATGGGGCAGTGGCCGTTAATATGGCAGGCAAAGCTTATGCACCACCTGAAATAGCCGCGATGACTCTTCAGAAAATGAAAACGGATGCTGAAGCCAAAATAGGAGAAAAAATAACACAAGCTGTGATCACAGTGCCAGCATACTTTGATGATAGTCAAAGAAACGCAACAAAAGATGCCGGGAGAATAGCTGGATTAGAAGTGTTAAGAATAATAAATGAACCAACAGCTGCTGCGGTTGCTTATGGGTTTGATGAAACTAAAGATGGTACTATAGCTGTTTACGACTTAGGTGGAGGAACGTTTGATATAACTATATTGCAAATGGCGGATGGAGTAGTAGAAGTCAAGGCAACTAATGGAGATACTCACTTGGGTGGGGATGACTTTGACCAGAGAATTATTGAGTGGATTGCAGACGAATTTAAAAAATCAGACGGCATTGACTTAAAACAAGATCGGATGGCGCTGCAACGTCTAAGAGAGTCAGCAGAGCGAGCGAAAATCGAACTTTCGACACTAACTCAGACAGAAATAAACCTACCGTTTGTAACGGCTGATTCTTCTGGCCCTAAACACTTGGTAATAAATTTAACTAAAGCAAGTCTTGAAAATCTTGTAGGTGACTTGGTTCAAAAGACAATGGATCCATGTAAGAAAGCTATATCAGATGCCGGAATAAATGCGACCGATATAGATGAAGTGATACTTGTTGGTGGAATGACTCGTATGCCTGCAGTTCAGGATGCTGTGTTAGCTTTATTCAAAAAAGAACCTCATCAAGGTGTCAATCCAGATGAAGTGGTCGCTGTTGGAGCGGCTCTTCAAGCAGGTATTTTACAAGGTGAAGTACAAGACCTCCTCCTATTAGACGTTACTCCTTTAACTTTAGGAATAGAGACAATGGGAGGGGTAACTACATCCTTGATACCTAGAAACACCACGATACCTACTGCAAAAAGTGAAATATTCACTACTGCAGCGGATGGTCAGACTAGCGTGGAAGTACATGTGCTTCAAGGAGAGAGGCCTATGGCTCCAGAGAATAAAACAATAGGACGTTTTATGCTAGATGGTATTCTTTCTGCCCCTCGTGGAACCCCGCAAGTGGAAGTCACATTTGATTTAGACGCTAATGGAATATTAAATGTTTCTGCTAAAGATAAGGGAACAGGTAAAGAACAAAAAATTACTATAACAGCGAGTTCTGGATTAGATGAATCAGAGATTGAGCAAATGGTTAAAGAAGCTGAGGAACATGCCGAAGAAGATGAACAACTAAGGAAAGATGTTGAATTGCGTAACGAAGCGGAGAATACGGCGTATTCTGCAGAAAAGATGATTGGCGATAATCCTGAAATTGTTACTGATGAGCAAAAAACTCGAATTGAGGACGGGGTTAAAGCCGTAAGAGATGCCATACAGAAAGAAGATTCTGGGCAAATAAACGTTTCGTTAACTGAGTTACAATCTACTATTCAGGAAGTAGGGCAGGCGGTATATGCTAGTCAAGCTGCTGCGGAATCCGGTGGAGTAGATGCACAAGATCAGCCTCCAAGTGATGATGATCCGAATAATGGATCAAAAAAAGACACGATTGAAGGGGATTTCAAGGAAGTTTAGTTTCAATATTAAATCAGGCTACCTTGAATTTAATATTGTTTTGTTTCCAATACCCATTTGGTTAATGGGCTTGGAGACGGGATTGTCTTTACGTTTATAACAGATGGTTTTGTTGATGCATAGGCTCGCTCTAGTGCTGGAGCTAGTTCAGATAAATCTTGAACAAACTCTCCGTGCGCACCCAATGCTTTTGCAATCAGATCATATCGGGTGTTTGGCAACAATTCCGTGGCAATTGATTGACCAAAAAACTGTTTTTGTTGATGGTAATCGATACCCCATACTGAATCATTGCCTATTAAGATAATTGCAGGGATATTATGACGGACAGCGGTGTCAATTTCCAGGCCGTTAAAACCGAATGAACCATCTCCCGCGAAAACTAAGACTTTGGATTGAGGCAGTGCTACTTGAGCGCCTATTCCGAAAGGAATAGCCCAGCCTAGCATTCCCATAACACCGTTGGTGAACCACCTATCTTTACTTGTGGCTGGCCAGTAAGCTGCTCCATAGAATCCGAAATCCGCTCCCTCAAATACAAGACAGGTATCATTTGGGGCCAAACGTTTTGCAGTTTGATGAACTTCCATTGCGTGAATACCGTTTTCGTTTCCGACCATTGAATCAAGATCTTTTTGTTGTTTATCGTGAGTAGCTGCTAATTCATCTACTAAATTACTTTGTTTCCATTTGCTGCTTTTAGCTACTTCAGTTAACTGTAAAACCACCTCGCGGACATTACCGCAAATACCAATGTCAACACGACGTGTTCGTCCAATAATTTGAGGATCAGGATCAATCTGTATGATTTTTGCATCACTACTTATGCAAGGAGGTTCACCAAAGTCAAAAGTAAAATCAAGTTTCTTTCCTAATAAAAGAATGGCATCGGATTTCGATATCAGTTTAGCTGTATCAACAACTCTTATATCTGATATCCCAAATCCATACGGATGCTCGTCCGAAATGACTCCTCTTGCAGCTTGTTCATTTAAGATTGGTATGCGTGTTATTTCTGCAAATGCATCTAGATCACCCTGTTCCAGAGACCAAGCGCCATTACCTGCTACG
>Ga0310345_10006395_pt1 | contig 10301 bp, 10 predicted proteins | sample HC15DNA20500_MG_FD_204667 | JGI IMG/M metagenome (GOLD analysis project Ga0310345, IMG submission 204667) | Marine microbial communities from station ALOHA, North Pacific Subtropical Gyre - HC15-DNA-20-500_MG | ecosystem: Environmental > Aquatic > Marine > Oceanic | place: Pacific Ocean: North... | reverse complement strand
CTCCAAGTGTCAGCCTCAATATTGCGGCTGGGTGAACTGACCCTGCGGACGATAGGTCCACAGATAGGTTGGCAGAATGGCACCAACCGAGTGCTGCGGGATGCCGAGACCTTCCAGTGTCAGGCCCTTCTTGTGAGCCTCGTCGGAAACGACATTGTCGCTTTCGAGCAGCCTAACCTGATCGAGTGTCAGAGGCGGCTTGGGCAGAATCCCAAGGATGCGACCTTGCAGGCGTGCCAGCGACCACGGAACGCTGACCAGAACGCGCTTGCGGTTGATGACCTCGAGCATTTCTTCCATGCAGTCGCGGAAGGTCATGACCTGCGGCCCGCCAAGCTCATAGATAGCGCCCGGCTTCAACTGGCCGTCGACGGAGCGGGCGAATGCCTCTGCCACATCGCCTACATAGACGGGCTGGAACTGCGTGTGACCGCCACCGATCAGCGGCAGGAAGGGGGAGAAGCGCGCCATGTTGGCGAAGCGATTGAAGAAACCGTCTTCCGGTCCGAACACGATCGACGGGCGCAGGATGACCGCCTTCTTGTCCACTTCCAGAACGGCCCGCTCGCCTGCGGCCTTGGTGCGGCCATACTCGGCTGGCGAATTCGCGTCTGCGCCGATGGCGGACATATGGGTGATCGCGGCGCCGACGGCCTTTGCAGCCTCGGCAACGGCGCGTGCGCCCTCTGCCTGAACGGAATCGAATGTCTGGCGACCGCTCTCATGCAGGATGCCAACGAGGTTGATGACATGGTCCGCGCCCTCCACTGCCCGGTCAACGGACCAGCGGTGGCGCAGATTGGCCTGCATGGCGTGAACTTGGCCCACATTGCCAAGCGGCATGATGTGAATTGCCGTGTGGGGATTGCGGCAGGCGACGCGCACGCGGTAACCGCGCTTGGCCAATGCCTGCACGACATAGCGCCCGATGAAGCCGGACCCGCCGAAAACGGTGACAAGCTTGGGTTTTTCGCTAATGGTCGCCATGTCGCTGAATACCTCTTCTACCAGTCTTGGGGCTACATAATCGCTTTCGCGACAAAGGCAAAGGCTTCATCGCCGCAAACTAGCCGTCTTGTGCCTGTTTCATCCCCAGCGCTGATGCCGGCAAAACTTGGAAAAAAGGCTTCTAGCCCCTATATATTTGACAGTTACGCTCTGCTGATTCGGCGAGCTTCACCAATAGCCCAAAGCGGCGCCTTCACAACGAAAGATTTTGATGAGCGACACGCCCGAAACACTCCCCGGCGAACAGGCTGAATACGGCGCAGATTCCATCAAGGTTCTCAAGGGCCTTGATGCCGTGCGCAAGCGGCCTGGCATGTATATCGGCGACACGGATGACGGCTCCGGCCTGCATCACATGGTCTATGAGGTGGTGGACAACGCCATCGACGAAGCCCTTGCCGGTCATGCAACGCTGGTGACCGTGACGCTCAATGCCGACGGCTCCTGCTCGGTCACCGACAATGGTCGCGGCATTCCCACCGACATGCATGCAGGCGAGGGAATGTCTGCGGCCGAGGTCATCATGACCCAGCTTCATGCAGGCGGAAAGTTTGACCAGAACTCCTACAAGGTATCTGGCGGCCTCCATGGCGTGGGTGTTTCCGTGGTGAACGCGCTTTCAAGCTGGCTGAAGCTGAAGATCAAGCGCAAGGGCAAGGTTCACGAGATGAGCTTTACCCATGGCGTTTCCGATGCGCCGCTGGCAGTGACGGGTGATGCGGGTGACGAGACCGGCACGGAAGTCACCTTCCTGCCCTCCACCGAAACCTTCACCATGACCGAGTTCGATTATGGAACGCTTGAGCATCGCCTGCGCGAGCTTGCCTTCCTGAACTCGGGCGTGCGCATCCTGTTGACCGATAACCGCCATGCGGATGTAAAGTCGCAGGAATTTCTGTACGAAGGCGGCATTGAGGAATTCGTCAAATATCTCGACCGCTCCAAGAAGCCGCTGATCGAGAACCCGATCGCCATTGGCGGCGAGAAGGACGGGATCACGGTTGAAGTGGCCATGTGGTGGAACGACTCCTACCACGAGAATGTGCTGTGCTTTACCAACAACATCCCGCAGCGCGATGGCGGCACGCATATGGCCGGTTTCCGGGGTGCGCTGACGCGTCAGGTCACCTCCTATGCCGACAAGTCCGGCCTCACCAAGAAAGAGAAAGTCTCGCTGACCGGCGATGATTGCCGCGAGGGTTTGACTGCGGTTCTCTCGGTAAAGGTACCGGACCCGAAATTCTCTTCCCAGACCAAGGACAAGCTGGTTTCCTCCGAGGTGCGCCCGGTCGTGGAAAGCCTCGTCAACGAGGCGCTTGGCACCTGGCTTGAAGAACATCCGAACGAAGCCAAGACGCTAATCGGCAAGGTCGTGGAAGCGGCTGCAGCCCGTGAGGCTGCACGCCGTGCGCGCGAGCTGACCCGCCGCAAGGGCGTGCTCGACATCACCTCCCTTCCCGGCAAGCTGGCGGATTGCCAGGAGCGCGATCCGGCCAAATCCGAACTCTTCATCGTCGAGGGTGACTCGGCAGGTGGCTCAGCGAAATCCGGCCGCTCGCGCAAGAACCAGGCGATCCTGCCGCTGCGCGGCAAGATCCTGAATGTGGAGCGCGCGCGCTTCGACCGCATGCTGTCTTCGGACATGATCGGCACGCTGATCACCGCACTTGGCACGGGCATCGGTAAGGACGAGTTCAACGCCGACAAGCTGCGCTACCACAAGATCATCATCATGACGGACGCCGATGTCGACGGCGCCCATATCCGCACGCTTCTCCTGACATTCTTCTTCCGTCAGATGCCGGAGCTGATCGAGCGCGGTCACCTCTATATCGCCCAGCCGCCACTTTATAAGGTCACGCGCGGCAAGTCGGTCCAGTACATCAAGGACGAGGCGGCATTCGAGGAATTCCTGATCGATTCCGGCCTACAGGAAGCATCTCTCGCGCTTTCGACCGGCGAAGTGCGCTCCGGCCAGGATCTGAAGCAGGTGATTGAGGATGCACGCGGCGTGCGCTCGCTGATCAACGGTCTTCACACGCGCTATGACCGCTCGGTGGTCGAGCAGGCCGCGATTGCGGGTGCGCTCAATGCTGCCGTTCTCGCCGATCCGGCACGCGCCGGCGATGCTGCAGCCCATGTGGCCGAGCGTCTCGACATGATTTCGGAAGAAACCGAGCGCGGCTGGGAAGGTCGGATCAATCCGTCCAATGAAGGCTCGGGTGGCTATCTCTTCGAGCGCACCGTTCGCGGCGTGCGCGAGGCGCATGTGCTGGACTCCGCCCTCATCGGATCTGCGGATGCACGCGCCATCGACCGCTATGCGACGCGCCTGCAGGAAGTCTATGAAAAGCAGCCCGTGCTCAAGCGCAACGACAAGTCGGAGACCATCTCCGGCCCCATGTCGCTGCTTGACGCTGTCTTCGCGACCGGCCGCAAGGGCCTGACCATGCAGCGCTACAAAGGACTGGGCGAGATGAATGCCGAGCAGCTTTGGGAGACCACGCTCGACCCCAATGCGCGTTCGCTTCTCCAGGTGAAGGTGAACGACGCGACGGATGCGGACTCGCTCTTCTCGCGCCTGATGGGCGACGAGGTGGAGCCGCGTCGCGAATTCATCCAGGACAATGCGCTGTCAGTGGCCAATCTGGACGTCTAGGCACAACCGCCTTGGACCACACTCGAAGGGGGAAGCCAGCGGCTCTCCCCTTTTTACGTCAGGTAGCGGTGTGTGCGCGGGGAACAAAGCTTCTCCCCTGCCCGTTGCGCCTGCACGTCTTCCCAAAAGGAGTTTACCAATGACGACCGAGAAAGACATCGCCCATGTCTGGGACATGGTGGACGACATTGGCATCTGCATGCTGGTCAGCCGCGAAGGTGAGGTCATGCGTTCGCGCCCCATGGCAGCCTATTTCGACCGGGAGGAGGAGATGCTCTATTTCCTCACCGATGTGGCCAGCCACAAGGATGAAGAGATCGCGCGCGATCCCCATGTGACGCTCGCATTCGCCGACACGTCCAAGCAGGACTATGTCTCGATCACCGGCCTTGCAGAGATTTCCAATGATCGGGAGAAGATCCGCGAATTGTGGGCAACGCCGGCAAAAGCCTGGTGGGACAGCCCCGACGATCCCTCCATCCGCGTTCTGAAGATCACGCCGCAGGATGCGCAATATTGGGATGGGCCAGGCACGGCCGTCGCCTATTTCAAGATGGCGGCTGCAGCCTTCACCAGTGCGAAGCCGGAGCTTGGCGAGAGCCAGAAGGTGAACTTCAAAGGCCACTGACCTGTCGCAGTCATACCGATTTCCAGAGCCGTTGCCGTAAGGCAGCGGCTCTTGTCGTCTCGGGCTAACGGGTGGAAAATGCTGCTTCTGCGCCGGGAGAATGCTCATGGGCGGGAAACTGACCGAGTGGCACGTGCTGGGCGGCTTGCTCGCCCTTTTGAGCGTGCTTTTTGCCGCCGGGTGGGTGACACGCAGCGATCCGGCACTGAGGCCGCCGCTGGAGATCGTGGGCGGCGGCTTTGTCTTCAACTACCGCGAGGCAGAGGCCTATTACGGTTTTGCGGCCGAGGTCAGACGCCCCCTGCCTCCCGGCTCCGTCCTTCAGGCCCATTTCGAGAATCCGTCGGGTGGCGATGATCTGGTGACGTCGGAGCGGATGAGTGCGCGTACGCGCCACTATGCCTTGCGCTCTCCGCCCCTGCAGGGGATCAAGGCCAATCGTCCATACAAAGTCACGATCCGCGTGCTCGACCGGACGCGCAACGATGTTCTGTTCCAGGTCGAGCGCCACTATGAGAGCCGCATATCCAGCGCTGCACTTCCTGAAATCCCGTTGACAGTGGGACCGGCGTATCACCGCAATCCCGCTGCCGACCCGGCATCGTCTCAACGGTAGCCGCAGGAAGCCATCTGGGAGGCGTAGCGCTGGGCGACGGCTGCCATCTTGGCCGCCGAATTCTTCATGCCCGCATTGCTCTGCCAGACACCGCGCGCATAGCCGCCATGACCCGCATAGTAGGCGAGGTAGAGGCTATAGGCATCGTTCAGGGGAATGCCGTTCTTGCGGTGACTTTCAGAGTGGTACCAGCCAATGAAGCGGACTGCGTCTCCGAAATCGCTGCGCCTTGCGCCATAGCGCCCGGTCTTGCGGCGATATTCGTCCCAGGTGCCGTCCAGCGCCTGTGCGTAACCATAGGCCGTTGAAATACGTTTGCCGGGTATGAAGCCCAGGATCTTGCGCCGCGGCGGACGCGCGCGGGCACGGAAAGTCGATTCCTTGTAGATCGTCGCCATGAGGATCGGCACCGGAACGCCATATTCGCGCTCGACGCTTTTCGCCTCACGATACCAGTTGTTGATCCATCCACCCTTTTGGCTGAAGACGGAACAGACATTGTCCGCACGCGTGGGCGCGGTTGCACAACCCGCCAGCGCGAGGAGACAAGCCAGAATCAGGATACGCATTACTCACCTGCAAAACAGAGACCCGACGCCTCCCGCCGCCCTTGCGGTAGATTCGATGCGTATTTGATTTAGATTTTGCTAAATGGTTTGGTTAAAGGGCAGTCTTGCGTATCCGAGCTTTGAGGTTGAAGCTGCTCTCCTGATCTTAATTCTCTATACTGGTTACCGCTTTTAAACGCTAGCGACGTCACATTATGTGATCGTTTGGAGTTTGAAACTTCTGGACAGCCGTAGTGACCCCTATTTAAGCCGCACGAAGCCACAGGAGATATTGATGAGCGTCGTTTTCACCATTGGGTACGAAGGCACAAACATCGACAGCTTCGTCGAAACCTTGAAGTACGTGGGCATCAAGCGACTTGCTGACGTGCGGGCGTTGCCGCTTTCTCGAAAGAAAGGGTTCTCCAAGAATAAGTTAGCCGAACGACTAGCAGCTGCTGGTATAGAGTACCTCCCGTTTCGACAGCTCGGGGATCCGAAGCCTGGCAGGGATGCAGCGCGCGCCGGAAAATACGACCAGTTTCGTAAGATTTATAGCGCTCACCTCGCAACCGAGGAAGCACGTGCTTCGCTTGATAAACTGATGACTGTGGTTGCAGAACAACCCACCTGCCTTCTCTGTTTTGAGCGAGACCCAGAAACTTGCCATCGCTCTATGATTGCAGAAGAACTTGGTATACAAGTCTTCGACCTCTACGGCGACGATCCAAAACGCTATGTCCGTAATTCCACAGGAATCCCGCGTCACCATCGTAGTGAAGGCGCTGCCGCAGCCTAGTTCTAAACATGGCGAGACTGTTTGCTGTGCCGGACTAACTTCATCAGGTGCATGGAAGCGACTATACCCTGTGCGCTTTCGTCACCTTACAGGCGACAGCTCGTTTAACCGGTGGGATTGGGTTGATTTTAAATACCGGCGTCCCACACATGATAGCCGCGTTGAGAGTTGCCACGTCTTTGAAGATACTATTCGCAAAGTCGGCAGCTTACACAAGGGCAGCCGAGGGCCGCTGCTTTGTCGTGTACTTCAACCATCTATCGAAGCGGCAAGTGCTGCCGGCCAATCTTTAGCGGTTATCCGCCCTGCAAGTCCTCACTTTACCTATAAGAAGAAGTCTCAGGCCGCTATCGATCGTGAAAAGGCAGCCTACGAAAAAGCCGCACGTCAAACCTCATTTCTTGATGAAGAGCTTCGTGCACTGCAACCCACCCCTTACGAGTTCAAATTTTCGTTCCAAGACGGCAGAAAGCACGTGTTCACCTGCGCTGACTGGGAGGCGCATGCGATGTTCTATAATGAGCGGTTACGCACCAACGAACAAAAGGCCCTGCAATGGATGATGGAGACGTTCAATGAGGTGTATCCCCGTGCAGGAATGCTGTTTGCTGTTGGGAATCAAGCCAAGCGCCCACAGACATGGCAGCTGCTAGGCATACTTCGTGTCGACGGTCTTCAAGCCCTGTTGGATCAAGAAGGCTTCAGCTTTTAGCACAAATCTACCGGTTTGGTACTCGCTGTGCTGGTCAAGTAGAAAACAGGAAGGAAATGGTGGAGCCAAGGGGAGTCGAACCCCTGACCTCTACAATGCCATTGTAGCGCTCTCCCAACTGAGCTATGGCCCCACGCGCGGCCCTTGCGGGCCTTAGAGGTCGCCGGACTTTCGCCCGGTTCGATGGCGGCTTCTAAACCCGCTTTCTGCTTAAATCAAGCGGGTTTGGAAGTTTTTTCACCGACCGCATCCGCCATGGCTGCGGTCGGCGCGGGAAATTAGCTTTCCTCGTCGTCGTCGCCAACGCTGATGATGTCTGAAACGTCGTCATCATCCTCTTCCTCGTCTTCGAGGAAGGTGTCGTTGTCATCGTCGCCGAGATCCACGTCATCGTCGTCGTCGTCGCCCAGATCGGGCAGATCAGTCGAACCCTTGGAGCTCGTTTCCTCGTCGGCGTCTTCAAGAGAAACGACTTCCGCGCCTTCGGTTGCCGCATCCTCATCGTCCACTTCCGGTTCGTCCACGGAGGTGTCGGACACGTCTTCAAAGAAGCTCAACGGATAGCTCTTGCCCGTATAGGGAGAGACGATGGGATCCTTGTTCAGATCATAGAATTTACGGCCCGTCTCTGGGCAAATGCGTTTTGTGCCAAGTTCAGCTCTAGCCACCGTGCTGCCTCATCTTTTCCGCCAACAGGCCCACCGCTTTTGCCCGTTTGTCTCTTGCGCAACAGGCAGAAGCGGGAGAAATCTCGCTCTTTGCTTTTCGGTCCCATAACCACAGAAGGACCGCCTGTCAAAGCATAATGAGGGGCATTTGTCAGGCTTTTTGCCAAGCCTTTCGGCAGCCTCTCCTCCAAGGGATGACCTTGCGAAAGTCGCATGCTAAGTGAGCGCCAGCTCAATCACGTTTAGAGTGGTACCGAATTCATGCATTCCAGCACGCCCTCCCCCGCCCTTTCCAGACGATCCGAAGCGCTCAAGGGAAGCGTGCGCGTGCCCGGCGACAAGTCGATCTCGCATCGCGCCTTCATGTTTGGCGGGCTTGCCGCAGGCGAGACGCGCATTACCGGCCTTCTGGAAGGCGAGGATGTGTTGCGCACTGGCGACGCCATGAAGGCCATGGGCGCGAGAATTGTACGCCAGGGCAATGAATGGGTTGTGCAGGGCACCGGTAATGGCTGCCTGTTGCAGCCGGAAGCGCCGCTCGATTTCGGCAATGCAGGCACCGGCGTTCGCCTGACCATGGGCCTGGTTGGCACCTATGACATGGAAACGCGCTTTGTTGGCGATGCCTCGCTTTCGCGACGCCCCATGGGCCGCGTACTCAACCCGCTGCGCGAAATGGGCGTGCAGGTGGTTGCGGCGGAAGAAGGCGATCGCCTGCCCATCACGCTGCGCGGACCGCAACGCGCCGCGCCGATTTCCTACCGCGTGCCCATGCCTTCCGCGCAGGTAAAGTCCGCCGTTCTGATCGCCGCACTGAACACGCCAGGTATTACCACGGTGATCGAGCCGGTGATGACGCGCGACCATACGGAAAAGATGCTGGCGGGTTTCGGCGCCTCGCTGGAAGTTGAGACCGATCGGGAAGGTGTGCGCCATATCCGCATCGAGGGCGAGCCGAAGCTGACCGGCCAGGTTATCGACGTGCCGGGCGACCCATCGTCCGCAGGCTTCCCGCTTGTGGCCGCACTCATCGTGCCGGGCTCTGATGTGGTGATCGAGAACGCGCTGATGAACCCGACGCGCACCGGCCTCATCCTGACATTGCAGGAGATGGGTGCATCCATCGAGATCATGAATGCGCGCAAGGCGGGCGGCGAGGATGTTGCCGATCTGCGCGTGCGCGCGTCCGAACTGAAGGGCGTGACCGTTCCCGCCGATCGGGCGCCCAGCATGATCGACGAATATCCGGTTCTGGCCATGGCTGCGGCGCTTGCCGAAGGCGAGACGGTGATGGAAGGGCTTGAAGAGCTGCGCGTGAAGGAGTCGGACCGTCTGTCGGCTGTTGCCGACGGCCTCAAGGCCAATGGGGTGGATTGCACCGAGGGCGAGAGCACGCTTGCCGTTCGCGGTGTGCCCGGCGGCAAGGGGCTTGGTGGCGGCACGGTTGCCACGCATCTCGACCACCGCATTGCCATGAGCTTCCTTGTTCTGGGTCTTGCCGCCGAAAAGTCGGTGACGATCGACGACAGCGCGATGATCGCAACGAGCTTCCCCGAATTCATGGATCTGATGACGGGGCTTGGTGCGCGGATTGAAAAGGAGGCTTCCGAATGAGCACGGACAAGGTCGCAGCAATCATCGGCGGCGGCAGCGGCATGGGTGCGGCGGCCGCGCGCAAGCTTGCCGAAAGCGGCTATAAGGTCGCCGTCATGTCGTCGTCGGGCAAGGGCGAGGCGCTGGGCCAGGAACTCGGCGGGTTCGGCTTCACCGGCTCCAATCGTGACCCGGAAGCGCTGAAGGCCTTTATTGACGGCACGATGGAGCGCTTTGGCCGCATCGACGCGCTGGTGAATGGTGCCGGCCACGGGCCGAAGGGGCCGGTGCTCGAGATTTCAGACGAGGAATGGCACGAGGGCATGGAAGTCTATCTCCTCAATGTCATTCGCGCCACGCGGCTCGTCACGCCGATCATGCAGGCGCAGAAGGCGGGCTCGATCGTCAATATCTCTACCTATGCGCTGTTCGAGCCGGAAGAGATGTTCCCGACATCGGGCGTCTTCCGCGCGGGGCTTGCCGGTTTCACCAAACTTTTCTGCGACAGATATGCAGGCGACAATCTGCGCATGAACAATGTGCTGCCGGGCTTCATCGACTCTCTTCCGGAAAAGGAAGAGCGCCGCTCGCGCATTCCCATGGGTCGTTACGGCACGGCGGAAGAGGTGGCCGATCTGATCCTGTTTCTGGCCTCGGAGAAATCCTCCTACATCACTGGCCAGAATATCCGCATTGATGGCGGCATCACGAGGTCTGTCTGAGGATGGCGGGAGCAGAAAAGCCACTCGCCATTGCCATTGACGGGCCTGCGGCTTCCGGCAAGGGCACGCTTTCGCGAAGGCTTGCGGCGGAATTCGGCCTGCGGCATCTCGATACGGGGCTGACCTATCGCGGCGTTGCAAAGGCGCTCATCGACCGGGGCCTGCCGCTTGATGACGAGGATATTGCAGAGAAGGCTGCGCTTGAGCTTGATCTGGGCGGGCTTGATCGCACCGTGCTTGCCGAGCACGGGATTGGCGAGGCGGCGTCGAAGGTTGCCGTCATGCCGCGGGTGCGCCGGGCGCTGGTGGAAAAGCAGCAGCAGTTTGCCGCAGCCATGCCGGGCGCTA
>Ga0310345_10006392_pt1 | contig 10302 bp, 19 predicted proteins | sample HC15DNA20500_MG_FD_204667 | JGI IMG/M metagenome (GOLD analysis project Ga0310345, IMG submission 204667) | Marine microbial communities from station ALOHA, North Pacific Subtropical Gyre - HC15-DNA-20-500_MG | ecosystem: Environmental > Aquatic > Marine > Oceanic | place: Pacific Ocean: North... | reverse complement strand
TTGAACATCATAATCAAGCTTGAAAAAAACGAAGGAGAATTGAGACGCAGGATCATCTGTCACCAATGTTTACAATCGGCTGCTTGTAAAGCGGAGTATATTTCAACATGAAAACATTGACTGTACAACTGCCTCTGCCACCATCAACCAATGTGATGTGGCGAAGTGTTATTAGAGGTGGTCAAGTGCGGATTATCACATCGGAAGTTGGTCGGATTTTTCGAGACGAGTGTGCCCCTATTCTAAAGGATTATCGTACTCCGTTGATGGGTAATGTGGTGATCACGTGCGAGTTTTATTTCAAAAATAATTTGAGTGATTTGGACAATCGGTTGAAGTCGTTACTGGATGTACTCGAAGTGGGTAAGTTGGGATTTGGCTTATATAATAATGATAGACAAATCGTAGCTCTTCATGCTTACAAGAATTTTGATAAACGAAATCCCCGGGTTGTTGTCACCGCTACGGAAATGCGATAACCGAAAATTTCTTTTCCATAACGCTTGCGGAATGTATATACATCATGTAGTTTAGTTACATGAAACAGAACACTAACCCGGAAACGAAAATGGAAACCAAGATTCAAGAAGCCAGAAATAGAGTTGTCAAGGCCAAGGTCATAATCGTCAACATCGAAGGGCAAATTAAACATGCCTTGGTTTCAGGAAGCCCGATGGCAATGGACTTGATGCCTTCAAATTATGATCGTTTGGAAAAAGCTGAAATGGAATTCGATATGGCTCTCGACGACTTAATCATTGCAGTCCAGGAGGCAAAATAAAATGGCTGACCATAGAGAATGGTGCCAGAGATGTGGAGAAGAACTCGACCCCACAAAATCAGTCTGGCTTCGGTTGGATAGAAATACAATGATCTATCATTCAGAAGGAAAAGCTCCCGAAACTGCATCGGAATCCGAATGGTTTGCATTCGGCTCCACTTGTGCCAAGAAAGTTGCAAACAAGGTGGCCCATGGTGATGGCTACGATTGGGTTACCTGATGTCTAAAAATAGAAATAAAGAACAGCTGATTGGCTGGATCATTTTGAAAAAGCCATACGTTAAAACTCTCACTTATGAAACCGCAGCTTGGTATTCGGAAGTGGAAATCCCTGCGGGCAGATATCCGATCATCAAAAAGGGTAGCCAGATAATTGTACCCGCCATCGGAACCTGGATCTATGTCTGGACGCCGTCACTTTGGGGTGGTGTAGCGATAGGTGGTCAACCGATGGGCAATAAACACAGGGACGTCGGAACGCCCTGGGCTGGATATTTGCTCAGCTTTTATGGAAGCTCTTTTTGGGTTGATCGACCGATGGCGAGAATATTTGAAGTCGGCACTACGCTACAAGGTGAAGCTGATGTAGAGCTATTCGGAGTTGGTTTCACATACAGTTTCAGTGAATCCTATAATCAAGATCCTTGGAACAGAATCCCTAACAAGATTAAAGCTGGATATGTGATCCGAACCTATGGCTGGAGATTGACAAAATACAGGCATCCCACGATGACGGAATTAAAACTTTTACCTCCACCGGGAGCTGTAACATGAATACTCATTAACTGTCGAAAGGGGCTAGCCCAGCCCCTCCGATGACGGATGGCTACCGCATCGCTGACGAGACAAGCCACAACCCGGAGGAGAAAATGAGCCCACAATGGGATCTGGCAGATGTGTTGGGTGTGTTTCTGTTTTTACTCATCATATTTGCGGCAACCGCAGCTTTGGGACGCTTTCTGAAATTTGACGATGACGACAAATGGAGCTAAAAATGACTGAACAATCGGATATGTTTGCCGGCGTCAAGGGCCTGGTTGTGAAAGTGAAGCCAAGAGCTCCGACACCGAATACGCAACAGCACAAGGTGTTGTCCTACATTCAAGTTTATGGAAGCATTACGCCACTGCAAGCTATGCAGGAACTTAAGATTTATCGTCTGGCTGCTCGCGTTAAAGAACTTAGAGAAATGAATTGGCGCATCGAAACTATCACGGAAAAACATGATGGGGGTACTCACGCCAAGTACGTATTGTTAATTGACTGATCGTGGAAAACATCAGTCGATACATACAGCATTGATAGACGATCCTACGTTTCAAAAACTGCCACCAGAAGCCAAGTTGTGTTTCTATACATTGAAACTTATGTTGGGGGCTGCGGGCATTGATGTGATCCGAGCTCACGAGGCAGCTTTGACTGAATTAACCGGTCTGAACATCAATACAGTAAAACGGTCTCTAAGCGATTTAGTTCATGCCGGGTTTCTGGTGATACAGGGTAATGTTTTATGGTTGCGAAACGGCCTTAAATTCAATCCAGCATTGAATTTAGATAATGAAAACCACCACAAGAGTATAGTTACTCATTTGCATGGACTTCCGCGTCAAGAAATAGTTAATGAATTTGCTGTAGCTTATGAATTGAAAACCATCTTCCATGGTATGGGGGATGTCATCCCTAAGGCCATAGGCGATACCATTGATGATGCCATATGCGATCAAGAAGTAAGAAGTAAGAATAAAGAACCAGAAACAGAAACAGATAGTACGCTTTCTAAAGAAAGCGAAACTGAAGCTTCGTTTGGTGAATGTATGAGAGTAATACGAGTCGAGGCTCACTTAGATCCCAAAGACATTGAGGGCAAAGCTAAGTTAAAACAAAGTGGCGATGTATTGAAAAAATGGCTGAAGGCCGGAATGTCACCAAATGAAATCATAAAAGCGGTACGCAGTACACGAAAAATGGTGAACGCAGGAGAAGTATCATGGATCAAGCCAAGACAGGCGTTTGGTTTGTTAGCTTGTCGTAGCTCTAGCTGGATTGATGGTTCATCCCAGCCTTTGTATAACGCAGCTTTGGAACGATATGATCGGGAAGAAAACAGAACAAGAACGACTGACTTGAATCGAATAACAATAGACATAAATGAGGAGAGCTAGATGGAACTGACGAATGAGTACGGAGCGCCGGATGTATTTTTGAAGGCAGTACGAGGACATCCCTATTCCAAAGGCGATGCCGATTTCAGTGTTACGGGACTACTACAAGCTCCACAAATTGCACGATTGAAAAAACAACACTGGAATCATTTGAAATCCGATGTGCGGGATGAAATATGGAAACTTCTTGGAACAGGAGTTCATGCTGTATTGGAAGGTCATGCTAGTGGGGTTACCGAAATGCGTTTGTTTTCTGAATGCGATGGAATTAAAATATCGGGAGCCATTGATTTGATTGATGGAACACATTTGACGGACTATAAAGTTACTTCAGTTTGGACTACAAAAAGGGATTTGAATCCAAATTGGGAAGCTCAGTTGAATCTTTACGCATGGTTGGTGGAACAGAACGGAGGCGAGGTTGAAAGTTTGACGATCGTTGTTGTATGTAGGGATTGGGTGAAAAGTCGAGCTGATCAGGATGGATATCCAGATAGCCCCATAGTACCGATGCCCGTACCCCTGTGGCCATTTTCCAAGCGCGAGGAATTCATAGCTGAGCGTGTAAGGATTCACACGGCTGAGAACACATTACCATGCACCAACGAGGATCGGTGGGCTAGAAATGCTTACGAAGTGGTCAGCACACCGGGACGAAATAAAAAATTCAACACGATAGAGGAAGCTGTAGCTCATATCAATAGACAAAAAAAGGGCAGTCATTCAATTAAGGATATTAAACCCACCTATGTGCGTTGCGAAGGCTGGTGCGAGGTGGCAGATTTCTGTCCACAGTGGCAAGGTGAACAAGGAGAATAGTTATGCCGTATGATCCGTTAATTGGTGCCTTAATGGTAGATCCATATTCGGACGAAAATACTACTACGATTGAAACTGACCCAAATCAAACAGATGTATTTTCCGAAGAAGTGGTGGAAAAAGATGTAGCTGATTTATTGGAAAAAGTTAATGACGAGGATCAGTTACCAGCCAGAATTCCGAAAAAACAAACTAGTCTGTTTGGTGATGATGAATGGTGGGAGGAAATGTGGCAGGGAATGCCGGAATTTGTACAGGAGGATTTGACGCCGGCACGAACGCTTTACATTCATTTTCGCACTGATGAAGATGTCAGGGAATTCTTGGAAGTGATTGACCAAACAGTTACACCGAAAACTAAATCCATTTGGTTTCCCAAAATGGAAATGGCTACGTTTAAACATTTACATTGGGTGAGTTCACAACAAGAAACTGACGAAGAATCATGAGTGCGATACTTGACGAGAAACCGAATGTGCTTTTGGATAAGTTTTTACAGAGTTACAGTGAGGTTCACGAATTCGACAAACAGAAAGCTCTTCGGCTGATTCAAGAAGCTATCCATCATTACAGAACACAGTGGTCGGAAAACTCATATCAAGGTCAACTGGAAAAAAGGTGGTATGAATCACTAAACAACGATGACTGTGACGATCAAAGTTACTTGACCGAACCGGCGTATGATGTTTACGATGATGACTATTATTTTACAGATTTATGGGCCTGTTGGCACATGTACAGTAGACCATATCTGCGTTCATTATCCAAAATCAATCCCCAAGTCCCCACGCAGTCTATTTTAGATATGCTAGAAAATGTTAAGTCAGTGGTGGATCTAGGATGCGGAATTGGTTACACCACGGCAGCTTTGAAACAATTGTTTCCCAAAGCGAGAGTTTATGGTACCAATTTGCAAGATACTAAGCAGTATGAGTTTTGTGAAAAAATGAGTCAGGATTTTGATTTTGAACTCGTTACTAGTCCCGAAAAAATCAGTGGAGGTGCTGACTTCGTATTTGCTTCCGAATATTTTGAACATATTCGTTTCGTTATAGAACATCTATCGGAAATTCTTGAATTCTTGAAACCGAAATTTTTGTACATCGCCAATGCGTTCAATACGATATCAGTGGGCCATTTTGAATGGTACAGGCAGTCAAACAATCCATTGTTGGTTACGCATCAAAGTAAAATCAGTGGTGAATTCAATGGGTTATTGCGTGAACGCGGGTACAAAATGATTCGCACGAAAAACTGGAATCAACGCCCACTTCTTTGGGGGAAAATATGAATCCCCACTATCCTGTGTATGTGATTTCCAAAGGTCGGCATCGGTTACGCCCAACCTCAAAATCACTTGAACGTATCAATGTTCCGTATCATATCGTGGTGGAGCCACAGGAATATGATGACTATGCAGCTGTGATTGATCCCGAAAAAATTCTCGTATTGCCATTTTCAAATTTAGGCCAAGGCTCGATTCCGGCTCGCAACTGGGTGTGGGAACACTCCATGAGCGTGGGAGCTGAACGACACTGGATTCTGGATGATAATATTTACGACTTCACGCGGCTATGGCGAAACACGAAGTTTCCGGTTGGCGATGGTACGATATTTCGTTGCTGTGAGGATTTCACTGATCGTTATGAAAATGTGGCTATTTCTGGGATGCAGTACGAATTTTTTACGCCACGCCGGTATCCGCGTCCTCCACTATACATCAATACTCGTGTTTACTCCTGTATATTGATACGCAACGATATTCCCTATCGGTGGAGAGGGCGGTACAATGAAGATACGGACCTCAGTTTGCGAGCCTTAAAAGATGGTTGGTGTACGCTTCTGTTTATCGCGTTTCTAGCTGATAAGGGAGCCACGATGACATTGAGTGGAGGCAATACGGAGGATTTGTACGAAATAACAGACGGTCGACTCAAAATGGCAGAATCATTGCGGGACCAACATCCGGACTGTGTCGTGGTGTCTCGTAAGTGGGGACGCTGGCAACACGTTGTTGATTATAGCAGCTTTAGAAAAAACGCTCTGAAATTGCGGTCCGATATTACGATTCCAGAGGGAATAGATAACTATGGCATGAAACTGGAGGAAGTACCGCAAAAATAAAATGTGAAATTTGTTCAAACCAACCATTGCGGAATGTATATACATAGGTTAGGTTGGTACTATGAATAAGAACACCAACCCGGAGAAAAAAATGGAAGCCAAGGGACTCAACGAGTTCGATCCCACGATCCGCTCACTTTTAATCGACCACCTTTTCGACATCAGCGACTGTGTGGATGCACTGCTGATCGCTCAGAATGACGAAAGCACCTCAGTAGAAACATTGCACCACATCAATGTGGTTCTGGAAGAAAAAGTTTTCTTCCTACCCGTCGGACTGATTCTTCCTACCCGACTTTTTCCAACTCCCGGAGCAGCTCAGGAAGTCCAGCTACGCAACCGCAACATTTTTATCCAGGAGGTAGCCTAAGACGGTCACTTACTGGATTAGGATTACATCGACATTGCTACGAGACAAACATGGACGCGAGATTGACTCCCTTGCCGCCGATCCGAATGACACAAGTGGACTCGGCTACTGCGGAGTCATACTCCGTGATTCAAGGGATAGGGTTCTTGGTAGATACGCTACCGTAGAGGACGCTGAACACGCAGTATGGCTTGCAGACGTTAACCAGGAGGGGGCCTGAGACGGTGAAGAAGCTAAAGGTCAGATGCCAAAAGATTTTTGCCGCCTATGTGGGAGGCAGTGACCAGGTTAGTGTCTGGCCCTGCGGTCATTATCGGATTAAAACGATGTTAAATAACGAGCCAGGACCCAATAAGGGTAAGCCAGCGAAACCTTCTCAAGTAGAGTGGCACATGAATCAAATGCTCAGTAGAAATTGCGGGAGTTCGGCTGGACCGTGTCCGCAATGCGGTATTCGTTCATGGCCGAAGGGAATCGGCTTCATTCGTCCTACTTATATTCTATTGGCTGACGCAGTATTCAAAAAAGTAGGAGCATCAACACCCAAAAAATGGAATGATGAATGGGTAGCTGATGCGCGGGAATATATGAAACGCAAAACCGCCAGCGATGTTATGAACCAGGAGGGGGCCTAAAACGGTGGCTAATAAAGATATGCGGAAACAGCTAGACCAAGCCGTCTGGAGGCGGGACGAGATTCACCTTACCATGTGTTCACCAAATCAAAGGATCTATACAGCACAGGATCTAGCTGAAGCCGAAGATGATGTTGAGGCAGCTCGTGCTAGGCTTCACAAGATGCTCAACCCGGAGACCCCTGAGACGATGACTAAACCACTGATGATGATGCCCGATGGCAGTACACAGAAATGTGACTGTGGAGCTAGAGCCAATTGGTGGGCATATACGATTGATCGGCATTATTGTTATGACTGCGCGGAAAAAGAATTCAATTGGAAACCTTTGAATATTATCGTAGACGAGAAGGTGGAGCTATGAGATTCTATGGAGCAGAATACAATAATGGTGAAGGACGAAGGACTATTCAATTTTTCAAATCCAAGCGTGCAGCTAGAGCAGCGGTCAAGGCACATAATGAAAGTGATGCTTGTAAACAGAAGGAGAGGGATTCGATAACGGGTCAATCTGCGGACTGGCAACCGGCCGAATTGACTTATTCAATTGATCTACCAGTCAATTCCGACAATCTACTTTATTTCCTTAATTATTCTGAAGCTTGTGCTTGTGAATTAGGAGTTATGAATATTTTCGATGGATTGGAGCGAGATCACTCATGATTCAGAACGAATTAGGAAAAAACGCTTCATTCCGTCTATTTATACCTACGGAATCTAGTTTGGAAAAAAGTTGTCATCATTGTTTACAGCAAGCTGTTGTGGTTAAAAAAGGACAATTGATTTATCGAGCCGATGGTTCGGTTCGTGATATGACAGAGGATAAACTCTATTGCCAAAATTGTTTCGATAAGGAAAAGTACTCATGACTATGACAAGGAAGGATTTTGAACGATTAGCCGCAGCTTTGAATTCATCACGTCCTAGGGATTCTATAGCCTACGATCAATGGCACCAGGATGTGGAGAAAATAGTAGGTGTATGTAACCACAGTAATTCACTTTTCAATGCTGACCGATTTAGAAAGGCAGCTGGAGTTGAACATGACTAATACAGAATCGGAGAATGTTCGGCGATGTATTTGGGTTGATGAAGCACTATGGGATGCTTGTGAGCGGGCTGCACAACATCATAGCCTAAATAGATCCAAATGGATACGGACCACTTTACAGAAGGCAGTCAAACGCAAACGACGTAAAAAATTGAAACAAAAAAAATAAACATTTCATCGTCTTAACGCTTGCGGGATGTATATACATGGGTTATTATAGTTCTATGAAGATTAACACTGACCCGGAGAGAACGATGGAAACCACGCAAATAAGTAATTGGGCGCAGGTGGGAGACCTTTTGAGCTGGACATCAGCTGCAGGTTTCAACACAGGTATCGTGAGAAGAATAGACAGAAACAAAAAAACAGCACACAAAACCAAGAGGGCAGACTATTACTCGATACAAACAGGAACCAACTGGGCAGGTACTCCGATCACTTCTTATCTGAATAGCCACGCGATGCACGCTCTGAAGGTGATCGTGCAACCAAGAAATGAGGGGGCTCCGGAAAGTAAGGAGACCCCCAAAAAGAAAAAGACCGCACCGATCACCAGGCATGATTTTCAAGTTGGTGATGGAGTCAACTGGAGCGCGGGTACAGATGTTCATGCTGGCACAGTATCAAAGGTTACCCCCTCGAAAGTGTATGTGGTACAGGATGAAAAGAAATTACTGAATGGTTGTGAGAGTGATGCAACTGACGCATTGCAATTTTCACCTGGTGGTTTTGTCGGTCATATGAGTGGAACGCAGAGATATGAATTCACTCCGGGTGATCCCCAATATGTGATAATCTTCAGTTATCGGAAGAACGATGACAATATGAAGATGAAAGGAACCAGCTCAAGGGGTTCCATGAGAAGTTGGGGTGTCCTTAGAAAGGGTCGGCAGGCTCACTACGATTTCAATTTCTAAACTGAGGGGCTCTTAGGAGCCAAAAAGAAAGCTCTGTGTCAGTGGTGGCACAGAGCTTTCTTAGTGAAATATTAACAACTCAACGCTTGCGGGATGTATATACATATGGTAAGTTAGTACATATGAATAACAACACAAACCCGGAAGAAAAATGAATCGCAAACTGAGAAACAAAATTGACGAAGCACTCTCCAACGAAGAAGAACACACCTATGTTTATTTGACTGGCGAAGAGCTTATTGCGATGGCCAAATCAAGTAGGGTCGTATGGAGCCAGAGCATTGATCTTCACAGATACACGGAAGTTGATGGTACGCAATACTACAATAATCTTGGTGAAGCCATCAGATTGAGCAGAAAACAACGGATAAAAGTTGCTCAAGGTTTTGCTGAATGGGACAAAAAGAACGACCAACAATTGTATGCCCGTGTTTATGTATCACAATGGGATGATGGTAAAGGCAAATATTGGATTTCACCTAATAACTAAGAGGAAAAGAAATCAAAAAGAAAGCTCTGTGTCAGTGATGGCACAGAGCTTTCTTAGTGAAGAACGAACAACTTGACTGTGGCCCAAGATAGTTAGGACAGGAAGTAAACTATCTTTGCTGTAGCGTTCTTCTGGTTATGGCAGAAAGGTTGCGGGCCATTTGGGACCACCGAAGCACTGACGTGATTCAGATGCGGCTTTCATCCAACCCGGAAAGGTAGTCTGAACCAAATGACCCACAACCGGGAAACAATCTATACATTTAATAGAGTCACGAAAAGGGTTTGGGTTGACCCACCCATACTCAATGCAAAGATTCCTTTGTCTAGGAGGACTGATGTCAGTCCCAAATACGAAGGCAGAAGAATATTGTCCACGATGTGGCTTCCAACGAGATGATGACGACTATCGCTGTGGCTTCTGTCAATGGTTCTGGAGCGACCCGGGAATAGAATGTATTTGTGGCTATATCAATCCCGAAAATGAGAAGTTATGTAAGTGTTGTAAGCGACTCCTGTGATGCCATGCCCAGACGAATACAAACACCGTGTCGGTACCCAGGATGTAGAAGTGTCAGTGACCACATCTACTGCTCACAGCATCAACGAACAGCCGAACACGAGCTCGTCAGGATACGTGGTACCTCAGCAGAAAGGGGCTATGATGCACGGCACCGCAAATGGAGAAGGGCAGTCCTTGTTCGTCATCCACTCTGTCAGATGTGTTTGAAGAAAGGTAAAACGATTACTGCTACTGTAGCCGATCACATCATTCCACTAAATCCTCGTGACCCTGCGTCAGGAAACTGGAGCGTAGAGGAAAATGGACAAGGCTTGTGTCATGCTTGCCATAATCGAAAAACTGCGAACGATCGTATGGGGCTACCAACATGAGTGAGGGTATAGCCAGGGTACAGGGGGGTACTCAATCCCTAGAGCTGCACCCTCCGGAAT
>Ga0310345_10006390_pt1 | contig 10304 bp, 10 predicted proteins | sample HC15DNA20500_MG_FD_204667 | JGI IMG/M metagenome (GOLD analysis project Ga0310345, IMG submission 204667) | Marine microbial communities from station ALOHA, North Pacific Subtropical Gyre - HC15-DNA-20-500_MG | ecosystem: Environmental > Aquatic > Marine > Oceanic | place: Pacific Ocean: North... | reverse complement strand
GCGTAAGACTGCAATTCCATCGCGATCCGGCCACCCGTCCAGCCTTTCTCACGCACAATGCCGGCGACCAATTTTGAGAAGTCATCCGCAAACAGCTGGTACTTACGAATGTCAGAAAGCCAGGTCGTCTCCGTTGCAAGCCGGGTATCGACATTGCGTACGATCAGCGTTGGTTCGGTTTCTTCAGAAATCGAAAACACCAAGGCCTGCGGACTGTTGACCCCGACCCAGGCATCATAACCGGCTAGGTAATAGTGGGTTTCAGGTGCCACCGAGACACAAACCTCGAACCCACACGCCGCCAGCATGTCACGCGCTCTAGCGAGCCGATTCTTATGTTCTGTTTGAGTGAATACAGCGTATTCTGCTGACATAGGGATGGTCGCTAAAAATTCTATCTTAAGATTTGACGCAGTCCATGACGCCTAGTTTATACAGGACCTGTTCCTTCACGGGAATAAGAAACTTACCGAACAACCGGACATCAACAAAAAAGAATCTTATATCCGCAACGATAGATTGTGTTTGTTGTACATCGAGGCTACCGATCTAACGACTAAATCGATAATCAGTTCGACTCATAACCTGCTTTGGTCATCAAGTCATAGCGCACATTGTCATGGGCACTCACGGGGTCAACACCGTCTCGGATCGCTTTGATAATTTGATCTTCGATCGATTTGAATAGTTGGGCATAGCCAAGAACTTCTTCCATTCTATCCTTGGGAACAATACAAACTCCGTTCTCGTCAGCCATGACCAAATCTCCTGGGTGCACAGGCACGCCACCAAGTTCCACCTGTATTTGGTAACCGGCACAGGCACAGCGGTTGCGAATGGACTGCTGTATAAAGCCACGGCCATAAACCGGTAGACTGAGATCCTTGTATTCATCAATGTCACGTGTCACCCCATCGATCACACAGCCTACTAGACCTTTATGAAATGTCGTAAATCCGGCTACCCCGCCGTATGAATTAATGTCCGTGCGTCCACCGTGATCAATCACTAGAACATCTCCGGCGTGGCCGTGAGTGATAGCTCTCAACGTACCCAACACGGGAGATTCATCAGCTTCATCGACCCCAACCAACTTAAGCGTACAGGCGGGACCCACAATCTTGCTACATGCATCCCACAATGGCCCAATACCGTGTGGGGTTCCATTGAAACTGATGCGGTCCAATCCATCAGACACATTGGCAGTCGACAACATGCGATACTGGGAAATCAAATCTGTCAGATTGTTCATAAACTCTATCCTTAAATTAAATTGCCTGCCGTCTCGACACGACACGACCAAGATTGAAAACTCCGCTCTCTAATACTACACGGGGAATTATCTGCATGCTTGTGGGAAGTGGGTTGTTAACGACAAACGATGCAATGACTAAATGGCTAACGCAAGACTTTCCAGTCTCGCAGGTCTGGTGCCTACGTACAGTGTTCGTGCTCGTTCCGATCGTCCTTCTCGCACCGCGCTATGGTGGTTATCGTGCTCTGTTACCGAATCGCATAGGGCCTCAAGTTCTGCGTGCTGCCTTGTTCCTTGTAACCACTCTCCTTATTGTTACCGGTTTGTCCCTTTTGCCGCTCGCTCAGATGGTTGCGATCGTTTTTTCAAGCCCAATATTTATCGCGGCACTTGCACCAATCATCCTCAGGGAACGAGTCAGTACCGGCCGGTGGCTAGCCATTGGCATCGGCTTTATCGGAGTGCTGGTCATACTGAGACCGGACCCTACGACCATCGGCATCTCTGCGCTGATTGCAGTGACCGCTTCGCTCTCCAGTGCGGTACGGGATCTTGTGACCAGACAAATCTCTAGAACAGAAAGCTCCCTCTCGATACTATTCTGCTCTACCCTGCTGGTGATCGTCATCGCTCTGGCCGCCGCACCTTGGCTCGGCTGGATAGCGGTACCGCCTTTGGGCTGGGTACTGTTGCTGATTAATGGCATCCTGAATGGCACGTCCCACTTCCTCATTATCGAGGCCTTGCGGCTTGGGGAAGCATCAGTCGTTTCGCCCTACAAATACTCCGCACTGATTTGGGGTGCTATGCTGGGTTTTGTCATCTGGGGTGATATGCCGAACCTCTGGGTCATAGGCGGCGGTATGTTAATCGTTGCCAGCGGTCTGTACCTACTGCGCGAAGAGCTGCGCTGAGCCTCTACTGGGTCAGTGCACAACGTATTCTTGCCCAGTCTTCCACAGCGGATTCCTGTCCCGGCGTCAATTGAACCGTGAACTGGGTATAACCCGCATCGCGTAATGCAGCGATACGCTCAATCAGCACCTCTTCAGTTGCCGTAAAGCTGGTGTCACGAATCAACTCAGCAGTGACGAAGGGTCGTTCCTCAGGTTTCACAAACATCAAGTGACCTTCATGGTTAGTCAGGTAGCGGGCATCAGCGGGTTCAAAGCGACGGGCAAGTTCCACATAGCCCGATACCGTATCCGCAAACGAGGGCAACATAGCGCTGCTGTTCTGCCACCCAGCCAGCGCCTCGTCAGCGGCACGATGCAATGTGACGGCCGCGCGCGGGCCTGCCTGAGCCATAGCCCGAGGTGAATCATAAGGTTCATCGGCCTCAAGCACACAGCCCAAGGCAAAGGCCGTGGCTGAGAGATCGTCTACCTGATGCCCTGCATCACGCCATGCCATTTGCATGGACTCCAAGGCTGAGGTAGCGCTCGACACGTCGCCAATGAAATTTAGCCAGCCCGCCTGGAGTTTGGCTGTCAAGGAACGACTTCGTGGCCCGTACGCCGACACATGCAGCGCAATCGGATCGTCAGTGTTGATCAAGCCATGATCCGGATTGAGAAATCGAATCTTGCGCAGTGAACCCTCGAGGGTGACCTCTATCGTTTCTTTGCGAAGCAATGCGTAGATCGTCTGAATATAGTCCTCCATATCAGCCAACCGCATTGCACTCAACCCCATTGCGCGCCGAGCCGTAAACCCGGTACCCACACCGAAATCGATCCGCCCCGGTGCAAGACTGTTGAGTGAGGCAAACGCATTAGCGGTTACCGGTGCAATTCGATTAGTCGGCACCAGAACTCCAGTTCCAAGGCGGATGTGCTTAGTCTTGACGGCGGCGGCACCCATAGCAACGAAACAATCCGCACTGAGCATTTGTGTGTCGTAGAACCAGGCATGGCTGAAGCCCAACTCCTCAGCACGTTGTACCAGTTTCCAGGAGTCGGCAGATGTCGCCATTGCAATGCCAAATTCCACTATGGCTTCCTGTTTATGATTGGACTCAACATGTCTCGGTTCTATTTAAAGCAGGTACGCTGTTTCTATTCCCTGTGGCCTCGCCTGAACTCATAACTTAACCTGACAGTACTTTCTATTTTGTTCTATTCCAACTGCTGCCAGGAGAGGATCTTTAACAACCCGGGAGCTCTAATCGAGCACTATTTGAATCGACCATACCAAACCCGTCATTTTCGGGCACTATCGACCCAAAAGCCAACGCGAGCTCTGTTAACCCTATCGATTATAGTTGTCGCAATCAGGTGATGTTGAGATACTTCATCTTCGAATCAGGGATGAAGCGAAAAAACATTTCTGGCGCGGGACACACTGGACGACATTTGATTAACCAGTCCGTTAAAGGCACGTCCGGTTGGTACCACCCGAAACGACTGGGCGCTAATTGAAGACAAAAATCAAGGATCACTCGGATGAAGAAGATCGGATTTATCGGCCTGGGCACCATGGGTGCGCATTTTGCGACCAACCTGATCAAGGCCGGGGCAGAGATTACCGTACACGACATTCGTCGTGATAACGCAGACACGCATCTGTCGGCAGGTGCCAAATGGGCCGATACTCCACGGGAGCTGGCAGCCGGTTCGGAGTTGATCATGACGTCCCTGCCCGGACCAACTGAGGTTGAAGCAGTGGCACTGGACGAGACCGACGGCCTGATTGCCGGCATGGCGCCGGGTACAGTGCTGTTTGATCTTTCCACCAATTCTCCGACCATGGTCCGCCACATCCATACGGTCTTTGCGGCCCGAGATCTGCATTGCCTGGATGCGCCGGTCAGCGGTGGGCCCAAGGGCGCGGCCTCAGGGAAACTCGCCATCTGGGTCGGTGGCGACGAGGCTGTATTCAGCGCCAACCGGACCGCCCTGGACATCCTGGGCGATCAGGTCCGCTATATCGGTCCAATCGGTGCCGGCACTGTGGCCAAGCTCGTGCACAACGCTGCCGGTTATGCCATTCAAACCGCCCTGGCGGAAGTATTTTCCGCCGGCGTCAAGGCCGGCGTCGAACCTCTGGCATTGTTTGCGGCAGTTCGCCAAGGCGTCCGAGGACGGCAACGAACTTTTGACAGCCTGTCAGAACATTATCTAATCAATCAGTATGACCCGCCAGATTTCGCTCTGCGCCTGGCCCACAAGGACGTAACCCTGGCTGCCGAACTGGGACGGGAATTTGGCGTACCCATGCGCCTGATCGACATGACCTTGGCCGACATGACCGAGGCTCTGGATCAAGGCTGGGGTGATCGAGATTCCCGTGTCACCATGTGTCTGCAACAGGAAAGAGCGGGCATCGAATTCACAATAGACCCCGCAGATGTTCAGGCTGTGCTCGATGCCGATTAAGCCGGTAGCGTAACAATCGGTCGCCGCACCTTGGACTAACTAAATCGATTTAAAGATTATTTATACCTGAATCCGGTTCCAGCATCACCTTGAGGTCGGCGCCGGGTGTGCGCATCGCCTCGAATTTATTCGAAAAATCGTCCAGACCAACAACGCTCGTCACCAGGGCATCCACTGGAATCCGCTCACTGGCCAACATATCGATCACGAACTGAAAGTCTGCCTTCGAGTACACAAATGCAAAGGTGATGTGGAGTTCTTTCACGATGGCCTTGGCAGGGAAAAATGCGTCTTGCGCCATGCACAACCCAACAACCACCAGATGCGCATCGGCCGGTGCCTGGTCAATGCTGAGTTGAAGGCTGCCCGGCACGCCCACACAATCAAATACCACTGCCGGTGGCCGGCCTGCGATCTGCCGGAAGCGCGTCTGAACATCTTCATTGGCAGCATCGACCGCCGCGGTGGCACCAAATTCGACACAGCGAACCGCCCGCGCTTCGACCAGGTCACTCACGATCACATCACGGGCGCCGAAAAAGCGACACCATAAAGCAACCGACAAACCGACCGGTCCAGCACCGATCACCAACACCGGGTCACCAGCCTGCAGCCCAGCACGCTTGACTGCATTCAATCCGACTGCCAAGGGCTCGACCAGGGCGCCGGCGTGGAAACTTGCATTGTCCGGCAGCCTCAGGGTTTCGGCCACACCAACACGCGTGTATTCGGCGTAGGCACCGGTCAGTTCAGGACTGGCCCGCGTGACGACCGCTGAACAACGATAAGAGCGGCCGGCACGGCATGCACTACAGCTACCACAGCCGATGAAGGGCTGTGCCACGATCCGTTCGCCGACACGGAACTGACCACGGGCATTTTTCCCGAGCTCGATAATCTCACCAGAAAATTCATGGCCCATGACTGACCCGGGCGTCAGGTGACGCCAGCCCGCACTCGGATCGTTCCCCTGAGACCAGTGCAGATCGGTGCCACAAATCCCACACGCTCTCACTTTAAGGATCAGGTCATCCGGGCCCGGCTCAGGATCGTTGACCTCCTCGATAGCGAGCGGGATACCGGGTTGTTTGAAAACAGCCGCTTTCATGGTCAGTTAGATATTAGTGTGCGACTCAATGATATCGTCATCTGTAAAACGGCGCTCAGAATTACGACTTGTTAGAGACAGGCTACTCAGAAGAACCTCGACCCAGTCGAATTAATCTCAAAATCATCGCTTTATAGTGTCTGCTGTGCCGGGTTCCTAGAAATCATCTCATAGTGTGCATCACGCGGGGTACACTCGGCACCATTAATGGGCGTTATATCTTGCGGACAGGCGGAAAAAACAATCGCGACGTGCATATCTGCTCGAAGCCTGACCCGGTCTCCCGGCCGCGACTGAGGCGGCCTCCGGTCAATAGCACCATCGGGAGCGACCCGGACATTCATGAACAGATTCAGTGGTGCAGGTGTTGTGGAAACCTCGATTCCGACGGTCGACAGTGCTTCATGCAAATTCGACTCGCAACTACGATGCGATTCATCACAACCGAGTTCCCGGTAGATCTCCGGGTTACAGGCACAAAGCAGCGTGTCATGTATCCCGGGTGAGGTATCTTCCAGCATTGTTAAAACAGACTGCCTGCGGTTGGAAAACAGACTGTCCCCTACCCCCGGCGACAATCGACTCAGGCGCGAACGAGTATGCTCCATCGACAGATACTCGGCAGGGTCCGCCACACTGAAAGCCCAAGTATCGAGCACCTGGGTGCCATAGGTATTGATGACAACGATCTCTGAACCCACATCAAGTTCAATCGCGACACCGTGACAGGCTGGAATAGTTTGGAGAGCCATAACAATACCAGGGATCGCTAAGGCGCTACAACACACCAGACAAAACCGGAATCAGCGGTCGGCAAGCTCAACTCCATCGATCTTGTACAGTCGGTTTACCACTTGCCTGCACCCATCCTAAGCTTCAACCTGTAATAGACACAGTATTGTTCAAGTAAGAGTTCAGGTGATCACTGAGGTCCCGAGCATCATCGCCAGCTCCGTGGATGAAACTTGACTTTCGACGTCGAAGAAAAGTCATACCCATCAGGTACATGCCCGGTGAGTCCACAACTCCGCCATCGTGGCGAATCTTGCCTTTCCGGTCCAGTACCGGCACATCCAGCCAGGAATAGTCAGGGCGAAATCCAGTCGCCCAAACGATAGTCTGGATTTGACCATTAGTAAGATCCAAGCCCAGTGGCGGCGAATCCTCAACGGTAGTTTCTGTAAAACGATGTGGAGACAGCACCTGATCATCGAGATCGTTTTCAGATGCCCACTCGTCGATCGTGTTGAGCAATCGGTTCATCTTTAGGTCAGCCAGTGCACAATTGTTACGCAGCGAACCGGAGAACTGTGCTGTCCCCTCTCTAATACCCGCAAGGCGTCCGATGAGCTTAACACCGATTCCAGTGAGCGCATTCAGATCTAACGTAGACCGCTCCGGTGAGCCCACAAGTTGGGGAGACGGTACGTTGCGCGCGCGATTAATGTCATCCACCTGGTCATAGCGCTCGTCAAGAACCCCGGCCGCATCCATCCACCACTGTATGTCGCGGCCTCTATAAACTCGAGGCATACGGACGTGTTCACCCACTGATAACGTAACTGGTCTACCCGAACGGTGGATTTCGTCAGCAAGTTGTATACCCGTTGCCGATGCGCCAACAACGAGCACCCCTCCTTTATTTAATTGGTCCGGGTTGCGGTAATCAAGCGGTGTAACCATGGAAATCGATGAGGGAGCAGATGCTGCGATTGCCGGTATGCTGGCGATATTACAGGCGCCACTCGCAACGACGATCGTCCGGCATTTCCATGAGCCCCGATCGGTGTCGACTTGATAGCCGTCACCTTCATAGCATACGGATGTCACGCTGGTGCCAGTCTGGATCGGTGCCGAGATTACGTCTGCATAGTGATTTACAAAATTAATGACGTCTGGAACGGTCATAAAGCCGTCAGGATCATCCCCGTCATAGGTCAATCCCGGTAAGCGACTCTGCCAATTGGGCGTGAGCAGCCTCAGCGAATCCCACCGTTGAGTCTTCCAGGAATTCGCAACATCCGAGCGTTCCAGAACCACATGCTCTACCCCACGGTCACCGAGGCAGTAACTCATTGCCAAACCGGAATGACCGGCACCGATGACCACGGTGTCGATCTTTAACGGGCCCCCAGACGGCACGAATTGCCGGTTCAGCTGACCTCTACCGTGACATTGGTCGGGTTGGTAATTATGTCGTAGACAGCAGATCGTTTCTGTGACTGAGCAACCAGCGCTTCGATATCTTCCTGTGAAGCATCGGCATCGATGTTGTAAGTCACTTTGATGCCGTCAAAGCCATTGCGAACATCACTATCGATACCGAGAATTCCCTGAATATCCATACCGCCTTCGAGCGTTGCTGAAACGGAATTCAGTTGAATCTCCCGATGTTGGGCAACCGCAGCGACACCTGCCGTCAGGCAACTGGCTAACCCCACAAGTACAATTTCTACAGGAGTAGCACCATGATCTTCCGATGAAAAGAGCTCGGGATGGTCAGCATCGAACTCATGTTTGGTTTTGTGATTTTGTTCGTCTCCAAGTCCAAAATACCCTTCAATACTGGTTTTACTATGGGTACCGTTGACCCAGTCACATTTTGCACGCCATGTAAATTGGGCACCCTCAGGCGCTTCAGTAAGCATTTCTCGGGCACCCAGTAGAAACTCTACATCTACCCCATTTTCTACTTTCTTATCAGTCATAGTTTTATCCTCCTGTTTAATAGGTCGAATCGAGAGAATAACCCACCTCGACACAATATTTCATCCCATAAATGGATTATTTGAGCTGAAACAGCATCGCGACAAAACACAACTGGTGAATCTATGAATAGCTCAGCCGGAGTTGTTCACGGAGCCTTCAATCTACATTCTGTAAAACACACCACGGCACTGTTTTGATTAGTCTTAAACAATGTACTCTAATACACTTGTTTTTCCGATGTAGGAGTATCCTGTTGTGACCAAAACAAAACATCCCCAGAAATTAAAGGTCGGGCTGATGCTCCCGCAAACCGAAGGCCTGCGTGGCCCCGGGGTTCGCAGTTGGTCGGAGGTCAGTGATATGGCAAGGCTGGCCGAGGATGTGGGATTTGATTCATTGTGGGTTGTGGATCACCTGCTCTACCAGCTCGAAGGTGAAGATCAACCCAGAGGTGTGTGGGAGGCCTGGTCATTCCTATCTGCCCTGGCTGCAATCACCGATCGTGTTGAACTCGGTACGCTGGTGCTTGCGATGGGCTGGCGCAATCCCGCCTTGCTCGCCAAGATGGCAGACACCGTCGACGAAATCAGCGGTGGTCGCCTCATTCTTGGCTTGGGTTCGGGTTACCACAGACTCGAATACGAAGCCTTCGGTTTTCCATTTGATTACAAGGTCAGCCGCTTCGAGGAAGCGATTCACATTGTTTGCGGTCTGCTGCGCGACGGCCAGATCGACTATGCGGGCACCTATCATTCCGCGCGGGAGTGCGAGCTCAAACCCCGCGGTCCACGTGCCAACGGGCCGCCTATCCTGATTGGCACCAACACCGGCTCACCGCGCATGCAGGGACTGACAGCACGCTACGCAGATATGTGGAATCTCTACTACGATATCACTCACAACACGGTGGCAGGTTATATCCAGGCCTTGCCGGAACTGGAACAGGCCTGTGCCTTGCAGGGCCGGGACATGTCTACCCTCGAATCAACCGTCGCCGTACTGCTGGCAGATTCCAGCGCTGATAACTGGTGGGACCGTCTACCCAGTGGCCTCGCAGCAAAACCACTGGTACCTTTAACAGGTCCACCTGAGAGCATCGCCGAAGAACTACTTCACTACAATCAGGCCGGCGTATCCCATGTGCAGATCTCGCTGGAGCCGACAACCTGTGCGTCCATCGAGGCATTGGCACCCGTCCTGGATGTTCTGAACGCGTATTCAAACTGAATAGATTACAGATCAGCCCAGGACGTCTAGTAATCTGAGATCGAGTAGTATCTCAGTGACAACATTCGGATTTTCCGGTTTAATTACCGTGACATCAAATCCATTCATACGCGATCCAAATCGGACTCAAAAACCATGACCGAACTACCCAGACTGCAGTTGATCTATTTCAAATTGAGAGCTCTTGCCGAAGCGCCTCAGATGATGATGCATTATGCGAACGTGCCTTATACCTACGAGATGGCATGGGATTTTTATGGCAAGCCCTGGGCTGAAGCGAAACCTGAGGTCGCGTTCGGACAATTGCCGGTACTGGTTGTTAATAATCATACTTATATCTGGCAAAGCGGCGCTATTACTCGCTATGTTGCAACCCTAACAGGCACCATACCTGACGATCCCCTGTTAGTAGCCCAGGTGGATGCGGTTTTTGATTCGACACAAGAACTGTTCCCACCCCTTAACCCAACCGTGAATGTCACCGCAGGCGACGTACACGAGCAACGCAAACAAACGTTTCTCGATAGTTTCCCGGCAACCCTAATGAACTTTGCAAAGCAGTTGGAACGAAAAGACGACGGTCCATTCTTTTTTGGTGCCAAGCCTTATTACTGCGACTTTTCTGCGT
>Ga0310345_10006388_pt1 | contig 10305 bp, 7 predicted proteins | sample HC15DNA20500_MG_FD_204667 | JGI IMG/M metagenome (GOLD analysis project Ga0310345, IMG submission 204667) | Marine microbial communities from station ALOHA, North Pacific Subtropical Gyre - HC15-DNA-20-500_MG | ecosystem: Environmental > Aquatic > Marine > Oceanic | place: Pacific Ocean: North... | reverse complement strand
AAATTCCCTGACCCACTGGCGATGGCCCGGGCGCTGGAAGTGGCGCGCAACGGTCTGGGCCGAGTGTCTCCCAATCCACCGGTGGGTGCGGTGCTGGTTGCTGCAGAGGATTCCCAGCAAAGGGCCGAAGGTTGGCACCAGGTCCACGGCGGTCCGCATGCCGAGGTGAATTGTCTCGAAGCCGCCAAGCAAGCGGGAATCGATGCCAAGGGTGCCGATCTTTACGTCACTCTCGAACCGTGTGCCCATCACGGCAAGACACCTCCCTGTGTCGATTCGATCATCGGCGCACAGATCGCCAGGGTGATCGTCTCTACCGATGATCCGAATCCGGTCACTTCGGGCCAGAGCTACTCGCGACTGGCTGCTGCCGGGATCGAGGTGGTGAGAGGTTTTCTGGCCGAGGATGGAAAGTGGCTCATCGCGCCGTATCTGTGTCACATTCGCAACGGGCGTCCGCTGGTGACTGCGAAATGGGCGATGACAGCCGATGGCAGAATCGCCTGCAGCGGAGGAGACTCGCGCTGGATCACGGCGGAAGAAACCAGAGTGGCGACCCGTAGAGCCCGTAGTGAAGTCGATGCGATTCTGGTCGGTGTCGGCACCATCGCCGCAGATGACCCCCAATTGACTTCTCGGACCGAGGACAGACCTGAGCCTGTTCGGGTGGTCATCGATCCGGGTTGTCGGACTCCCGTCGATGCACGGTTGTTCGAGAGCGAGACTGCGTTGCTCATCTACTGCAGCGAGGGCGCAGCAACTAGCGATTCGGCGCAGGCGTTACGTCGTTGTGGAGCCGAGGTGGTGCCACTCCCGGCTACCGAGGGCGAGATCTTGATCGTCGATCTGTTGCACGATCTGGCGGCACGGGGGGTTCAGAATCTATTGGTCGAGGGGGGCGCGGATACGCACGGTCGCTTCCTCGATGCCGATCTGGTTGACCGTGTTCAGATCTTGATTGCACCCAAACTGGTGGGGGGGCGGTCGGCCCCGGGACCGGTTGGGGGAGAGGGCATTTCCCGGATGGAATTGGCCCGTGATATTCGCCGGTGTCACCGGCGAGAACTGGGATCTGACACGGTTCTGGAGGGGGCCATCTCTGCTGCTGGCAGCGGCGACGAGGTCGTCACGGAGACACCATCTGAGAGAGGATGATATGCTTCTGGGGTCCGGTCTGTCCGGATTCCAGTTTGCCAGTCCTCGCTTTCCGGCTTGGCCGGGGAGTAGTGCCGATGGGGTGAATCCGTGCGCAACTGGATGTTGGTGCTCTTTGTCTCTGTGATGCTACTAGGTGTCGGGGTGCCCCCGTACCAGGCAGTTCGAGTTGTTGCTCAGGAACCGGCTTCCGGAGACCTCCCCGTGATCGACAAAGAGATGCTGCACCGGATCGAAAATATCCGTCGCGCCTGGACCGAATGTCGCTGGGAAGATGCATTTCTCGAACTTCTGTTACTTTCCGGTCCAGTTCGGGAACTGGCGAATCCGGACCATCAATTCAGCCCCCGAATTTCCTTCAGCGAACAGGCCCGCGATCGTTGCTGGCGCCATATCCGTGATCGATTGGCCGTTCTTGACCGACCAGGTGGAGCGTCGCAGATGGCGGCAATCTACCCGCGCTTGCAGAGGATCCCCATCGTATGTACGGCGGTCGGCCTCGATCCTCCCCATAACGTCCGGCAGATTCTGGAACGTTGGCGGCGCAATATCGAGCGCAGGGCTGATTGCGATGATGCCTTTTATCGAGCTGAGCAACTGTTGCTGGCAGGGGAGGAAGTGTCCGCTGTTGCACTGCTCGATCCGTTAGTTTTGAAGTACCCGAGTGATCATATTCTCGCCGACGATGTAGCTTCCCTCAGAGAACGATTGATTGATCGGACCCATTCTGAGCTGCAGCAGGCTTGCGATCGCGAAGATCCTTCGTCGGTATTGCAACTGGCGCGACGATTGGAAGCGATTTGCCCTGAAGATCCGCAAGTGGAATCGATGAGGCAGTGGGCGCGGGAGTATCTGAACGACAGTGCCTCGCAGATGCTCGATTCAAAGCAAGCTGGCAGTGCCTTGTTACAACTGGCTCTACTTCTCGAGGAAGGGGAGCCGGTGGCAGATAAACTCAAGAAACTGCGCGACCGAGTTGGAAGACCTATGCGTCCTCGTATCGTTCGTGACCATCTTCTGATCAGAACCGAGCCGAGCCATGTGCCACTGTTGATCCCCGGGATTCCCATCATCACGAGCGAGAAGAAGCTGGAAGTCCGGTCTCCGTCGGTTTATTTCGGCGAGGTGGGGCGACGGTGGACCCGATCACCGGCGCACATTGCCGATGTCAAACGGTGGAAGCTGTTGATCGAGGAGATCCAGCAACTGGCCGTGTTGTGGCTCCATGCTCCTCCGCAGGAAGCGATCCTGATTTCTATGCGTCTTTCCTTCCACGGCTCCGAGGCGTTGCGGATTGCTCGCAGATTGTCGGAGAGCGCGGGTCGACGTTCACGGGGGGTGTGGCAAGAGTGGGCTCCGGTGTATTCCGGAGAGCGTTGGCGAGTGACTGGTTCCCTTCCGGTATGGTTGATCGACGAGAAGGGCCGGGAGCTGGGTCAGTCCATCGAAATCCATATCGATCTCAGTCCGTCTGATCCGGGTCGCGATGGTCTTCCCGTCAACCAGGCGGAGATTGAGGGGGCTGCGCAGTCGATTCTGGGTTCCTTTGATCGAGAACTGGAAAAGCTGGCGACTCAGCTGGCCCGCAGGAGACTCCATGCGACCCTACAGGAGGCCCGCAGAGTGGCCGACAGCGGTGATCTGTTGGCGGCACAGGAGTTGTTGATACCGGCCCTGATCGGCTCCCAGGAGCATGATCAGGATCTCCAGCAGCAAGCCACCGTCGAACTGGTGCGATGGAGCCAGCTGGGAGTCAGGGCGGTCAGGGTAGCGACCGGAAGATCTGTATCTCCGTGACTCGCCTCGATTGAAGAGTCGCAGTTCCGGGTCTATCCTCGCCCGGCGGGAACCTCGCTCCGAAGGTCAGGATGTGAGGGTGCTCCCCGAGGAGTTCCGATGCTCGACTTCAAGTTCATCCGGGCCGAACTGGATCAGGTTCGCAAGGGTGCCTCCGACAAGGGTGTAGAGATCGATCTTGATCGCCTCATCGCGCTCGATGATCAGAGGAAAGCTCTTCTCACCGAGCAAGAGCAGCTGAGACATGAGCAGAAGAACGCGGGCAAGGAAATCGCTACCCTCGATGGCGATGCCAAGCAACAAGCGATCGCGCATATGGGCGAGGTGTCTGAACAAATCAAATCGCTCACAGAGGAGTTGAGAACCGTGGTGACGGAACTCGACTCCATCCATGCCTGTGTCCCGATGCCGGCAGCAAGCGAAGTTCCGGTCGGTCCTGACGAAAGCGGCAATGTCGAGTTGAGAGTTGTCGGGACGGCTCCGGAGTTCGATTTCGAACCGAAGGACCATGTTGAGCTGGGGCAAGCCCTCGACATCGTGGATTTTCCCCGAGCTTCGAAACTGGCCGGCTCCCAGACATACATTCTGAAGGGGGCTGGAGCTCTGCTGGAACTGGCCGTGCTCCGATTCGCTCTCGATCACGTCGTCGAGCGAGGATTTATCCCGATGATTGTGCCGACGATGGTGAAGTACGAGCCCCTCTTCGGTACGGCGTATTTTCCTGGCGGTGAGGAGCAAACCTATGAGATTCCGAGAGATGATCTGTACCTGACAGGAACCAGCGAGGTTCCCGTCACCGCTTTTCATTCCGGTGAGATGCTCGAAGAAGATCAACTGCCATTGCGGTACTGTGGTTGGTCCACTTGTTACCGCAGGGAAGCGGGTGCGGCGGGAAAAGATACCCGTGGTCTTTACAGGATCCACCAGTTCAACAAGGTAGAGCAGGTCATCATCGGCAGATCCGATGTAGAGGAATCGATCCAGCATCACGAATTCATCCGCGACAATGCCGAAGAGATTCTCCAGGCGATGGAGATCCCATACCGAGTCGTGGATGTATGTACCGGAGATCTGGGAATGGGCCAGGTGAGAAAGTTCGACATCGAGGCTTGGATGCCTTCGCGGGGCTGGGGGGAAACTCATTCAGCCTCTCGCTTTTATGACTACCAGGCTCGTCGGATGGACCTGAGATACAGGGGAAACGATGGTAAGGTGCATTTTTGCCATACGCTCAACAACACCGCGATTGCGACACCGCGGGTTTTGATCGCTATTCTGGAGAATCACCAGAGATCCGATGGGACGGTTCGAATTCCCGACGTATTGGTTCCTTATATGGGTGGAAAAACAGAAATCACGTCAGCCAATGCTGCTGGCGCACGTTAAGACGGGAGCATCTGGATGCAGCACGTCTGTGTTGTCGGACTGAACTGGGGGGATGAAGGTAAAGGCAAGATCGTCGATGTCCTGGCGAGGGACGTCGACGCGGTCGTTCGTTTTCAAGGTGGTGCCAACGCAGGGCACACCGTCTACATAGAAGATGTTCGACATGTTTTGCACCATATTCCTACGGGTATCTTGCACGGTGGCATCCAGGCTGTGCTCGGTAACGGGATGGTGATCGAGCCGACCAAACTGATCGAAGAAGTGGAAACGTTGCCGGAAGATGCAATTTCCCGCATCTGGATTTCGGAGCGGGCCCATGTCGTCTTGCCCCACCATGGCGCCGTCGAGCGAATCAACGAACAACAGGCCAGTAAACCGATCGGTACGACCCTTCGAGGCATTGGTCCTGCTTACCAGGACAAGTTCGGGCGTCGCGGCATTCGCATGGGGGACATCGTCCAGCCGGGATTTGTCGACGATGTGCTGGAGGATCGTCTACGAGAGAGGTGTCGTGCTCTGGGGGTTCCCGAACAAAGCGCCGCGGAAGGGGTCCAGATCTGCAAGAGATTGCGGGAGCACCTGGGTTCTCAGGTAACCGATACCAGCCGCTTGCTTCGTCAGATGGATGCGAACGGTCAGAGGTTGCTGTTCGAGGGTGCACAGGGCTGCATGCTCGATATCGATTTCGGAACCTATCCGTTTGTGACCTCTTCCAGCCCGTCCTTTTTGGGATTGGGCACCGGTACTGGTTTCTCGCCTCGTAAAATCGATCACGTGGTGGGTGTGACCAAGGCTTACTGCACCCGTGTAGGGGAAGGACCATTCCCCTCTGAACTCGCTGGCGAAGTTGCCGATGCACTGCGGGAAGCCGGGGGGGAGTTTGGAACCACGACCGGTCGACCTCGTCGAGTCGGCTGGCTCGATATCCCGGCGCTGCGTTTTGCTACCGAACTGAATGATCTCGATTCCTACGCGCTCACCAAGGCGGATGTTTTGACCGGCAGAGATACGATTCCGGTTGTCACTGGATATCGACGGAATGGAACGCTGCTGGAATCGCTCCCCTTCAGTGCGATGGAGTTGGATGGGCTTGAACCGGTGGTCGAGCAATGGCCCGGCTGGCAGACGGTCGACGAGGTTTCGATGCGCCCCTTCATCGAGCGTCTTGAATCGGCGACCGGAATTCCGGTTTCGATTCTGTCGACAGGCAAGCGCCGTTCTGAAGTTTGCATCTTTTCGCCCTTCCGGGCGGAGGGAGAACTCGCGTGAGTTCCATCGAGGAATCCGGATCTGGAGACTTCTCCGTGGCCGGAAGTTCGGCTTCTCAGGAGGGCGTTCCTCGCGATATCGTTCCTCAGCACGTCGGATTCATCATGGACGGCAACGGTCGCTGGGCTCAGGAGCGGCACCTACCGCGCACCGACGGTCACTCTCAGGGGGCAGCAGTCCTTCGGCAGACAATTCGTGACGCACGGGATCGGGGAATCTCCGAGGTAACTTGTTACGCTCTTTCCACCGAGAACTTCCATCGCCGACCCAGCGAAGAAATCGGCTTCTTGATGGAGCTGCTGATCGAACATCTTCGTCAGCAGCGTGAAGAACTTGAACAGATGCAGATCCAGTTCAGGGCCATCGGAAGGCTTGAGGCTCTGCCGCAGGAAACCCAGGATACTTTGGCCGAGGCGGTCAGAGAGACGGCAGACAACGATGGAATCGTGTTACGACTGGCGATCAATTATGGCGGTCGAGCAGAGATTGCCGATGCCTTCGAGTCGTTTCGTAGTAGCGGAAGTGACAGGGGTGAGTGTCCTGCTGGAGATCGAGAGCGATGCGTCATCGATCATCTGTACGAATCCGAGATGCCCGATCTGGATCTGCTGATCCGAACTGGAGGTGAAATTCGGATTTCCAATTTCTTGCTCTGGCACTGTTCCTACGCGGAGCTCTATTTCACGCCAGTTCTTTGGCCTGACTTTTGTACAGAGCATTTTGATGAAGCACTTTTGGAATATGCCCGTCGGGTGCGTCGATTCGGTTCGATTCCCACCGCTACCGGGGGGGGAGATGCATGAAGGGCTTGCGAGATCGAATCCGATGGGGTGGGCCGATCTTGCTGATCTCTATCACGTTGTTGGTAGCGGATCTTCAGCAGTGGACGGGTGGCTATGGTCTGCTGGTCCTGACCTTGTTTTTTGGACTGGGAGCTTGTTTCGAGGCGCTTTCCCTTCGAGATGAGTCAGCGGCGAAGAAGTGGATCGGGCTCGTTTCTTTCCTGCTGTTTTTCTGGGGTGGGTGGTTATTCATCGCGGAGATCGGGGCTCTCCTGAAGACCGCAGTACTGTTACTGGGAGTGCCCCTGTTTCTGGGATCACTGGTCACCGAGTTGGTGGCGTCGAAACGACGCTCTTTCGTGATCACAGTGGCGACTGCCCTGACGATGAGCCTGTGGTTGGCGGTACCAACACTGGCGGTCTCACTTCTGGCCAGGACTGACCCACTCGGTGTTCATGCGGTTCTCCTTTCTGTCCTGATGGTCAAGGGGGCGGATACCGGATCTTATTTTGTCGGTCGTAACTTCGGTCGGCATGCACTGCATCCTGTGAGTCCGAAGAAGACGCTGGAGGGGCTGGCCGGAGGAGTCATGACCGCCGCAGCGGTGGGCCTCGTGTATGCATGGTGTCTCGGCGATGAGACACTATCCGTGGGTCAGGGAGCATTCCTTGGGCTCCTGGCTGCACTGGTCGGACAACTTTCAGATTTGCAGGAATCGGCGCTGAAACGGGTGGCAGGTCGAAAAGATTCAGGCAATACGATTCCGGGTCTGGGAGGGTTCCTCGACATGCTCGATAGCATTCTCCTGACGATTCCGATGCTGTTGCTGGTTCGAATTATCTTGGTCAATTGATCGGAGCAGAAGAAATTGCAAGTATCGATTCAATTTCACAACGACGAAGAAGCGCAGGAGATTCTCGGCATCCGCGATATCCATTTGCGTAAGATTCGAGATGGTTTTTCCATCGAAGCTTCTGCGAGGGGACGTGTTCTGGATCTTCAGGGATCAGAGCAAGGAGTGAGTGCGGCTCAGCAGGCGGTGGAGCGGATGCTTACAGCGTATCGTATGCCCGGTTCCACCTCAGCAGAGGATGAACTCGAAGATGCTCTGGTTCGATTCCAGCCATCGGACGAATCTGGAGTCGACGCTCATAAGTCTGTAATTTCGCAAGATTTGTTCGAGGATGAGGGAACAAGTTACATCAAAGATATCAGCAAAATCGCTCGATCCGCGGGACAAGCCGAGTACCTCCAGGCGATGGCGGAAAACGACATCGTGATGGCTATCGGACCTGCCGGTACCGGCAAGACCTATTTGGCGGTTCGAACAGCGGTGGAAGCGCTGAAATCGGGACAGGTGCGAAAGTTGATCCTCAGTCGTCCAGCCGTGGAGGCGGGCGAGAAACTAGGATTTTTGCCAGGCGACTTTCAGCAGAAAGTGAATCCATACCTCCGACCGTTGTACGACGCTCTGCACGAAATGCTCGATTACGATCAGGTGCGCAGATACAGCGACCGAGAGATCATCGAGGTCGTGCCACTGGCGTACATGAGGGGCCGAACCCTCAATCAGGCTTTCATCATCCTCGACGAAGCCCAGAACACGACTCCGGTGCAGATGAAGATGTTCCTGACCCGAATGGGAGCCCGATCAAGGATCGTGGTGACCGGTGATCCGACTCAACTCGATCTTCCGAAGGGACAACCCTCCGGGCTGCTTCATGCCCGCAAAGTCCTGGGATCGGTCGAAGGGCTGAAATGGATCGAGCTAGGAACCTCCGATATCGTCAGAAATCGCCTGGTAACCGGTATTGTGAACGCCTACGAGCGTCATGAAGGCAGTTCTAGCTAAATTCTATAACTGTATTAACAATAACGAGATATGCATATATGGGCCGATGAAATGTGAAACTCTTTGGTGAGAACACCCGTCTTCCCTTGGACAGATCGATGGTTTCCTCGGAAAATGGCATCTTGTGGCGGTCCCGTCCGACCGCCAGGTGCTCGGTTACGATCCGAGCGAAAGGGGTACCATGGCGAAGGCGCGAGCGCGCTCAGGTGGCAAGACCTGGCAGCGACTCTCTTTCGGCAGACGACAGACTCGATCGAGCCAGATCGCCACCGATGAGGCCTCCTCACGGCGAGCCGGGCACTATCTGATTCTGTTGATCCAGGTACTCACTGCCACCTTCCTGATTGGCTGGGAGAGTTTCGAGACTCCTCTTCTCCTCGATGTTTCGCTCTGGGAGTGGGGGGAGCTATTCGCCAATGTCGTCCTCATCTTCGCCGGAGCCTTGTTGCTGGCGCGAGCTCAGCGACGTGATCGGGAACGACGGGACCTTCAGATCGGTCGCACCTTCTTGCTTCTTAACGGTTTCCTGGTGGCAAACTGGGTGATTCTGCAAAGACCAGATGTTTCCGTGATGTTACTTCCGGTGCCTTTACTGGGTATGGTTCTCGGCTTTTTGCTGCGAATCAACCGTGCAGTGTTGGTGTCATTAGTGGCCATCGCCATCACTGCACTGATGGTTCAGATAAGACTTCCCGAGATCAATCCGGTTGGGCTGGCAGTGGCGCAGTTCCTCGGCATCCTCGTGGCCATCCAGGGAGTTCAACGGGTTCGTTCTCGTACTCGAATCCTGACGGTTGGTTTTTTGGCTGGTCTCACCCAGGCGGTTGCGATTGTACTTCTCAATCCCATCGCATTTAAAAATCTCACCTTGAACAACCTGATCTCCTCAGCTCCCCTACCTGATGCGATGTGGAGTCTGGTGGGTGGTATTGCTGCGGGGGTGTTGATCACCAGTGCCCTTCCATTCCTGGAGAAGTGGTTCGACGTGCTCACTGAAATCCGATTGATGGAGTTGGCCGATACCCATCGTCCTCTTCTCAACGAGTTTTCATTGCTGGCTCCAGGATCGTTCCAGCATTCGTTGATGGTGGGTCAACTGGCGGAGGAAGCGGCTGGAAGCATAGGTGCCAACGGACTGCTATGCCGGGTAGGTGCCCTTTACCACGACATCGGCAAGATGATGAAGCCTGGCTACTTCGTCGAGAATATGCAGGGAGGCGAGAATGTACATGACCGCCTCTCTCCCGAGATGTCTCGATTGGTTGTCATCGCTCACGTCAAGGACGGTATGCGGATTGCCGAGGAAGAGCATTTGCCAACACCGATTGTCGACATGATTCCGATGCATCATGGTACCTCAGTGGTTGAATTCTTCTTCAACAAGAAGGCACAGCTAGTCGATGAGGAAGAAGCGGATCGTACGCGAGATGCCTTCCGCTATCCGGGACCTAGACCGACATTCCGCGAAGCGGGTATTTTGATGCTCGCCGATGGAGTGGAAGCTTCGTCGAGAACGCTCTCTGATCCGACTCCGACTCGAGTGCGTCAGCACGTGCGAAACATCGTTCAGGCTCGCTCACAAGAGGGGCAACTTGACGAGTGTGAGTTGACGATGAGTGATCTGCATCGGATTGAGGAGGCTTTTATTCGCGTTCTCACCGCGATCCACCATGGTCGGGTCAAATACCCAACAGATGTAGAGAATGAATCCAATAATGCCGCTGCGGATTCAGGTTCTTCCACCACTTCTTCCCCCGAATCTCCATCCGATTCGGCGCCGGATTCTACCGTGACAACTCGTCGTTCATGAACGACGAGCGTGATCTCGCTGTGAAGGTGGAAATTCAAAATCTCCAGCAAGCCATCTCTATCAATCATGAGCAGGTGGAAGACCTGGTTCGTTTCGTGCTGGCTCAAGAAAACCATGGCGGGCGTATCGGGATTTGTTTCGTCGATGATGCTGGGATCGCACAACTACATGGCGAGTTCATGGACGATCCAACCGCCACCGATGTGATCACCTTTCCGCTCGAGGAAACAGTCTCCGGGCGGCTCGACGGGGA
>Ga0310345_10006387_pt1 | contig 10305 bp, 11 predicted proteins | sample HC15DNA20500_MG_FD_204667 | JGI IMG/M metagenome (GOLD analysis project Ga0310345, IMG submission 204667) | Marine microbial communities from station ALOHA, North Pacific Subtropical Gyre - HC15-DNA-20-500_MG | ecosystem: Environmental > Aquatic > Marine > Oceanic | place: Pacific Ocean: North... | reverse complement strand
TGTCCATCCCAACATATCCGAGTACCTGAGCAGCAAGTTTTCGTTTGGGGTAAAACCGTTTATTCTCCTCTTGAAAATAAATTCCAGGCAAATTAAGTACTTGGACTTTCTTCCGTTCTGATGGATCTAGTTTTCTCTTTACCCAACAAAAACTTTTAGCCCTTTTCATATTCTTGAGAAGTTGTTTGCCATTGAGATGCAAAATACCTTCAAGAAGTTCAGCCATTTTTTCTTTATCAGAAATTTCTGACGGTACAGCAAACATAGAATCAACTTCAACGCTAACAGCAAGAGCCCTCTGATGTCTGTCGTAAATTGTTCCTCTTCTTGGACTGATATCAAATGCACGTTCTTGTTGGTTTCGAGAACGGTTAGTCATCTCTCGGTATTTGACAATTTGTAAATTTACTAATTGGAAGACAATCAGACAGGACCAAACGACAAAGCAAAATACTAGAAAGAAGAGTCTAAATTTCAGAGATTTTTTTGTTGCGGTGGGCATCAAAAGCCACCCGTATCAGGTTTAGAGAATGCATCTGTAGACTTCTAAAGCAATGACTGCGTACTTTAAACTCCAACTAAATCTCAACTTAAAGCCTTAAGAAATTTGTAATAGAATGAAACCCCTTTATTGGACTGCTTCAAAAGTGGTTAGACCCGAATCAAATCCATCCTTTTCTCCACTGGCCAAGAGAACTTCACGAGACTTAGTAGAAACCGGTTCTTCAAAAATCACAACTTGTTGATAAGAAGGAAATTGTAGGCCCAAGTACTTCCGAGCATAAATTTCAATTCGTTCTGGTTCTTTTAACTGTGCACGTTCTACTTTGTAGATATGGTTAGCCTCTGTTAGAAGATTTAATTCCATACGTAAATCCTCGTGTTCATAACCTCGACGAACAACCTCGAACTGTTGCCATGCTAGGAAAAGGAGGGTCAACAAACACAATACCCCCAAGACCATTAGCAAAAGACATTCTTTTGTCTGCTGGTAATCTAGTTCCTTGACCAGTCGTGAATTGTCAATATGCTTGACAATATGAATTTCAGTCATGACGTTTTCTCCTCGAGTTAATAAAGTCCATTAACTATTGCTAAGACAGCTAACTATAACCTCTCAGCAACCCTCAATTTGGCACTTCTGGATCTAGGATTTTTATTCTTTTCGATGTCCTTTGCTACAACTGGCTTTCGGGTTAATAACTTGACTATTTTAACCTGACCGCAGAGGCACTCTGGTAACTTAGGAGGACAAGTACAATGACCCGCCATAGTCTTAAATGTAGTTTTTACAATACGATCCTCTAACGAGTGAAAACTAATAACTGCTAGCCTGCCACCTGGTTTTAAAAGTTCGACTGCATTCTTAAGAAATTTCTTCAAGACATTTAATTCATCGTTAACAATGATCCTAATTGCTTGAAAAGTTTGAGTGGCTGGATGAATTCTCCCTCTCTTTTTTCCTTGAATTGCCCTTACCACTGTATTAGCTAAACCTTTGGTACTATTCAGTGGACGAGCTTTTACTATTTCTCTAGCTATTCGACGAGAATGAGTTTCTTCTCCATATTTATAAATGAGTGAGGCCAATTCATTTTCTGTATAATAATTTACTACTTCGTTTGCCTTTAATTTGGAACTGCAATCCATCCTCATATCAAGTGGACCCTCATTTTGAAAGCTAAAGCCTCGTGAAGCTTCGGATAATTGCATAGATGAAACTCCAAGATCCGCCAAAATACCGTCACAGGATTCAAAACCATTAAGAGTTGCTATGGTTTTTAGTTCCGAAAAATTACCGCGATGAAAGATTATCCGTTTTTCATACCCTGAAAGTCTTTGAACACTCTGTTTTAAAGCCTCCTGATCTTGGTCAATTGCTAGTATCTTCCCGGTTGGACTAGATTGATCTAATATAGTCTTGGCATGTCCCCCTAATCCTACGGTTGCATCAATATAAGAACCTAACTTTTGGGGTTGAAGATATTCCATAACTTGCTCTACCAACACGGACTGGTGAATACTATCTGTAACTTTAGCGCTTCCTTTTTCTTGACTGATCAAAGTCATTTAGAGGAGAATAAAACCGTTTAAAAAGCGGCGTCAGAATTATCCCGTAATTCCAATATCAGCTAATGCCGAGTCATCATCCTCATTCCAAGGGTTGTTCTCGACTGCCTGCTTAAGGGTCTGGGCTTGCCAGATCTCTAAATAATCCATTGAACCAACAACCCTAACATCGTCTTTGAGGACTGCAGATTCTCTGAGCTGTTGGGGAATAAGGATGCGCCCCTGACTATCCATTGAACTCTTTTGACCGAAATAATTAGTTGCTCTAATAAACTTTTTAACTACCGGTTTTTTTGAAGGAAGAGCGGATATTTTTTTCTCAAGCTCATCCCATACTGCGAAAGGATAAAGTCGAACACATTCCCCTGTAAGACTGGTAATATAGAATTCATTTCCATGTTGCTGACTAATTTCTGAACGAAAACCTGATGGCAGCTTAATTCGACCTTTTTCATCGAGCTTAACTGTCAAGCTACCCCTTAGTTGCAACATGAAAACTCTCCAAAATCCACTTACAGTGCTGAATAACTACTATAAAAAACACTTTCGGCCACTTTTGTCTATTTTACTCCACTTTAGTCCACAAAAGTCTACCGGTTCTTTTATTTTAGTCAAGTGCTTTCTTTATAAATATGAACTGAAAGATATTTTATGAGCTAAGTCGGAATAGATAATTTGATAGGTTTTGTGAAACCAATGAATCTTTTATTTAAGGCAAGGTTGACATTCATGAGGGTATTGACTCCTTTTCTAAAAATCCCAACCAATGGTTTTAGAATATTTGGAGTACTAGCCATTGGTTTGTTTTTATTAATTCTAGCTGCAAATTCTTTAATACAAGGGTACTCCCAAACTCGAGAACCTACCCAATCTGCAGTTGGAATCTTAAGCTTTAATGGAAAACTTCGAATCGATGGAAATGTAGCATGGGGAACTCATGGACAATCTGAACTCCCCATCATCTATAATGGAACAAGCATCTATCTTCAGAATGGCACCGCGACCCTAGAACTATTAATGGGAGGAAGCATCGAACTCTGTGAAGAATCTAATTTAACAGTTCAAGAAATTCACTCTCCTTATCTTTTTACTCTCCAGCATGGTTCTATTATCTTTGACCTTCCAAACTCGGCAGGAGACATATTTTTTACCCCTGATTTCCTCATCAAGATCAAACCCAATTCAGATTCTAGAACTCACTACAAGGGGAGAATACAAGTAGACCAGGATGGAACAATCTGTATAACATCTGAAAAGGGACCACTTGTTGTGGAAACGCAGGATCAATCTAGTATGTTTGACATATCCTCTGGTTCCGGAATTACCATTCGGCCTGGTGAAACCCCTTCTTTTAGAGGACCGGAAAATTGTGTCTGTAAGAATACAACGCAGTCCATTGACAGTAAAAAGCTGTCTTCTGCAGTTCAAAATTCTGGCAAATTCTCCCAGAAAGGAAAGGTTATTTCCTTTCTTAGAAAACTACTTAAAATATTAACCTTTGGGATAGTGTAAATTGCACTATTTCGTCTAGGTAGCTTTTTCACGTACAACAAAAACTTTTTATGTGTCTTTAATTTGTTAACACACCTAAGTTCAATTAAACTTCAAGCTAAACAATTGGTCTGGAGAAATCAACATTAACTATAATGTTCTCAAAAGGTAGAATCTTATCGTGATTTTCTTCCCAGTTTTGTTCAGGGTGAAAGGAGTAAACTATTGAAAGCAGGCATTATTGGTTTTTCAGGAGTAGGTAAAACTACATTATTCAAAATTCTAACCAAGACAGACATAAGCTCTTCAAAATTTTCTAGAAAAAAAGATACAGCACCAATTGGGATTGCCTCTGTCCCTGACCGGCGTCTTGATGAACTTTCAACACTTTTTAAACCCAAAAAGACAACCTATGCCACAGTTGAATATATTGACATTCCAGCAATTAATAAAGGTATAAAAAAGAACCAAGATCTGAATCTTGAAAATCTTAGAAATGTCGATGTTTTGATCCATGTTATTGGGACTTTTAACATTGATTTGTCTGCAGCTAATTACGTAAGCAAATTTCTTAGGAATGAAATAACTGATTTTGAGTTAGAGTTGATTCTATGTGATCTGTCTATAACCGAAAAACGATTGGAAAAATTAGGCAAAGAATTAAAAAAGTTAAAGAATCCAGATCTACAAATGGAAGAAACTTTACTCCAGAAATGTCGTGTTTGGTTAGAGGAAGAAAAGCCGCTTCGATCTCTTGATTTTACTCAACTGGAGCAAAAAAGGTTACGAGGGTTCACCTTTCTCTCTCAAAAACCTATCCTACATGTTTTAAATTTACCGGATGAATCGTCCTCTCAACTAAATCACCTAAATGAAACTTACCAACTCCAAGAAATTACCGAGCAAGCAAATGTTGAAATATCAGGTGTTTGTGGGAAATTAGAAGCGGAAATGACTGAACTCCCTGACCAGGAGGTTACCGCTTTTTTGTCAAATTTTGGACTATCAGAATCTGGCTTGATCCGAATAATCAAAAAAACTTATCAGTTACTTGGAATGATTTCCTTTTTTACTGTGGGTGAGGATGAATGTCGTGCTTGGACAATTCAACACAGCACTTCTGCTTTAAAGGCTGCGGGTACTATTCACTCTGACATAGAACGGTGTTTTATCCGGGCTGAAGTAATTCGCTGGAATATTCTTTTAGAAACAAGGTCTCTTTTTGTTGCTCGCCAAAAAGGGTTAATGAAACTCGAGGGGAAAAATTATACAGTTCAAGATGGCGACACCATAAATTTTCGTCATAGCGCTTAGTCTAGATTCAGTTTATCAAATAATTTCTCTGACCAATAGAAACCTTTAAAATTAATGAATAACCAACCAATCTGTACCACATAAATTCAAGAGAGCACTATGGCCACTCAAGTACTTGCCTTGACCGATGATCTTTTTTTCTCAAGTAAAATCTCTTCGACTGCAAATTTTTGTAGCGTACCTATACGAATTTTAGCGACTCAAGAAGCTTTAACGCAAAATGCTAAAAAAGAGAAACCTAAATTGATAATTATTGATCTTAATGGTCGACACACCCAGTCACTAGAAGCGATTAGGCAACTAAAAACCTTGGCTGCTACGTCTGAGATCCCAATTTTAGCCTATTACTCTCATGTCCAGACAGACCTACAAAAAAAAGCACACGAAGCAGGAGCAACGTGGATCATCCCACGTTCAACCTTTTCCCACCTACTAGCCAATATACTAAAGAAAAAAAGTTTCAGTGCTGATTTTGAGTAGAATACTCCATCCAAAAGTAGCTCTGCTTTGTTTAGTAGTCCCCCTTTTTAATGCAAAAATCATTAAGATGGATCAAAAACGATAAACAAAAAATTCATTAACGCTTCAATGCTAATTTCAGCTTGACTCAGAAAGTCTTAGTGTAATGATTTGGATTTATATTCTTTATAACATCAAGAAATGGAAAGAAAATACTAATTAAACTCAATAGATAGGGTTATTCAAGTCTCAAATTCAAGCTTCCAAAATATATTTGATCTGTTTTTTATAAATAAATAGATTTGGTAATTGTTTACGGGTCATTCGAATAAAGTTTTTGTCATAGTATTCTATTCGTCCTTTTATCCCCTGATTATCAAGTAATTTAACTATAACCTGGCTCTTTTCTCGGATTAGGCCTTTAAGATAAGTTGTTTCAGCAAAAGTTTCTTCTTCAACTTGGTTGGAGCGCAAAATAACCTTATCAATGTCATTCTGTGATTTTTTTGAAGGAAGCCGCCACCGATTCTTTCTATTCAATAGTTACAACCTCGTTAGGTAGAAGAATGCTTGAAAATTAGCTAGTTAAAATTAGTCCTAATGATAGCAATAAAAGTGCTATTATTAGGAGGTTAACATAGATGCTGCGACTCTACAAATCTCCTTTCTTCCTAGTAATTATTGATTATAGTTAAACCGCTAACTAGTCATTCTTCTAGTTAATTGGTCAAAATTCAGGCTATTGGATCTCACTAAAAACATTGGAGAGCTCTAGCATCTTTCCTTAATGTCTCAATCAGTTAAAAAAAACTAGAAGATATTCATAGAAAACACCTAAAAATTTAGATTCAAAATTTAATAAATCTGGAGATGGCAATGCCTAGTATATGTATTAATCAAGTCAAAAACTTTAATGGAAAATCTGTAACAATCCACGGTTGGCTTTACCACCACCGATCCAGTGGAAGAATAGTTTTTCTGATTGTTCGAGACGGGACTGGATTATTACAAGCAATAGTATTGAGAGATTCAGTTTCAACTTCTATTTTTCAAGGAGTTACTGAGCTAACTCAGGAATCTTCGATCGAGATTACTGGGACTATCCAAAAAGTCCCAGAGGGGAAAAAAGCACCTGGGGGTTATGAAATGGAAGTCACTGACCTAAAAACTATCCAGCACGTTGATCCCAAAAAACCCTTTCCGATTAGTCCTAAGGAACACGGCATTGAATTTCTATTAGATCACCGACACCTTTGGCTGCGATCATCTCGACAGCATGCTATTTTACGAATCAGGCACCAGATTATTCGGTCTATTCGAGAGTTCTTTGACAAAAAAGATTTCACCTTAATTGACACACCTATCTTTACTCCAGCTGCCTGCGAAGGAACTACTAATTTATTTGAGGTGGATTATTTTGACGAAAAGGCTTATTTAACTCAATCTGGACAACTTTATAATGAAGCTGCTGCTGCTGCTTTTGGAAAAGTTTATTCCTTTGGTCCCACTTTTCGTGCTGAAAAATCTAAAACAAGGCGACATCTTACTGAATTTTGGATGGTAGAACCAGAAGTAGCCTACGCTATGTTAGATGACATTTTGATTTTAGCAGAAGATTTGATTATCAACATAATTAAACACGTTACCCAACACTGCCGTCCTGAATTAAAAACCTTACAGCGAAACATTGAATATTTAGAAGGGATTAGGACTCCTTTTCCAAGAATAACGTACGAAGAAGCAATAAAAACTCTACAGTCCCTAGGTTCAAGGGTTATTTGGGGACAGGATCTCAGTGGAACAGATGAAACCGTTCTTGCTCAACAGTTCAACCAACCTCTGATAGTTCATCGTTATCCAATAGAAACTAAGGCTTTCTACATGGAACCTGACCCAATTTCTCCCGAATTAGCCCTTTGTGTTGATGTTCTAGCTCCTGAAGGTTATGGTGAAATCATCGGAGGTGGCCAACGTACAACAAACCTAGAACTCCTTTACCAACGCATTGAAAAGCACCAACTACCTATTGAGACTTTTCAATGGTACCTAGATCTTCGTAGATACGGGACTTTCTCTCATTCTGGCTTTGGTATGGGACTTGAGCGAGTGGTAGCCTGGATCTGTGGTATTGAACATGTTAGGGAAGCTATTCCATTTCCCAGAACTATTTATCGTTTAAAACCCTAAAACTAGGTGTTAAAAAGTTTTCCCTAAATAGCTAGAGAAAAACTCTTGGTTAGAAGGAAAAACACTTCATTACTGAAAAGTAAAAAGGAATGTACAATAAATAAGATTTTGTAGTATATCTGCTAGATTTGATGGAGGAACAAACAGTTGAGGGAAAAACTAACAGTAGGACTTTTATTTGGAGGCAAATCTAGTGAGCATGAAGTCTCGTTACAGTCAGCGGCTTCAATCCTTACTGCTATTGATCAAACCAAGTACAACCTCGTTCTTATTGGAATTACAAAGGAAGGTCAGTGGCGCTCTGATCCAAATTTTTCATTAGGGCAGTTGTCAAAAATTCTTGGTGAAGGAATACCAGTATTTCTAGCTAGCAATTCTGAAGGTTCGGGGCATCTAATACAATTCGATCCATCTTCAGATTGGGTAGGTCAAAAAATCAAAATCGACGTTTGTTTTCCAGTTCTCCATGGTCCTTTTGGTGAAGATGGAAAAATCCAGGGTCTATTTGAAATGGCTAATGTACCTTATGTCGGTGCTGGAGTGCTTAGCTCTGCAATTGCCATCGACAAATGCATGACAAAAACTTTATTTCAGCAAGCACAGCTACCAACAGTACCATTTATCTCTATGTTTCTAGAGGAATGGAATCAGGATAAAAAAAAACTAGAACAAAAAATTGCTAAAACCTTCGGATATCCCTGTTTCATTAAACCTGCTAACCTAGGTTCTTCAATCGGCATTAGTAGGGTAACAAGAAGTGAAAGTCTTTCAAGAGCCTTGGACTTAGCAGCCCAGTTTGATAATAAAATCTTAATCGAAAAGGCTGTAGAAGCTAGAGAAATTGAATGTTCAGTACTGGGTAATAGAAACCCTCAGGTCTCAATTCCAGGTGAAATTATTACAAATTCAGACTTTTATGACTATCAATCAAAGTACTTAAATGATAATGCCACGTTGGTAATCCCAGCTCCTTTAGAATCAGACAAAGTGAAACAGATACAGGACTTTTCAAAAAGGTCTTTCCAATTAATTGACTGTAGGGGGATGGCTAGGGTTGACTTTTTTTTAGAAAAATTAACAAACAAAATTTACCTAAATGAAATTAACACTATTCCAGGTTTCACTCCAATTAGTATGTATCCTAAACTATGGGAAGCAAGCGGAATGCCTTATTCACGATTAATTGATAAATTAATTGAACTTGCAATGGAATGGAATTACCATACGAAATAGAGATTAATCTTTACCGCTTGAGATTCCTCTGAATGTTAAGCACTTTGATGAAACAGTCTTTGAAATATTTCCTAGAATTCCCTAAAAAATGTGAGAATACTGAGATAGTAAATTAACGAAAACCCCTCTTGGCTCTTTTTTTGATTCTTTTTGCAAGTTTTTCTACCTTCTCAGCTTTTTTTACAATTACAATGGAATAAGTATGGGGACTGGATTTTTGAATCAATTCGTTCAATTGACTAGATTCTTCAGATAGTTTTTTTGAGTCATCTTTAAACTTCTGAAAGACATGATTCAATCTCTGGTTTGCTAATCTCGCTCTTTGATCAGCAGTGAGTTTAGAAAAATTTGAACTTGAAGAGGAAAAATCTTGGATTTTTCGAGGATAAACTTTCTTCTGAGAATAAACTTTCAAGAAAAAGGGACAGAAAAAGGCCAAAAAAATTATCCAAAACAATGATAGAAAACCAATATGTTTTCTCATAAATTAGCCTCCTCATGTAGTAGGCAATAGTCTAATAAATTGCAAAATATCCTCCTGAAAGATTATTAATCTTCAGGCTAACTAAGATAATGCACAAAGTTTTTAAAAATTCTTCTGTCAAGGTCCTTTTGACATTATGGACACACTACAGCAATGAATTACTTATCTTTTGTTGATCAACAGGCTTTTAATTAACTCAATGAACAGTCATCATTAAAATGAAGTTTAGATTTAGTGTATAGTTTATCAGCAACTGAATCTACCCTGTATAAACCATTGAAACAAATCGCTCTTAACATTCAACAGTTTTTTTTAGGACTTACCGATCCATTAGGAGGATGGGCACTTCTACTAATTGCCTTTTTTGATTCTTCCTTTCTTTCCCTCCCAGAAGTTAGTGACATTCTAATTATAAGTCTTTCGATAAAAAATCCAGAACTTATGTTCTATTACTGCGCCATGACTACAATAGGTTCAGTTTTAGGGTGTCTTGCTCTTTTTTACGTTGGACACAGGGGTGGTAAGGTTTTAATTCAAAAAAAATACGCTGCCCGACATCTAAAAACTGTTATCAGCTGGCACCAGCGGTTTGAATTTCTTTCCATTATGATTCCAGCAATCCTGCCCCCGCCAACACCCTTTAAAATCTTTGTTCTTAGTGCTGGTGTTTTAAAAATGAGTCCTAGGAAATTTATTCTGTCAGTGGCTCTTGGACGAAGCATTCGATACTTTTTAGAAGGATATCTTGCAGTTAAATACGGAGAACAAACTCTTAACCACTTGAGAGATAATTATCTAAGTTTTGCTTGGATAATTCTTGCCTTAGGCATCATGGCCTTACTAACATTCTTATTATACAGAAAATACCATTCATTACGTCAAAAGACTAATTCATAGAATTTTTGATCCTATAGATTAATGGTTGAACTCCAACATATACCGGAGTTAATCTCTAATTGAGTTGACTACTAGACTGACCAACTGATAACGTAGTTGTTTTTAACGGGTTAGAAAAGCTATTGCAATTTTCTCGATTCTTTCTAATCATCTTAGGCACCTCTTGCCTT
>Ga0310345_10006386_pt1 | contig 10305 bp, 15 predicted proteins | sample HC15DNA20500_MG_FD_204667 | JGI IMG/M metagenome (GOLD analysis project Ga0310345, IMG submission 204667) | Marine microbial communities from station ALOHA, North Pacific Subtropical Gyre - HC15-DNA-20-500_MG | ecosystem: Environmental > Aquatic > Marine > Oceanic | place: Pacific Ocean: North... | reverse complement strand
CAACAATTTCCGTCCACGCTAACCCGCTGCCGCCGCTTTCCTCTGCGCCTGCGCCATCGGTGCTTCCAAGCGTAGATGAATTGGCACGGTTAAATGAGTCACTAGCTACTGGTATAGGTGTCCAGAGGGCATCAGGCACGCGAGCGTAATCGCAGACGACAACCCCATCAAGATTCGCAAGCATTGCGTATAGCGTGGCTGTGGAACCGGTCGCCGTAATGGATTCCAACAGCCACTCCGTGCCGTCATGCACTAGGTAGTGAGCGCCTGCCGCACGTAGCACAATCGCCAATTTGTATCCTGCGCCGGTCGATAACCCGGTGTGCAGTACTGTCCCTGAGTCGTCGTCGATCTGTCCGTTCGCGGCATTCAGCTGCATCGCATGCTGCGCAGAATCCGGGTCGACAATCGCAGCAGCGGTATGCCAACCAGCGCCAAATTCTTCCCAGGTGGTGACGTTTACAGCTACCACCAGCACTACGCCCGCAGCTCTTGTAATCGCACCAGAAACTATTCCCTGGTCACCCCACGCAGGTGACGATTGCGCGGGGAACGTCACTGCTCCAGACGCGATAGACAGATTGCCGTCTGTCTCAACTACGGTCCAGCTTCCTGGCCCTGGTTCAGCAGCGCGCGGAGTCCCTAACGGAGCGGAATCAGTGGTAGTGAAATCGTCGAGGAATAGATACGACAGACCACTACCGAAGTCGATGCCAGGAATAAAAGTGCGCATGTTTAAGTTACCAGGACAGCGACCAGTCCGGTCTGTTGAGAGGAACCTGCGACAATCTTAATCCACGGGAACACCCAGATCCCATGGCTGGCTTCATAGCCATTGGACGCGGCAACATTTGATCCGTTGTTAAACGTCAATGCATCGCCATCCTGACCGATAGCAGGTACATAAGTTCCCGCCTTGGTCTCCGCCCAGTAAACGCTCAGGGTCTGCGCCGTAGCACCCGCAGGTGTCTTAACCGCCATACCAGCAAAGTTGGTAGCGTTAAGTGCTGTCGCATTCGCGATCCCGCCTGCCGTGTCCGAAATCACGGAAGAGATCACGTAACTGCGACGATCAGTGTAAGCCATAACGACTCTCCATAACTACAAATACCCCCGCCAGGACCTACCTGACGAGGGTATCGGGTGTCCCCGGACCTCAGCAAACCATGATTCAGAAAACGACTGTCCCGTACGCCACGCTGCGGGGAATGATCAAAGCAGGCAGTCCATTGTCGACCGCTTTGAGATCCCAACCGGGAGGATCTATCGTACGTGTTGTCCACGGATGGAAGCCAAACCGTTCTTGACCCGCATCCAAAATGTTCTCAGCCACCACTTCCGATCCAGCCACCCATCCCGCCCATTCACCAGGATCGCCCATGAAAATGGCGTTGGTATCGGGGATAGTCAGGGAGGAATTGGCGGTTGTAATCGCGTCAGTAATCGACAGCTCGTTTCCGCTGCCTACGTTCAAGACCCCATTGTAGATATGGAATGTATGTAGTGGCAGAGCGCGGAAAACAACGTCATAACCGGTACGACGAGCACGATTCTCGATATCAGGAAGGTTTCGCTCCGTGAGCGACTCAAAGGTTCGGAATACCTGACCACCCACATTCTGCATACCGATGTTCTTTAACAGGTAATCAAAGACCGTACCGTTGATCCAGATGTGACGGTAGGGTTCACCGTAAACCCGTTCGGCAGCCTTGTCGATACTCAGGATCTGCGAGATCACATCAGTACCAGGATCGTCCCAGGAGGCATCAATGATGTTGCTGCCGGTGTCCATGTCCAGCTGCGACAAGTGCGTAGCCGGAATGTTTGAATCGACAGAGAACACTTCGTCCGCGTCACCCTTCTCCACAGGAATCCAGGTTTCACCCTCGATCTTGACGCCAAACCCACCGCGTAGCATGCGGGAGATCATGAACTCACGTGAGTTACTGAAGCGCTGCGATAAGAAGTTGATCTGACGACGTACAAAGGACTGACCTCGAGGGTCTACCGTCCCAATCTGGGAGCCCAGTGGGCGTGTACGAAAGACTTCTTCCTGAGGGATGAACAACGACTCATGCATGCGGAATGCTTGCGCTGAGACGTGACCCAGAGCCTGTCGATTTACACGCGCAGGTCCTGACATCGGCGCTCGTCCTTGAGCCAATCCACGGGAAGGATTGAAGTAATCCCAACCGATGTTGCGCCCAGACAGAGTGCGGTATCCGCCGCCGCCCGGCTGCATGTTCAAGAACCGCTGGAACAAAGAAATAGGTGGTTTAATTTCTGCAAAGACACCCAATAGCGTAGGGGTCTGGAACAGTTGTGAAATGGTGATTTCACCTGCCATGGGAATGTCCTCTAAGACCGACTAGTTGAGCTACTCAAATTACGTTGCAAGCGTGACCGTTTGTACCATCACACCATCCGCAAAAGTGTGAGGAATGACCAACCAACCTGTACCATCCCCTACGACCTCCACCATAGCACCGATCTGATCTCCAGCGGTGGTGAAGTCAATCGAGTCTGCTGTGGCATCGTTAAAGACGACCATGGTGTCAGCTGTCCCAGCGGTGACCTTCAAACCGTTGTCGGTGACGCAGTAGAATCCAAACCGCAATCCCTTATAGGGATTAGCAGGAAGTGTGAACTCCACATCCGTTGCTGCACCACGAGTGGTGAAGAGAACATCGCTGTCCGCGTCCGTAAGGGTCTTGTCACCAGTGATTGCCAGGATGTTACGCCAGCCGCCATTGCGTGTCCCCCAGTGCCAATCACTGGTCTGGAATCGCGGGAACAATTGGGCACGAATCAGGAATTCACTGGCGTTACCATCAATACCCAGTGTCGTTGATCCAGGAATTAACAGACGATCCGCCTTCAGGAAACCACCGACCATCATGTTCCCCAGGAATCGATCCTGGTTGGCACCGAGTCGCTGGGAGTTCAAGCTGGATCCAAGAACAGCGTAGATCTGTTCCGTTCCATCTGATGCGGTTGGATTCCATTCCTTGATCTTGTCCGTTGCAGTAACACGACCCAAGAGCAGTCCGGGACGCAGGACTGTCGTGTACGAGGTGTTACCCGCGTCACGACTGGCACCATCGATCACCAGACCGGTCCAAATTTGATTTTCGAAACGATCCCACCAGAACTGGTTCTCAAAAGTCTCAATTTTGGCGTGTTGCCCCGGAACCGCGTAGGCACCTGTATACTCGAAACTCATGTGATCATCCTCGTAAAGATCTCTGGTAGATCGTTGATCCCGCTAGAAACTTGTGTTGGATAAGAACGCCTTCACGACGTCCTGAGTCTGTTCCGCGCTCATGCTACCGTTTCCATCACCTTCGATGGGCGGAGTCTGTTCAATACCCTGAGCCATACCCAAGGTCTGCAACAACGAGTCCACGCTACCCGGCACGTTATGAACACCCATACTGCCAGTCACACTTGTGACAGGAGTAGCTGCCGGAAGAGACATCTCGACGATATCCAGGACTTCATCGATGGCTTGTCGCACCGGCTGTCCATCTTCCCCGAAGGACATCTGGAAGTTGTTCAACAGAGACTCGAAGCGAGCTTCCGCCTGCTCTCGTGGAAGACCTCGATCAACGAGCTTTTTAATTCTATTTTGATAGTTAGAGACAGCAGCAATCTTCAGCGCGGTAGTCGCGGTGGTAGCCATCTGAATAGCTTGCTGAATAGCCGGATGTTGCTGAAGAACTTCAGGAGGGATCTCAGGAGCGGCAGGCGCAGGCGGAGTCGACATCTGCGTGCCAGCTACTTCCAACTCTTCTTTGGTGAAGAGCTTCCCGGTATCCGGGTTATCAATCTTAGCCAGGAGAATAGAATCGATCTGTTTTTGGTTAAAGCTCATTGAAATTGGGGTCGGTTGACCGCGACCCTCCCTTGGTGGCTTCTTGGTTGACCCGTCGTCGTCTTCACCCTCTTCAGATCGTTCTTTCTGTAAGAGAGCTGCGTTCAATCGCTCGACCAGATTCTCCGTATTTGTGTCATCCGGTAACCGGATCTTAGCGACCTTGTTTAAATTCCGCAACAAATCTTGGACACTGCTGCCCATGTCCATTTCCACAATCTGACTCATTGAGAGTGCCAGAGCGTCTGTGGATTCTACAGACTCGAAGTCATCCTGACCCGATTCCACGGGATGCGTAACTAACGCCACATGCATGATTGAGTCACGCCAGACGTTATCCTTACCGTCTTTAAACTCAGGACGTACGTAAATCGAAGTCTCTTTTACAGTACGACCAACCTTGTACGCAGGGGAGTCAGGATCCTTGGAATTTCCAGGGACATCCAATTCACCAAAGAGGGTCGGCACCCCCTTCTTATTGTAATCCACCCAGACCTTACGCCAGAAACCCCCGTTGTCGTAGGAAGTACTCAGGGTTCCGTCAGAGCCAGTGAAAACAGGCTGAGCATCGCGGTCATGCTTCCAAGGAGCAGGTATTCGTGCCCCCTTCTTCCGCATCTCCTCAGCAGTATTTGCCCAGTACGCCAGACGATCAGGAGTAATATGCTCCCTTCGCATACCACCCTTCCCGTCAGGAAGAGAGTACGTACCCGCAGTGACGATAGCTTTCTTGAAACGTGCCATTAAATCAAACCACAACTAAGGATACCCAAGGTTGCATGTTCAAGTTCGACGTAGTAGTAGCAATCCCTAGCAAGATCACGCGGTCTCCAGAAAGCATGTCCCCTTGATCGCACATACCTCCTGCCTCTGAAGCAAAGTACCTCGACCCCACCGTCAGAGTTCCACCAGGATTGATGTTACCCGATTTCATTAACGATATCGGTTGACCAGCAGCACTGTCATTCAAGCAGATTGCAATACCGTCCCCACCCGCAGTTTCATCGCTTGTCCGAACGTCAATCAGCTTCCACTTGTTTGCGTCCGCTGTATCCTTATAGACGACCTTACCTGCAGTCAATGCAACACCTGCAGTACCGGTTTCTTTGAGCGCACCTGCAGCAGCAAGGACGTTAGCAGCAGTAACGGATACATCAGCCATCTGACACTTCCTCTTCAGACCCCAAGTCCTCTTCCTCTTCCGCATTCTCTGGAGAAGATACTACAGGCACAGGGGGTGGTGGTTCAGGAGATACCTCAGGTACGGATTCAGCCAGGGTCGTATCGATAGTAAGACCGAACTGTCTACGGAGTGCGCAGTCCAGGTCTTCCAACTCCGACTCAAGGTGGTAGAAGTGACTTACGGACGTTCGGGATTTACTGATGGATTGAAGAATAGTCTGGAACTCGTTGCGATGCTCTTCCACGAACACGCACACCCGGTGAGTCTTACCTGTTGTAGGCAACCAGTGGACCGGACGAACATCATGCGAGATTACTGGGGAGGGTAGCGACCCCAACGGTGCAAAGGATGTGTCCAAGGTCACTAAGCATATGGACATAATTGATTCCAGGTAGAACGTCCTGTCAACCGTCAATTATGGGCCTACCGACAAGGGGTGTCAACTTCCAGATCGGAAGGGGTCCCCGTAGGCGTGCTTATCCTGACCGGGCATGGAGGTAGGAACGACATCGGGAAAGTCGTCCACAATGCGAACCATTTCCGTTTCCTGAGGCTCATAGGCACAAGCATCCCAGCTAACTTCCTTAGCCGCGTCTGAGAGTGTGTCGATGATATCATCCTCTTCCAGAGCGGGATCACCGGTCCAGGTGAACAGCTCATCTTCAGCGATGTCTTTCCAGCCTGAAACCTCTGGAAGCCAGATTTTACCCTGTTTCATTCGGATCATGGCGTCCGTGGCATGCACCAGTTTGTCGTGGTGCCGCGTTATGCCCCGAACAGGAAGACCAATCCGCATGGCATACTGAAAGACTCCCCTGCCAAGACCATTAGTCTCTACCGCCATGTAGCTGAGATGCGGTGCCCAGCGACGGAACATCAGCCGCATAGCGTCCACAATGTCTGGGATCTCACGCTGGAAACGCATCATGTCCAACCAGAGCAGGTTGAAGTCGTACGTCAGTCCCCAGACGGAGATCACCGTCCAGGAGGGAGCTTTCCGCCAAATCTTATTGGCCCCCGGACTCTCACGAGACGAACCCGCCGGATCGATAGTGGCAAACATCCTCAAGAATGAATCCATGTGATAAACGGGACCCCGTGCGCCCTCACCCAGTACAAAGTGATCTCCTCTACGAGAGTAGTACTTTGCCCATGACATCTTGAATCTGGAATCGGGAGAGACACCCCAGTTTCCTGATTTAAGCTGTGCCCTGGTAACCGGGTCCAGCTGATCCAGTCCTTCTTCGTAGCCCGCCTGATCCAAATAAGGATTGTCTTCCAGGAAGGCACTAATGAACGGGCGCTTGGGATGCTTCCCGACGTACTTAACGTCCTGTCCGGTACGCGCGGCTTCCTTAGGATCGATATTCGCTTCGATCTGAAAGCGTCTCTTCACCCAGGAGTGACCAGGACCACCAGGGTTGGACGCAGATCGTACACGTAACGGTACGGACTTCTGCTGACAACAGAGCGGACAGTCAGGAAGGTAGACAGGCCTACCTTCGGAGTCCAGTTTATGAATCGGACAGGCTAGCTTACGTCTTCTCGAAAAAAGATAAAGGTAGTCCGTTTCGAGATGCTGCGTGAGTTCGTCCCAGGCAATGTACTGGTACTCAGCGGACTGATACCGATGGAAGACTTCGGACTCACCGATGTAACCAAAAGCCAGTTTAGCGGGCTCGCCATCGGAACCATCCGGGTTGATGGTTGGAAAGATCCAGCAGTGCTCACCACCCAACCAACGCGCGGGAGTGTTGTTCAACCAGGACATGGAGCGGTCGATGAGCGACCCAGGTTGCTTCAAGTCCGTAAGTGTCTTGCGGAAGATGATCGCCGCGTAACCAGGGACATCAACGTACTGCAGAGCTGCCATCAGGAGAGCGTCACTCTTGCCACCCCCGGCAGAGCCCCCGTAGAGGGCTTCACCGTAGGGCAGCAAAAGAAACGCCAACTGCTTGGGTGTCGGCTGATGGGGTATGTACTCGGTCCACTTAGGATGCAGGCGCGCCGCTATCTGAGGGTTGTCCTCCAGGATGTTGCGCACTGCCATTATTGAGAACCCTCTTGTTGACTTCCGTTAGCATCGCCTTGGCGATATCAACCGCCATCCGCGCGCGTGCCTCCATGACCTTATCCTTAGTAGTAGTGTTACCAGGAGAAACACCTAGGAAGCAACACCGTATCGACTCCTTCATGATGGGAATTAATAACGGATTCTGCACTTGCTCCGTGCTGAACGTGGGATTCGCCTCGGATATCCGGGAGTTAAGCTCACCCAGCTTGTCCCCCAGGATAACCACCGCGTCCTGCAGTTCAGCCACGTCGCGCTGACACATTCTCAAAAGAGGAGATTCAATTGGAGTCCCTTCCGGTGTCTGGGTTGGCTCAGGGGAGTCAGGGACGACTCTAGTGAGTATCTCCGAAGGTGAATCCTTTGCTACGCCAACAGTCTTTTTCACGGGCTCCTGCTTCACTGTCTTCGCCATCATTATCCTTTCTAGAGATTCTTAAGCTCTTGGGGGCATCGATTCCAACTGAGGTTTGACCACGCCCTATGTCCAAGATTCTAACTTCTATGTCCCGACCGATCATAATCGACTGACCGGGTTTACGTTTAAGTATCAGCATGGGATCTCCTTAAGGGTCATAAGTCACCCCAATCCGTTCTGCGTAAGCCATACTGGCACCTTCAGCTGGAGCGTAGACGTATTTATCTACCCAGCGTTTAGCATCACTGTCATGCACATCGTGGTTACTCATCAGGTCCTGACCGAGGCAGGATCCCGTGCTCAACCACAAGCTCATAGCAAATTCATAATTGGTGAGACTGGTATCCTCGTCCGACAGCATGATAAATAAGTCTTCTACATGCTTACGGGTACTATCAATCCTCTCCTTCGACTTCGGATCCGGTGTCAGAATTCTAACCGTGGACTCTTTTCTTTCTCTTCCGTTTTCGGGATGGGGCATGATGCTCCTGCTGTTCAGGGAACGAAACAAAGAACTTTTTAAGTCCCTTAAGGTCAGAAGTCGCTTCCGCCTTAGTGGAGTAGGGACCGCAAGACGAGAAAGGCTCACCGTCTACGTAGTAGACAGGAACCCCCTCGATCCACCAAGCGGACTTAACGCGACTAAGCTCCATCAAGAATCAGAAGCGCCATTGACGCCATTCTCAGCATCACGAAGTCTGCGTTCCAGGGGCACCAGGGCATCAGTCCTGCAGTTAATCCTTTTACTGAGCAGCTTGATACTGTCGATGACCGTCAGAAACTCCTGATTTGATATCTTCAGACCAGAAAGTCTACTGCTTTTGGCAGACCAGGATATCTTGAGTTCCGCGCAAAGACTCTTGAGCGAAACGGGACCGATACTGATCCCTGTCTCTTCTTTTACAAGGTCTCTCAGCTCGACCTGTGTAGGACGCAACTCAACGACGACCTGACGATTCTTTTCCAGCCACTTGGAGACTTTGAGGATGTCAATAACGGTAGGGTATGATCGCTTACTTTTCATACTCGACGGATCGATGGACATGAACGATTAGATCCTTAGGAAAGGGAATCAGCAAAGGTTACGTCCTTCGCTGCTTAAACAGACGCATCGGGGCTCCTTATTGATTAAGTTTTGCACGGGATAAAGTGTTGGTTTATTTCGAGGTAAACGGTCATCACGCTCCATGATGTGAATCCCGACCCACTCATCCATCGTGGGAGTCACCAGTACTCCCCTTCGCCTATCACTAAGTATGAGACGTGCCTCGAATACGCACCGCTCTTCGTTGAAGGATTGAAGGTCACGAAAGAGTTCAGTTTTCATCATGTCTCGGTACGGGACAGCAGCTCCTTAACGTGTCCTATCTCCAATTGAATTTTTTCATCAAGACGAATAAGACGTGACTCTATCGCGTCACCCGCGACACTGAGTTCCTGTTGTAACTTACGATCTAAAGCTGCATCTCGTTCCTGAAGATCAACAGCACGATCATGCAGCTGATCAATCTGCTGCTGAACCAACCTGTCTAAAGCAGAACTACCCTTTACCGACGCTACGATCTCCAATTGTAGTTTTTCATCCAGCTTGGAAATACTGGAGTCTATAGCAACGGACAACAAAGACAGCCTCTCGTTCATGTGTCGTATGTCGCTGGCTAGGGAGCCATACTGCTCCATCATTACCGGATGACCGGACTGCGACTCATGGTATCGCTGATGATCAGCATGGTTAGCCAGAGCCTGATACACGAAACCACCCAACGATCCCACTATCGTCAGTAGTAACGCCATTGCCCATTTCCACGTACCTGCATGAGACTGCATGTTATGGGTAGCACCAGCGACTGCTTGCTGAATGATTTGTGGCATGTCCTGAATCAAATCATCGAGCTTGCGTTCCAGTCTATTGAGTCGCTCATTGTGCAACTCATCTCTACGCTTCATCGCCTTTGCTTTTGCCATCTTACTAGAGTCCTCATGCTAGGTTGTATCAAACCCTCCATCGTTTGTCAACAAGATTCCAACTGGTTTGTTGGATTAATGTCTGTAAGTACGATGCTACTAGCTTGAGAGTACCTAATCCCCTGGGTACGGGGAACTCAACTTTAGGATACCTAGCACCTCGCCCAGATGGGGCGCTGCCTTGTGAGCCCGCTTAGCCAAGATACGGTAATCCTCATCCGACATGTCGGGATCACCAGAGCGGGACAGGATAGTACCTACTGCACAGGCATAGATCAATTGAGCGGTACTGGCTACGAATTGCTCTACAGCAGCTTGCCGCTGCTCCTTGTGCATCTGGAGACGATTTATGTCTACGCCTGCGCTTATAGGTGTATCCATGAATCAGCGCGCTCCTTATAGTCACTTAGTGTAATAAGTTATCTTATGACTGTCAAGTAACCTATATGTATGTAATGAAGTATATAACCTCCAATAGTTTTCTGGAGAAAAGATAAGATACTACATGACGTTAAGGTATTCATACATAACCTATGGTGTGCGCCATATACATGACTACTCTTACATACATCATGATAGTCATGAATACAGGTAATAATTCCGCGAAAAAGCTACGGGTGATACCTTCATTTCGAACGGAGCTTAGTCACTCTGTCCTGCAAGTGCTGGATTTCCAGCGCTGCCTCCTGAAGATCCTGACGATAGATCCTAAGTAAGCTAGGATCATTGAGGTCATGCGAGTCCCATCGATAGCGGGACCAGGAAAGAATTCGACTTACGATAGAGAGGGGGTG
>Ga0310345_10006385_pt1 | contig 10306 bp, 6 predicted proteins | sample HC15DNA20500_MG_FD_204667 | JGI IMG/M metagenome (GOLD analysis project Ga0310345, IMG submission 204667) | Marine microbial communities from station ALOHA, North Pacific Subtropical Gyre - HC15-DNA-20-500_MG | ecosystem: Environmental > Aquatic > Marine > Oceanic | place: Pacific Ocean: North... | reverse complement strand
CTGGTGATTAAAACGGAGAATTTCAATGGTCACACGGCTTTCTCAGAAAATCAGGGAGCGACGGAGAATATGACTGTTGTCGAACGCTTCACGCGGCTCGACGCCGACCTGCTGCGATATGAGTTTACCGTCGAAGATTCGGCTACGTGGGCAAGACCGTGGACGGCGATGGTTATGATGAATAGATCTCAGACGCCCATTTATGAGTATGCCTGCCATGAGGGAAATTACGGGATGACGAACATACTTTCTGGGGCTCGTGTCCAGGAAGGGGTAGGACGCTAACGTAGATCAGCAAAGAAAGCACGCACATCGGCTAACCATAAATCCGGCTGCTCAAGAGCTGGAAAGTGTCCGCCCCGTGGCATCTCCGTCCACCGTACGATGTTGTACCGTTGTTCAGCCGCTGTTCGAGCTTCGTCATCGGTCCGAGCACGTTGATCGTAGCGCTCCACGAAACCCGCGCAGCCAACAGGGAGAGTGATAGGGTCAGTAGAACGAGGGGTTCCATGCCGACTCTCGTAATAGAGACGTGAAGCTGAGGTGATACTGTTGGTTAGCCAGTAAATCATGATGTTAGTAAGGAGTTCATCCTTTGTATAGGTGTGCTCGATGTTGCCGTCATGGTCGCTCCACCCGTGGTACTTCTCGATAATCCAAGCAGCCAGTCCAACGGGAGAATCGGCCAAGCCATAACCGATGGTTTGCACCTTAGTGCTCTGAATTTCCACGTACCCGAATCCGTCGACTTCCATATCGGTAGGTTTTCCGAGTGGGACGGCGCTGCGTAAGACCCCTTCACATCCAATAAGATGAAGACCGACCATGTGCTCGGCATCTTTACGCGCTAGCCAGTTGGCGACACCGGAGCCCCAGTCTGACGCGTGTGTCCCGTATTTCGTATAGCCAAGCCGAGACATGAGTGTTACCCAAAACTCAGACATCCGTTGCGTATCGAAGCCCGACGTGCGTGGCTTTTCCGAAAAGCCGTAGCCAGGCATGGAGGGGATGACGACATGAAAAGCGTGATCTGCAGATCCACCGTAACGTACCGGATCCGTCAATGGTCCGGTTACTTTCGAGTACTCGTCAATTGAACTTGGCCAACCGTTGAGTAGCAGCAAGGGCATTGCATCTTCATGTGGTGATCGCTGGTGGATGAAGTGAATATCGAGTCCGTTGATGTTCGTCTTGTACTGGTTGAACTTGTTGAGTCGCTGTTCTTGAGCACGCCAGTCGAATTCCTCTTGCCAGTATTTGACGAGTTCTTGCAAGTAGGTTCGATTTGTCCCGTAGTCCCAGTCAGAGTTTGGAATTTCGTCAGGAAATCGGGTCGAGTGAATTCGTACCTGTAAATCGCTGAGGGTGTCATCGGAGATGTTGATCGTGAACGGCAGAACTACTTCGTTGCTTGGAGATTGGCCCGTCAGGACCAATGCCACAGTACCACTGATCAACAGCATTAACACGAACCCCACAAGTCGGACACATCGTTTAGGCATGGTGGCAGAAATTTGTGTTGTCAGCATGACCAGTAATAAAAATTATATTATCTGGGTTTTATTTTTCTTCACGTGGTCGTATTAATGCAAAGAACAATAACAAGTTACCTGGTAGTTGTGCTTGGGGTTCAGCTTGGCGCGGCACAGATGAACACTGGGGAGCTACGTGGACGCGTTACGGATAGTTTTGAGGGGCTGTTGCCTGGGGCAACCGTCACGGCTTTGCATGTCGCTACGGGTCTGTCGATTAATAGCGTGACTGATGGCGAAGGTCGATTTGTTCTTTCGGGGTTGCCGATCGGTGAGTGGGAGTTAGCGGTTGAGTTGCTGGGCTTTCGACGCTCTGTTCAGCATGGAATCATCATTGAGATTGGGCAATCCTTAGAGGTTAACTACACATTGAGTCTTGGTGCCATTTTGGAAGAGGTAACGGTGTCTGCGGTAGTACCGTTACTTCAATCCACTACCTCTGAGATCAGTTCAATCATCCAAAGCAGGCAAGTCGATCGACTTCCGTTGAACGGCCGCGAGTTCATTCAATTGGCCCAGTTGAGTGACGGTGTCGTACTGCCACCGTCTGGTACACGAGGTGCAGCGCTTCAGCAGGCCGGACCATTGCCTAATATTGGCGGCCAACGTGCCGGGCACAACATATATTTACTTGATGGGGTGAAGGTGACTGATGAATTGTTCAATAACCTTGTCATTAATCCCTCTGTGGACTCGATCCGCGAGTTCAAAATCCAGAAGTCGATGTATCCAGTTGAGTTTGGTGGGAAGGCGTCGGCACTTATCAATGTTGCGACGAAGTCTGGTTCGAATGCTTTTAGTGGTAGTGCGTTCACTTTCATCCGCAATCAACGTTTCGACGCTCACAATTATTTCGATCCGCGAGATGCAACAGTTCCACCACTCGATCAGCGTCAGTATGGGGGAACGTTCGGCGGCCCAGTTGTTGAAGGGCAGACCTTTTTTTTTGTAAGTCTAGAGGCGGAGAAAACCGATCGGTCGATCACGAAGACATTTTCAGTTCCATCAGTTGATACTCGGATCGGACATTTTTCAGGGGGAGGCTCCTTGTGCGACCCGACCAGCCGCGACGCGGTTACGGGTGCATGTGGCCAGGTCTTTCCCGACAACCGAATACCGGCTGAGCGGATCGACCCGATCGCGAAGCGTTTCTTTAATCAGGTGCCGTTACCCACCGGTTCTGGTGAAGTCCAGAATCTGGTAGCAACCGAAACTTTGGACCGAGCTCGGAGTCAGTTCAGTGCTCGCGTTGATCATCGGTTCGGGGTTAGCGATCAGGTCTTTGTCCGATTCAGCACGTTTGATGCTGATGAGGTTCAGCCGTTCGGTACTAGTGTTCTCCAAGAGTCACTCATTCCTGGCTTTGGCCGGATTTTGGATACGACGACGCGCAATCTTGCTGTGAGCCACACACGAACCTTTGGGACTCGAATGCTCAATGAGGTGCGCTTCGGATGGATGCGTGTCGACGGGGGGCAGAGAAGTGTGAACGCGGGAAACGATTTCGCGTCCGCGGTCGGATTGGCGGGAGTTAGTGACGATTTTCGAGATGCGGGCTTTCCGCAGATCTCAACATCAGGACTTTACAGTGTAATGGGTGACCCGACTACGTTTATCCGTAGGAATAATGAGCACTTTGAGATCTATGAGAATTTTATGATTAGCCAAGGGAATCACCAGATCAAGATTGGTGGTTATCTGTTTCATCTAAAATTCCGCCCTGAGAATCCCGATAGTGCACGAGGTTCGTTTCTCTACACAGGGCAGTTCACTGGAAATGCATTGGCGGATTTTATGCTGGGCTATCCAATTTCCGCACGAGCTGGCGTTGGCGGACGAGGAGTCGAGAATGGTCGGACGACATGGCTTCATACATATGCTCAGGATGATTGGCAGCTCCGTGACAACCTCACCGTGAACTTCGGATTGCGTTATGAATTGAACAGTCACATGCGGGATGTTGATAATGGCCTGTCTACGGTCGATCTGTCAGTGCCCGGTGGAAGATATGTTATCGCGAGCGATGATACGGGTGGTATTTCTCCTAAAGCGCAACTGTTACTGCCGCTGATTCCAATCCCTTGGGTGCCCTCAGCCGAAATTGGTTGGAGTAACAGCCTGTTGCGACCTAGTAAAGCGCGATTTGCACCACGCGTGGGGTTTGCGTGGACACCAGCGCGAAACAACGACATTGTCGTCCGCGGAGGCTACGGTATTTTCCTTAACCAGTGGGCCTATAGCGTACAAACAGCGTTTACGCGGAATCTTCCCTTTTTCTTTTTGAAGCAAGTTGACGTGCCAGTCGAACAATCCGTGCCGGTTCTGACGACTCGCGACATTCTGACGACAGATATGAGGGGCACGATCGCTAGCGACATTATGGATCATAATTTTCAGGTCGAATACACACAGACTTGGAGTGGGGGGATTCAGGCTGAGTTATTAGCTAGTACGGTTTTCGAAGCGTTCTACATGGGGTCGTACACGGTCGGTGCTGACAATGCGACAATTCACAATGTTCCCGAGCCAGGACCTGGTCCGTTAGCGTCTCGGAGGAAGATCCAAGAACTTTCGGGTATTCGTGCAATTCGATTCGATGGGCGGTCAATCTATCATGCTGTCACGGTTAAGGCTGCAAGACGTTTTCGTGACTCCCTGTCATTCGATGTCGCTTATACCCTATCGCGGTCACGAGACGACGCGTCAAGTCCAGGTGCGACGGTTTCTGAGGCAAATGTTCCGCAGGATGTCCGGAATATTTTTCCTGGTGAGAACGCATTATCGTCTTTCGATCGTCGTCACCAGTTTGTTGGCAGCGTCAGTTATGAGCCACCTTTTTTGTCTGACTCCGATCGGTGGATTAAAACAGTTTTTGGAAACTGGTCTGTAAATGGAATCATGACACTGCAGTCAGGGGCTCCATTCACTGTTAATGTGATTGAGGACCGGGCTAATATTGGTGCTGGGCCTGCACAGCGACCTGACGTCATCGGAGATCCTAACCTGCCGAGTGGACAGAGATCGGTTGACCGCTGGTTCAATACCGATGCGTTCATGTTGCAGGCGCCGTTTACTTTCGGAAATTCTGGCCGGAACGTAGTGTTCGCACCGGGATTTACGAATGTTGACATGTCCCTCCAAAAGATATGGCTTTTAAGCGGTAAAGTTCGTTTAGAGTTCCGGTGGGAAGTTTTTAATGTATTCAACCGTCCCAACTTTGATGTGCCAAATCGCTTTTTTGGGTCACCGAACTTTGGCAGGATTTTTAGCAGTGGATCGGCAAGAGAGATGCAGCTTGGCTTCCGACTTGGCTTTTAGTGGGATATTCGGTCGGTCTATGCTGACGGTTAGTCGTCATTGTCTCCATACGGTTCTGAGAAAGGCAACGAAATGCGAATCAGCTTGTTCCTGCTGGCGGTCGGTGTATGTGTAATTTCCACAGGTGTCAGAACCCAAGAACACACGATAACGGCTGTCGCGACGGTCAAACAGTTGTGTGAGGGAATGATTACAGCGTCATCTGATGCGATCTTCAACGTTGGACGGGATGTGCCCTCTAACGATGAGGCGTGGCTATCTGTGCACAACAGTGCACTTATGTTGGCTGAATCTGGAAACCTGCTCATGATTGGTGGGCGTGCGAGAGATACTGCTGAGTGGATGGAGATGTCTCAGAAACTCGTCGATGCAGGAGTGGCTGCGGTGAAAGCTGTTGAGGCTAGAGATGTAGACGCATTGCTGGGAGCTGGCGACCAACTTGTCGTTGTATGCGAGAAGTGTCATGAGCCATATCGGGATGGAGGGCTTTCGATGCCGATTCGCTGAGATCGGGGTCGACGAGGGAAACTCATGGTGTCTGGTTTTAAGGTGTTTGCTAAGCATAGGGGGGGCACTGTTGCAATAGGTCTGATGTTGACTTGGGCTGCAGCTTATTCGGTCCGAGGCCAGACGTCTACTGCCCAGACAGCTCCTGAGATCGGGCGGCCGGGTAAGGATGTCATGTGGGTTCCGTCCCCTGATCCCCTGGTGGACAAAATGCTCGAGATCGCACAAGTATCGGCAGTGGACATTGTGATGGATTTGGGATCAGGTGATGGACGTACGGTGATTGCAGCTGCCCAGATCGGTGCTCGGGCTATTGGCGTTGAGTACGACCAGGCACTGGTTGAGCTGTCACGAAGAAATGCAACCCAGGCCGATGTTGCCAGCCTAGCAACGTTTGTGACAGCTGATCTCTTTGAGGTCGATTTGTCGCCGGCCACCGTGGTCACAATGTTTCTGCTTCCTGAGCTCAATTCGAAATTACGTCCTCGGCTTCTCGCATTGGCACCGGGAACACGGATCGTTTCAAATACGTGGGACCTTGAAGATTGGGAAGCCGATGAGACGGCGGTTCTTGATCCGTGTCCAGGGTTTTGCACGGCATTATTGTGGATAGTACCGGCTAGGGTTGAAGGGATCTGGGAGCTTCCTAATGGTTCCTTAACGTTGGTCCAGCGATTTCAGACTGTGACCGGGGTTCTAAGAGAGGGGCCCGACTCTGTTAAAATCCGCGGCGGTCGACTGCGTGGGGAAGAGATCAGTTTCCGAGTAGGAGACGTGTATTACCAGGGGGTGGTGGCCGGTGATGTCATTGAAGGTTTTGCCGAGACAGGGGCGAGGTCATTTGATTGGAGAGCGACCAGGGCTCCCTAGTTATCCCTTAGAGTTTCTTCAAGAGTGTTCTTCCCACAGGCATTGCTTATTCAGTTTCTCGACTGCAAGACCACCAGTCTTATTGATGCCGTGCACGGGACTTTCGCTGGGGGTTGGGAGTGTGCCACACTCAAACTATTGCTGTGTGACGTGAGGTGTTTTAGATGACGATGTGGCTGTGTCGATGGCTTGTAGTTGTGAGGGTTCTTTTGGCGTCCATTCCGGTTTCCGGCCAAGAGCTGCCGGTTGTTGAGCATGAACTCGGCAACGGAATGAAGCTGTTGTTGGTGCCGAGGCCTGGTGACCCTAACATCGCCGCAGGATGGGTCGCCAAGGTGGGTTCGGTGAATGAGCGGCCAGGTATTACAGGGGTGGCTCATCTATTCGAACACATGATGTTCAAAGGAACCCATACGATTGGGACCCGTGACATCGGTGAGGATCTCTCTATCATCGAACAGCTTGACAGCTTACGGGTGGAAATCCAGATTGAAGAAGCGCAGCTTCTTGAGAAACAGAGGCTAGGTGAAATTGCTGATACTCAGGATCCTGAGGCTCGGTCACCTCGCCATCGTGAACTCCTTGAGCAGTTCGATGGGTTAGTGGAGAGACAGAGCGAGCTGTTGATCAAGGAAGATTTTAGTCGCGTGTACACGGGCCAAGGTGCGTCCGGGATGAATGCTGGCACAAGTAATGACTTCACCATTTATTTCGTGAATGTTCCGGCCAATAAATTGGAGCTGTGGTATTGGATGGAGTCAGACAGACTGCTAAACCCAGTCTTTCGGGAGTTCTATTCCGAGCGTGACGTGGTTCACGAAGAGCGTCGACTTCGAACCGATAGTACCCCGATAGGTAAGTTCCAGGAGCAGTTCGATGCGATGTTCTGGGAATCGTCGCCTTATAGCTGGCCAGTGGTTGGCTGGCCCTCTGATCTCGAGGGGATTACCAGGGACGAGGCTCTGGCGTTCTTCGACGTTTATTATGCACCGAATAACATCGCAGCTGCTCTCGTTGGAGATTTCGATACAGACCATGCAATTGCGCTTGCTGAACGGTATTTTGGTCGTTTGACACGTGGTAACCGCCCAGCCTTACCACCTCGAACGCGTGAGATGCCACAGTTGGCGGAGAAGAGAATGGTGGCTCATGCGGAGACGAACCCACAGGTGGTTGTTCGATACCACACCGTTCCGGATGGGCATATTGACGAGCCCGCGTTGGTTGTATTGGGTCAACTGCTTAATGGTCGGACAGGGCGACTCTATAAGTCACTCGTCGAGGATCAGGAGGTGGCAACAAGCGCCTCGGGAGGGCAGTCGGGCTTCAAGTTTGAAGGTATGTTCGAGCTCCGTGGAGTCGCGAAGCAGGGGCGAACTCCGGAAGAGGTCGAAGAGGCGATTTATGTCGAATTAGAACGTTTGAAGATCGAGCCTGTTGATGATCGAGAGTTACAGAAGGTTAAAAATCAGAACGCTGCTAGCACGTTCCGAGATCTTCGAGGCAACTTCCAACTGATGATGCAGTTGTTAATTCGGGAGAACTACAGAGGGTGGGAAACGATTAACAGCGATCCCCCATTGTACGACGCGGTGACTGGCAACGATATCATGCGCGTTGTCTCGACGTATTTCACGCCCGAGACGCGGGCGGTCGCGGTCTATTACCGAGAGGAAAGCGAATCAGTGGAGGATGACCGCTTGCTTGATCTCGATGAGGAGGAACGACAGCGCGTTCAGCAACTGCTGGGTATGCTTGAGCAGATGGATAAAGAGAAGCTAGCAGACTTCTTGGTTAGGGTAAGGGAGGCGGTCAGCCAGACTGCGTCAGAAAACCAAGACATGGCGGAGGTTCTCGTCGCGTTGATTCATGAGCAACTTACAGAGCTTGGAGGCAGAGAGTGAAAATGGTTGTGGCGCTTTTGCTGACGATGGTGTTGGTTTCCGCGCCGGTTTTCGCTCAGGCGCCAACGATTCCGGATCATCCCAGGAATCTCTTCTTCGAGTCGCTTGAGTTCGAACCTCCCAGTTCAGAGCGTCACCGGCGTACGCTAGCTAATGGAGGTACTGTATTTGTTGTGGAGGATCATGCTTTGCCTTTGGTCAATGTGTCTGTCCTCGTGCGCATTGGCTCTTATCTTGATCCACCGGGAAAAATCGGTCTGGCAGCATTGACAGGTAGTCAGATTCGTGCCGGCGGTACTACATCAGTATCCGCGGAAGATTTTGACGAGGAAGCTGCTTTTCTAGCGGCGCAGATCGGGAGTTCCATTGGGAACACTATGGGGCAGACCAATTTGAATTGCCTAACCAAGGATCTCGACGTGGCGATGGATCTGTTTTTTGACATGCTGCGTTATCCGCGGTTCGAACAAACAAGGTTATCTTTAGCAAAGAGCCAACTGCTGCAAAGTATGGAGCGAAGGAACGATAGCACGCGGAGTATTGAAGGGCGTGAATGGGGACGATTAATGCGGGGGGATGAACATTTTTCGACGCAACCATCAACGAAAGTGTCGCTGGAATCTATAACCCGGGACGATCTTGAAGCGTTTCATCGACGTTATTTTCATCCCGGAAATTTTATTTTTGCGATATCGGGTGATGTTGACTCTGATCAGATTGTGGCGACTCTGAATACGTACCTGGCTGATTGGCCGGTGCTTAGTGAGACTGTCCCAGAGGTCCCGAGGCCCTTGCACGAACCCCTTAGGGGACTCCACGCTGTTGATAAGGCCGATGTCAATCAGGGACGTGTGTCGATCGGGCATCTTGGTGTCATGCGTGACAATTCCGACCGTTACCCGCTCATTGTCATGAATGACATTCTTGGTGGTGGGGGCTTTAGTTCTCGTTTACTTACCCGTATTCGTTCAGACGAAGGTCTTGCGTACAGCGTTGGTTCGAGTTTTGGTATGGGGACTTACTATGAGGGAGTGTTTCGAGTGGCCTTTCAATCTCGAAGCGAAACGGTAGCTAGAGCGACTGCAATTGCCCTAGAGGAGATCGAACGAATCAGGAACGAGCCAGTTTCTGCTGCCGAGCTGTCTAATTCAATTGCATCGTTTGTTGATACGTTTACACGAAATTTTTCAAGTGCTGATGCCACGGTCAACTTATTTGCGAGGGACGAGTACACTGGGCGAGATCCTGAATATCTGATCCACTACCGATCAAGAATCAGCGCCGTTACTGCAAGAGACGTGTTGAGAGTTGCACAGCAGTATTTGCACCCCGACAAACTGGCAATTCTAGTGGTAGGTGACATGACTACGATCGAGTCTGGAGATCCTGAAAACCCGGAGTACTCACTTGCCGGCACACCGGCGACCCGCATTCCTCTACCGGATCCTTTCACAATGGAGTATCCCTCTCACTGATCGTACATGAACGTTCCGACTCGACAAGACCTCATTCGGGTCTGGCAGACAGACGGCGAGCGTTGTCAGTATCCAGAGTATTACCTGGTAGGGGCGGGGCCACTTACGGGAGTGTGCTTTTCGGGTGGTAGTACCCGCGCGTACGCTGCGGCGATTGGTCAGTTGAGGGCGCTGACAGAACTGGGACTGATTCGAAAGATCCACTACATCTCAGCGGTTTCGGGTGGAGCGTGGGCCGCGGTTGCCTACACGTTCTATGCTGGTGCTGGTGAAAGCGATCTTGAAATACTAGGGAAGGTAGAGACACCAAGCGCGCTCTCCATCGAGAAGCTAGGCCGGATAGACCCAGGCGCATTAGGGTACGCTGCGACTCTAGATTTTTCCCGAGTGTTGTGGGCAACACAGCAGGACGGATCGATTCCTGTTTCCGATGTCTGGAGCCATGCCATCGGCCGAACGTTTCTGGAACCGTTTGGTCTTTTTGATAGCAAGTGCCGTACCGGATTCACGCTGGATACGGATACCTACCAAGAGTTTTGTCGTCGGAATCCATCAGGGCATAGGCCCGACCCGCATAGAGTCCGGGCAGTTGCTGCCCGACCGTATCTGCTCGTACACGCCACGTTAAATTGGCCGGTTGAGTCCAAAGAACATTCCGCATTGGGCAATAGAATTGGATTTGAATTTTCAGCACTTGCCG
>Ga0310345_10006383_pt1 | contig 10307 bp, 17 predicted proteins | sample HC15DNA20500_MG_FD_204667 | JGI IMG/M metagenome (GOLD analysis project Ga0310345, IMG submission 204667) | Marine microbial communities from station ALOHA, North Pacific Subtropical Gyre - HC15-DNA-20-500_MG | ecosystem: Environmental > Aquatic > Marine > Oceanic | place: Pacific Ocean: North... | reverse complement strand
AGGTACTACGAACTACATAGAAAGAAAACCATCTAAGGCTAAAAGAGTAGGCACTATTGCTATTACTGTAGACCCACTAAATAATGAGATGTTTGGACATGATTAGACAAGCGAGAGTTAAAGGGACACTTAGAAAGAAACTGTCAAAGGAAGACCTTACAAACATACAGAAGAAAGTTTATGATTATATACAAAGTCACCCAAAAAATGTTGGGACTGTCACGATAATGATAGGTAAAAACGGTGAAATAGTTGGGAGCGGAAAAAAGAATTAATAAAAAGGATATTGGTGATTCGACTCCGTTTGTAGCGAGTTATTATAAAGTCTTTAGAGTATTTGAAGAAAATAAAATTGCTATGGAAAACAGAACTATAGCAAAGTTAGCTGGTATAACAGAAAGACTTGCAAGGGAGCAAAGGCGTCTGTTATTAGATAGGGGTATTATAACACGTATTAAGTGTAGATGTGGTAATTATCCAATGTACCATCTTACTGAATATAACATAAAAAGTAAGAATAGGAGTTTAAAGAAAATATCTTTTCCAGATAAAAGAATATTAAACGAAGATGCTGTTATTGGTGCGTTTAAGAAATATAAGAATGGTATAACAAATGACGAAGTGGCAAGAGTGACGGGCGTAAAACCAAGACGTGTAAGAGAAGAAACACAGAAATTAAAAACGAGAGGAATGCTAAAAGAAGAGTCGTGTGAGTGCAGTCATAAGACACCATTTTATTATCCTACACGGAAGATAACAAAACAAACAGATAAAAGACATGCAAACTTGAGGAGAAAGAAATGAAAATGGAATTAGAAAATATGGACGAGTTATTTGAAAAACCATTACACGAGGAATCAAGCTGTCCTTACTATACTGAAGACCATTTTGGTTATAGTCACCCATGTACTGAATGTGAGAATAATGAAATGTTATTACAAGATATACATGACGATGCAGACGCATTAATTGAATCTGGTGCGGTTGGTACAAAAAACCCTGAGACTTTATCTGAATTGCAGGAAACTTGGGTAGAGGCAATGAATATTGTAATTAGAGAGAGAAAGGAAGATGCGGGACTTTGAAAGCGATAACACACGCTTATATACAAGTAGGTGAATAATAAAACATGGCTAGAGATAAAAACTTATTATCAGATAGAGAATTCTTTTCTAAGACAGCTCACATAGTTGAACAAGTACGAGACTGTAAAATAGACATAACATACTACTCGGAAGAAAACAAAATTGAAGAGAAAATATCAAAGGCAGATGCAAAAGCACTTGGTAATAAACACACTTACAAACTAAACGTGGCTACGCCTGCAGTTAAAGGTATAGAGAAATTTACTGCGTTTAACCATGAGATAGGACATATTTTATTGGAAACACCCATACCAGAAGCTCGTGAAGTTATAGATAGTTGGGTTTTAGCAGACGAGGAACAACGTAAAAAGCAGGATATGTTTATTTATAAAACACAAGACGGTGCTATGAGAAGGAAAACATATTGGGATATGTATAATATTATTGAAGACCAAAGAATAGAATCACTTATGGCAAATATCTGGTTAGCAAATCAAAAGCGTTTCATTAGAGCAAGAACAAATAGAGGTAAATTACATAGTAAGTGTAATGATAATCCTATTGACACCATACTTAACATTAGGTTTTGTAGGGAGGACTTGGCTAAAAACAGGAAACACTTTAAGGAGTTCAAGCAGGCTTTGGAAGATGTTGAGAACACGGGTAGAATGGGTGGCATTCTAATACTCACTAGAATAAAACCACTAATAGATAAATTCTATGATGATAAAGCAAAAGAAGAGAAGAGACTTATTAATTTAGGAAAGCGTGCAAAGACTCCAGACACAGTACAAAAACATGAAAAGGCGGTGCTAAAGCAGGCTAAGAATGAGCATGAAAAAGAGGAATATGACGGCAGTGACTCAAAATTAAATAGTGACTCAGAAAACAAGAAAGATGACGTTTCAAATCTACCAGAACTTGTAAAGAACCCAGAAAAACTTGAGAGTAAAATATCGGAGGCAAAAGAAGACGGTAAAAAAACAGTTTCTGATATTAAGACAGCATTAATGGGTGAGGGTTCATTAGAAGTTGTAGCTACTCCATCTTATGTTAGTAGGATAACAAGGGAAGAATCTAGGGTAGAAATTAGTAAAGACGTATCTAACGGACTTAAGAAAATCTTCAGAAAAATTGCGGAAATGCCAAAAGAGAAGATAGGATATAATGGTGATGAGATTGACATGGAGGCATATATTGAAGGAAAGGTGAGAGGTTATGATATATCTAACTGTTTTATTGATAAGAAGGTTTCTGGCGGTGCTTCTGTTGTGATATCGATAGACGGTTCTGGTTCAATGGAAGGTACAAGAATAGATGTAGCAAGAAAACTTGTTGCATCATTATATGACTCTATAAAAGACATACCAAATGTGGAAATAAAAGCAAATGTATGGTCTTCTGATTCTATGGGTAATTGTGGTATAACTGATATTAATAACAAGGAAGAATGTAAGTTTATATCCGTAAGAAATGGTGGTCGTTGTTGGCTTACACCAACTCATCTTGCAGTTGATTATTCTGCAAGACAAGTAAAACGAATGCATGGGAGAAGGAAACTTGTTATCTTTCTTACAGACGGTGTACCTCAATACCAAAACAATCACCACACCATGAAAAGAGACGTGATAGTAAAAATGACAAAGAAGGCTTTGCTAAGACTTAGACGTGCAACATCACATATAATGGTTATAGGGGTTGGAACTAGTGGTTACTCTTCTTATTATCTTGAAGAGATATTTGGTAAAAAGAGATTAATGAGTGTAAGAAGTATGCATGATGCCTCAGACGTTGTTGTAAAACAATTTAAAGAATTAGTAGTGAGGACTATGAAATGACAGAAATGTACTACGTACTTCTATCGATAATACAATTACTACGGGTGAGAAGAAATTGAATATTTGTAAAAGATGTCAATCTGAAGTAGAAGATGACCAAACTTACCAAGATTATGGTGAACACTGTGAGGGTTGTGGTATTTGGTTAAACAATGCAGAGATAGCTAAGTATGGCTCACCAGAATGGGATAACTATAATGATAGGAGTTCTGAACTATGACTCGTACTTTTGATATAGATGACGGTAGTTGTTGGTATTGTGGTCATGTTGAAACTGCCAAAACAATTAAATGTAAATGTGGGTGTCATGAACTAGAAAAGGAAGCAATGATAGCTGAACTTGAGCGTGATGCAAAAGAGGGTAATCTATGACTAGAAAGATTTTTCTGTGCAGGGGTGGTGGTATTTGTACTTGCAAGTCAAGTCACAGACCAGACAGATGTGAGGAGCGTATAAGGACAGGAAAAATGATACAAGAAAAAGGAAAGGAGTATTATCTTGGACATGAAGAATGTGAAAAAGAATGTACTTGTGTTGGTGGCAAGGAGTATTGTAAGAGTAAGAGATGGGTGCATGAATTAGTACGATGTAAAAACAAGGGTAGATTTAGATTAAACTGTAATGGGTTTTTCGAACACAGAAGAGTGTTATGCAATAAGCACTATCCTCATTATAAGGAATGGAATGATAGAGCTTGTGGTATATGTGGAAGCCCGCATAGGAGTTGTTGTTGCTAATGATTTGTAAAGTTAAAGGTTGTAATAAAGACACAGAGTTTGATGTTGATGAGTATTGTAATTATCATTGGAGGAATTTAAAATGAAGTGCCCAAAGTGTAAGTCAATGGATATTGTAGAATTTGAAACAAAATATACAAAAAAAGGGTATTGGTGTGACATATGTTCACATGAATGGGTGGTAGAATGATAAAAATGCAAACAATTATAAATAACCTACAACAAAAGAAGGTAGAATTGCCGTTTAATAGGGATAAAACAATAAAAAAAATAATGAAAATAGAGAAAGAGTTGTACATGCCACGACATATACCAAAAGGTACGCCAGAAGACCCAGATAATCCAGACTATAAGACTTTCACGCAGGAAGAAAAGGACGGTTGTTGGTGTCCTAATTGTAAATACCCATATGAATATTGGAATAAAATGCAAGATGATGTATTAAAGAGGAGCTTAGCTTCTGCAGAAATTGCTAAGTCTGAGAATAAATGACGTTTACGGAAAGAGAGAAATACATCTATCATTTGGCAACATTAATGTCAATGGAAGCAACACATGCTGAATCTGGTGGGTCAAGCGACTCATTAAATGTTAGACATTTAATAAATTTAATACAGAAAAACAGGTGTAGAAAATTAAAAGGAGAAGAGATTGAAGACATATTTAGGGACATGGAGGAAGAAGTAATGCTAAGTCAGGCAGTTTATGCTATGGATAGAGACGATAAAATTAATAAAAAAAAATTCCAAAAGAGGTTTTTCAGAGTTGACTTCTAGTAATATTCAATATGATGAACCAATTAAAAAAAATAGTTTCCTATTCTGCCATATTTGCTTAGTTGATATTAATAAAAGTGTAGAGTATAATGAGCATGATAGGCTTACGTTATGTAATACTTGCTATAAAAACGTTTTAAATTAAAAAGATTTTTATAGTGGTCTGCAATAGAACTTACGTGTGTAATGACTCTTGTAGGTTTTTCCAAAAAAACATAGGCGATGATTTTCATTATTGTCAGGAATGTGCAAAGTTCGTTGGTTATAGATACCTTTATAGAGAGGAAAAGGTGTTCGGCAGACTTAGATGTTCCTGCTGTAACGGATTAGTTAGAAATAAAAAAAGAAATAAACAAAGATATATCACTAATACCAAAAGCCTAGCAGATCGTGGATTTGTTATAAAAAATCACGACATCTAAATGGCAAAATCAGCCCAAGCCATATGGAAAATTAGTTTTTCCTCCTGCTCTTCGTCCATATCATCTGACTCGTCCATTTTTTCTAAAGCAAAATGAATTAACTCATGTTGAATTGTCTTGTAAATATCCTCAATACTCTCATGTTGATGAAGATATATAAGACATCTATTAGTCTCACTGTAGAACATGCCCCTATTTTCACCGCCAATCTTAAAATCTACCAAGGCGAGATCGCTCTTCATGGATACCATAACTTTTATTAATAATTAAACTTTACTAGTTTCTATGGGCATAACAGGCTTCTTGGATTGGTATGAGAGGCATATGGCTAAAAGCCTTATCATATCGGCTATAATACTATATATGCAAATACCTCATAGTTGGTGGGCTTTGGAGTGTATATTTGGTGGTGGTTATTTACATAATCATGGTCAAGTAGTTGATTTTTTTCTTTATGGGATAGATACACTAGAGATGATACCTATTATAGGCGTAACTCTTGCTATTATAGCCAAAGTCAGGCATAAAGTTAAATAGTATGGAGGTATGCTTTAAAACATGAGTGAAGAGGAGAAAAAAGAAGAAGTAAACCCTCGTTGGGACATTGTTAATGGTCTATATGAAGATATAGATAAAAGAATAGACGAACTTTATGAGTCTGACAAAATCAGTTATGGTGAAATAGAGATAGCCATGATGATGATGAAAGAAAAAATGCTACAACAAAAGATAGAAATAATGCATCATATAATAAACGATAGGGATAGTGAAGAGGGTGGATCTGCACCCGACACAATGTACAAATAATAGTTAAAAACTAAACCCTGCGTCAAGAAATGCTGATTTTACTTCGAATCTACTTGCTTCATTAACTAATTCCTTCCATAGTTGTGGGCATTCATAGTACCATAAGTCTATTACTTTACACCCATTCCACTCTAACATTTTCTTTTGTACGGTATCTCTTGATGATTTTAATATTCCAGTATGGTCTCCTCCTTGTACTCTTACCACTATGGTTTCTTTAGAGTCTTGGAAAACAACAATGTCCAGCGTCTCCTTTAACTGCCTTTCCGATAGTGTGTCAGCATAATCTCCCTTCATTAGGTTTTTAAAGGGATATTGTGTCTTATATTCTGCTTCCTCTCCTATCAGTTCTTTTGCGATTTTTAGAGCAGATCTTTCTCCTTTTCCTATGAAGTGGGACATATTCTCTAATTAGCACCTCCCAGTTTTTGCCTTTTCCTTTAACGTTTATTACCATGGCTGTTAGATTCTTCTTACCTTTTAAAAAGGTTCTTATTCTTGCAGCGTCAGCCCACGCATTTGTTTTTATCTGGATAAGTATTATATTACCGTTTTTATCGAAGCATATTCCATCGAAAAGATTCCATAGGTCTAATGCCCTATACCATTCACCTAAAGTATAGATTAAGTCATGTCTTCTACCATGTGCTTTTAACCAGATGTCATCATAATCATGCTTTAAAAGCCATAAAACTGCCTTACGGTTTGATGACCGCATTCTTTCTCTGGGGTTCATATTAAAATATCAGTGGCGTCAATGCAGGAAAACGACTTGTCAACCTTGCTGTACTTTTGGATAGATCCTTATAGAGACAGTCTAGCCACATATAAAGCTTATCGTGTCCCCTAATTTAAGTCTTACTAAAATTTTTTCTTTGGGTAAATGGCTTCCAATAGTATGCTTTTCGGGTCTAGCTTCCCAATGGCATTACTACCTACTAACCAACCTACGAACTGTCTAAACAGTCCTTAGAGTGTAGTCCCTTTTTGTTTTTGTTTGCTCTCACCATCTAAGCCGTATTTCTACGCTGAGGATATTGAGACTGGTATATTTCATTATACATACTAGTATATAAGTGTGTGTTATTGCAACGTTATTCTTCTTTATTGTCTATTCCTTTTGCGTTGAGTAAAAACTCAGCGTCTGACTGTGGGTGTTCTGGACTATCTACCATTCTTGCTATGCGTTTCTTACCTGATTTCTTGAAGTATATTCTATATGTCGCTGCATGTCCTACCACATTTCCTCCTATTGGTTTTACTGGGTCACCAAACATTATTGATGGGTCTGTTTGTACTTGGTTTGTAAATATAACTGTAGTGTAGAAATAAAATGATATGTTCTTAATATGTGTCATAAGTCTTGCCAGTTGGTTTTGTCTGTCTGCTAGAGTTCCACGTCCTAGATATTCCTCTCTAAATTGACCTATAGCTCCATCTAGTATTACTAATCTAGGTTTTACTTTTTGTAGTGTTTTTGAAAGTGCGTTGACAGTTCCCATTAATTGTTCTGTTTGTGGAGCATAGAAGTAATGAATTCTTTTCAAGACATCTTCCATGCCTTCTCTGTCTTCAATATATCCTCGCTCCTTCATAATCTGCAAAATCCTTCTTGGTCTGAAAGTATCTTCACAGTCAATCCACACTACACTCTCACCTTCTGATAATGCCTGTGATGTTAATGTGTTACAAAACTGTGTCTTACCAGAACCATATTCTCCATACACTTCATAGACCGACTCAGGCTTGACACCTCCACCTAACAATTCATCTACAGCCAAACATTGGCTCTTTAGGGTGGGGTATTTGTCCTGATAATCCATTAAATCAATAACGTCTAAGTCAGTTCTACGAACAAGTTTGTTATCTTCTAGTATTTTATGTGCGTTAAAAACCCAAGCGTCTGCCTTTGGTTTTGCGACACCTGTTATCTCTGAGATTTCTCTAGCACCACGTATACAAATATCGATGATAGATGTTACACCGAACTCTGAGAGTTTTTTCTCGGTAACTCCACCTACACCGTCTAGTTGTTTAACACTTAAATCTAAATCTGGAATTTCTTTCATTTCCTCCTCTGTTAATTCTACAGGAATACCATCAATACTTGCTGGTGGTTTGTCGTTCTTCTTACTTACCATCATACACACCTATTAGTTTTCCTCCAATATTAACCTTTCCGTTTAAATTAACTTTAATGTTACCGTCTAAAAACTCTTGTACTGGAACTTTAATCATTATGAATTTATCTTTTCTTAGTTTCATTCTGGAGTGCGTAAACATACATTTCTTTGAACAGAATTTACTAACAATGCGTCTCTTCCCAACAGCCAATATATTTCTATGGCAAAGAATACATTCCCTACCCATACTCATTTTTCTCTGCTTCTCTTTGTACCTCATCTTTGCATTTTCATTATGCCCTATACCTGCACAGCGTCTTGAACAATACACAGTCCCAGTACCAAAGAACCCTAATTCATATAACGTCTCGCAGACACGACAGACACTATGTTTTCTTATACGTCCCATCTGAATTCAACTTTATTGTGTTTGTGTTTTCCCACCTATGAAATAGTTTTAGTGCTGATAGTTTATCCATTCCACTGGCTTCTAAGTTCTTCATAAACGTGATTGTGTTAACATGTCCGTCTTGGTCAGCACAGTCAGACCATATCTTCCATGCTTGTTGTTCTTTTGACATCTTACCACTTGTAAACAAATTACTCTGTGTTCCAGTTCCTTGTAAGTCCACACCAAATGCTTTGTACATACTAACTAATAACTCTTTCACGGCATAAATATCCTCAGACTCTACTTCTTTTTTAAACCTTAGTTTTGCATGTGCCATAGACATTCTTATTAAAGCCTCTAATTGTCTGATTCCTACAGTCATATCAGTGCCAGTTGTGGCTCTTAGTTTTTCATATATTTTGACAATCTCATTTCTTACGTCTTTGTTTATTATAGGTGTTTCTTTCCTAACCAAGTTTAGAAATGATGTTAACTCTTCACTGTTAAATTTACATTCCGTGTTCTTTGATTCTGATGCAAAGGTGTCTAATATATGGTTTGCTTTTTGCATATCTTCTGTAACATTTGGTGCGTCTTTCATAAGCCATATCAAGTCAAATCTTGACAGTAGTGGTGTTGAAATGTTTATGTTATCTAATAATGATAAGGTGTCATCATAATGACCATATTTTGGGTTTGCTGCAGCTAATATTGCTGTCTTCGCTGGTAATGTTAGTGAAATACCCGCTTTGGCAATGGATACTGTTTGCTGTTCCATTGCTTCATGCATTGCAGAGCGGTCTAATTTATTCATTTTATCAAACTCATCTATGTACGCAAATCCACCACTACATAATGGTAATACTCCTGCCTGTGCTACCATTCTTCCGTCAGAAAGTTTGACCATTCCTATTGTTAAGCCAGCACTACTACTACCTCTTCCGTTTGTGTAAATGGAGTTTAGTGTTATCTCATGTCCATATTTTAACAATTCGGATTTTGCCATACTTGGATCTCCTACTAATAATAAGTTGATGTCTGCACGCTTTTTTGATGCAACACCCCCCACTAATTGGAGTAAACATGATAGTTTAATGTCATCATATCCGTAAATATCTGGTGCATAACTATCAATTAGTTTCTTTATGAAGTCTGGTTCTTGTGATTCCTTTCTCAGCTTTACTATTTCATCTGATGTTGGCAAGACTTCTTTTACTCTATCCATGTTTTCTATTGATAATATGTCTATTATTATGTCATGTTCTACAGTTTTTGGGTCTATCTGCGACCTAAAAATACCGAGAACTTTCTTCCTTTGTCCTATGACTGACTCACCAACGTTGTGGTTTGTGAGTTTGGCGTTAATCATAATAGGTGTGTTGTTTCTACATACTTCTAATGGTTCTTGCAGTAAAACTGTTTGAATATCATCTGTTACAATATTTGTTGATTTTACAACCATTTTAGGTCTCTTACATTGAAAGTTCATACATCTTATATCTGGCATCTTTCTTTCGAAGTTAGCCTTATGATGCTCAACAGTTGCACATTCTGGGCACTCCATATCAGCCTCAATGGTGTATGTTTTTGCCGAGTCTGTAGCCACAACTACAGCCTCAAAGCATACAGTCTCTCCTTCTTTTTTGGAGTTTAGTTCATGCATTGATATAGTTCCTTCATGCACTAGTTTTATTTTCAGGTTTTTAAATCCCTCTTTAACATCTAACCCTAAGTGTTTTTCTTCCAGTATTTTTATAATCGCTTCTTTTACTACACCTTTAAATCCATCTTGATTATAAATAAACAGATCAAGAAACTCTGGGTCTGACACAGTAACGGTGTATGTGTCGTTTGGTCTTAGTTGGTCAATCACACTAACAAATCTTAGTTGGTGAAGAACCTCAATTACTTTATCCAAATATGCAGAGTCTGTCATAATATCTAGGCTCATAGTCTTTGGTCAACCTCTTTTGATATTATATTTCCTATTTGGGAATGTCTTTGTTGTAATTTCTTAAAGTCATCTGAAGTCAGTCCTTTTATACCAAGCTTCCATTTTTCTATACTTGAAAAGAATAGTGGTAATTTAACAGCTATTGACTCATCTGTAAACTCAGTGATTTTTGCA
>Ga0310345_10006381_pt1 | contig 10310 bp, 8 predicted proteins | sample HC15DNA20500_MG_FD_204667 | JGI IMG/M metagenome (GOLD analysis project Ga0310345, IMG submission 204667) | Marine microbial communities from station ALOHA, North Pacific Subtropical Gyre - HC15-DNA-20-500_MG | ecosystem: Environmental > Aquatic > Marine > Oceanic | place: Pacific Ocean: North... | reverse complement strand
GGCGGGGGGGAGGCTGGCGGGGAGGGCTGGCGTGGGGCGCAGGAAGCCGCAGGCGGGGGGCGCTGTCAACGGGGCCTGCCCGCTTGCCGGTCGGGGCGGGGGGCGCGAAGATGCGGGGATGACGGGGGATCTGCTTCAGGCGCTCGGCGGGCTCGGCCTGTTCCTGCTCGGGATGAGCTGGATGACCGAGAGCCTGCGCGGGCTCTCGGGGCCGGCGCTGCGCCGGGCGCTGGCGCGGTTCACGCGCACGCCGTTGGGGGGCGCCGCGACCGGGGCGGCGGCGACGGCGGTGCTGCAGTCGTCGAGCGCGGTGACGGTGACGGCGGTGGGCTTCGTGGGCGCGGGGCTGCTGACCTTTCCCCAGGCGCTGGGGGTGATCTTCGGGGCCAACATCGGGACCACCGCCACCGGCTGGATCGTGGCGCTGCTGGGCTTCAAGCTGCAGCTGGGCGCCGCCGCCCTGCCGCTGGTGCTGGCGGGGGCGCTGCTGCGGCTCTACGGCGGCGCGCGGGCGGGGCTGGCGGGCTCGGCCGCGGCGGGGTTCGCGCTTCTGTTCATCGGCATCGACGCGATGCAGGCGGGGATGGCGGGGCTGGAGGCGATGCTCTCGCCCGAGGATCTGCCGGGCGACGATCTCGTGGGGCGGCTGCAGCTGGTGGGCTTCGGCATCGCCCTGACCGTGGTCACCCAGAGCTCCAGCGCCGGGGTCGCCACGGCGCTGGCGGCGCTGGGGGCGGGGGCGATCAGCCTGCCGCAGGCGGCGGCGATGGTGATCGGGATGGACGTGGGCACCACCTTCACCGCCGCGCTCGCCACGCTGGGGCGCGACGTGGCGAGCCGGCGCACCGGCCTCTCGCACGTGGTCTACAACCTGCTGACCGGGGCGCTGGCCTTCGCGCTGCTGGACCTGTTCGCGCGGCTCGCGGCGCCGATGGCGGCGGCGGGCGAGGCGCAGGTGGCGCTGGTCGCCTTCCACACCGGCTTCAACGTGCTGGGCGTGGCGCTGGTGCTGCCGGCGGCGCGGCCCTTCGCGCGGCTGGTGGAATGGCTGATCCCCGACCGCGGCCCGCGGCTGACCCGGCGGCTGTCGCCGGCGCTGCTGGCGGAGCCTGCGCTCGCCATGGACGCCGCCGGCGACACGCTGGAGGCGGTGGCGACCGCCCAGGCGCTGTGGCTGGCCGAGCGGCTGGACCCGGGTCCCGGCCCGCGGCCGCCGGCCGACGCGCGGGCGCTGGGCGAGGCGATCGAGGCGCTGCGCGGCTTCGTCGACGGGATCACGCCGGACGCCGCCTCGGACGCGGTCGCGCCGCGGCTGGCGGCGGCGCTGCATGCGCTCGACCACCTGGGGCGGCTGCACTACCGCTGCGCGCAGCTCGACGGACGCGAGGGCACGCTGGTTGGGGGGCCCCTGGCCGGGGGAGCGCCCGCGGCGGATCCGCGGCTTCGGGCGCTGGCCCGCGCGCTCGCCGCCGCGGCGCGCGAGCAGGCCGCGGGGGCCGAGGCGCCGGCCCGCGCCGCCCGCCTGCTGGCCCTGATCCACCGCCGGCAGGAGGGGTTCCGCACCCGCGCCCTGGCGCAGGCGGCTGAGGGGCGGCTGGCGGACGCCGAGGCGCTGGCCCGCCTCGACGCGATGCGCTGGCTGCGGCGCACCGCCTATCACCTGCACCGGATCGAGCATCACCTGGGCGCGATGCGCCGCGGCGCGGCCCCCGCCTCGGCCGGGCGCGAGGCGGCGCGCGACGTGCTGGAGGACTGAGGGCGCGGGCGGAGGGGGATTCGCGAGCGGTCTCGCGGGCCCGCGATCCGGCGGCCGGAAACGCTGCGAAAGCCGGGGGGATTCGGTCTTGCCCGAGGGGCCTTCATCGGTCACGCTTGTGCCACGCCCGGCCCGATCGGGCGCGGCTTGCATCCTGATGGAGAGCCCTTGGCGCAGACCGTCCTGTCCGCCGAAACCGGTCGCCGGAGCTCCTCCGACGACGGCCCCGCACTGTCGGGCGCCCCGTCCGAGACCCTCCTCGACTTTCCCGACAACCGCCTGCTGATCGATCTGTGCGGCGGCTTCGACCGGAACCTCGCCCAGGTGGAGCACGCGCTGGGCGTGCAGATCCTGCGGCGCGGCAACGTCTTGGCCGTGCATGGCGAGGCCGACGCGATCGACCGCGCCGCCGACGCGCTGCAGGCGCTCTACCGCCGGCTCGAGCAGGGCCGACCGGTCGAGCCCGGCGACGTCGACGCCGCCCTGCGCTTCGGCGCGGCGCCGGCGCCGGAGCCCTCGAAACGCGGCGGGCCCGCGCCCGAGAGCCAGCTGGAGATGTTCGCGGGCGGCCGGCTGGAGATCCGCACCCGCAAGAAGACCGTCGAGCCGCGCACGCGCACCCAGCGCGACTACGTGAAGGCCCTGTTCGACAACGAGATGGTCTTCGGCATCGGCCCCGCGGGCACCGGCAAGACCTATCTGGCGGTGGCGGTCGGCGTCTCGATGTGGCTCGAGGGCCGGGTGGACCGCATTCTCCTGAGCCGTCCCGCCGTCGAGGCGGGCGAGCGGCTGGGCTTCCTGCCCGGCGACATGAAGGAGAAGGTCGATCCCTACATGCAGCCGCTCTACGACGCGCTGAACGACCTGCTGCCGCCGGGCCATGTGCAGAAGGCGATCGCCGAGAAGAAGATCGAGATCGCGCCGCTGGCCTTCATGCGGGGGCGCACGCTGTCCAACGCCTTCGTGGTGCTGGACGAGGCGCAGAACGCCACCGAGATGCAGATGAAGATGTTCCTCACCCGCCTGGGCGAGGGCGGGCGGATGGCGATCACCGGCGACCTCACCCAGGTCGACCTGCCGCGCGGCGTGCATTCGGGCCTGCGCCAGGCGACCCGGCTGCTGGAGGGGGTGAAGGGCGTCGGCCTGGTGCGCTTCGCCGCCGAGGACGTGGTGCGCCACCCGCTGGTGGCCCGGATCATCGAGGCCTACGACCGCGAGCAGGGCCGCGAGCAGCCCTACGAGCAGGGGCGCGACCGCGCTCCGGGCCGGGGCGGCCCCGACCGCGACCGCGACCGTGACCGCGGCCGCGCGCGCAACGCCGCCTTCGAGGCCGCGGAGGAGACCGCGAAACGGGAGGAGGACGATGCCGGCCCCGGCTGACCCCGCCCCGCCGACGCCCGAGCCCGGCGCGGAGCTTCCCGCGCCGGTGGTCGAGCTGGCGCTGGAGGAAGAGGCCTGGGCGGACGCGCTGGGGGGCGAGGCGGGCGTGGAATCGCTCGCCGCCCGCGGCGCGGCCATGGCGCTGGCCGCGGCCGGGATCGGCGCCGCGGGCCGGGCGGTGAGCTTTCTCTTCGCCGACGACGAGACCATCGCCGGGCTGAACGAGTTCCACCGCGGCAAGCCCGTGCCGACCAACGTGCTGTCCTGGCCCGCGTGGGAGCTGGGGGCGGGCCCCTCGGGCCTGCCCGACGGGACCCGGCCGCTGGATCCCCCCGACCCCGAGCCCGCCCCGGACATGGCGGGATTTCCGGCCATGGAGGACGAGGGCGAGAGCCTGGGCGACCTGGCGCTCGCCTACCAGACCTGCGCGCGGGAGGCCGAGGCGCTGGGCCTGCCCCTGCGCGACCATGCGCTGCATCTGATATTGCACGGCACGCTCCATCTGTTGGGGTACGATCACGTCAGGGAAGCGGACGCGGCGCTGATGGAAGGCCTGGAAAGCCAGGCGATGCTTGCGGCCGGGCTGGCGGACCCCTACAGGGTCGCCGACGATTTCGAGGAGGCCGGGCGCCCTGCCGCGGCCGAACGGACTGGGAGCGATGGACTCTGATCAAGGACGCGGCCGGGATGCGACCCCGGCCACGGAAGCGGGCGGCCAGGACGACGCGGGCGAAGGCTCGAGTCGGTCGCTGATCTCGCGGCTGTTCGGCCGCAAGTCGGCCGAAGAGGAGAGCTCGGGCGAAAGCCACGCCGAGGAGCTGGCGCGCAGCGCGGGCGAGCGGGCGATGCTGCTCAACGTGCGGCGGCTGCGCGAGCTGAAGGTGCTCGACGTGATGGTGCCGCGCGCCGACGTCGACGCGGTGGAGGTGGACGGCGGGCTCGACGAGCTGGTCTCGGCCTTCCGCAAGACCCGCCACACCCGCCTGCCGGTGTTCCGCGAGACGCTGGACGACCCGCTGGGCTTCGTGCACCTCAAGGACCTGGCGCTGCGCTTCGGCTTCAACGGGGCGGTGCACGACGATTTCGACCTGCGCCCGCTGCTGCGGCCGATGCTCTACGTGCCGCCGTCGATGCCGATCGACGCGCTCCTGCAGAAGATGCAGGGCGGGCGGATGCACATGGCGCTGGTGATCGACGAATACGGCGGCGTCGACGGCCTGGTGACCATCGAGGACGTGCTCGAGACCATCGTCGGCGACATCGAGGACGAGCATGACGTCGCCGACAGCTTCTCGTTCCGCAAGGAGGCGGAGGGCGTCTACATCTGCGCCGCCCGGCTCGAGATCCCGGAGTTCGAGGGCGAGGCGGGCGTCGACCTGCTGGCCGACGAGCTCGACGAGGACGTCGACACCCTGGGGGGCCTGGTGTTCATGCTCGCCGACCGGGTGCCGGAGCGGGGCGAGGTGATCCTGCATCCCGACGGGCACGAGTTCGAGGTGCTCGACGCCGATCCCCGCCGCATCAAGCGGCTGCGGGTGCGCCTGAAGCGCGAGGGCGAGGCGGACGACGAGACGGCGGGCGCGCCCGCCGCGCTCGGCGCCGCCGCCGCCGCGCCGGCGGAGGCGCGGGCCGCGGAATGAGCGGCCGGGCCGAGCCCGGGCGCCGACGCGCCGCGTCCGGGGGCAGCGAGGGCGCAGGGTCCGGGGGCCGCGCGGGCGGCGACTCCGGGCGCAGCGGGCCCGGCGGCGCCGGGCGTCGTCATGGCGGCGGCCGGGCGGCCCTGCCGGCGCGGCTGGCGGGGGCGCTTCGCGCGGCCCTCGGCCGCCGGGCCGGGACGCGGCGCGGCCGGCTGACGCTCGCCGGTCTCTGCGGCGCCGGGCTGACGCTGGCGCAGCCGCCGGTGGGCCTGTGGCCGCTGGTGTTCCTGTGCGTGCCGGCGCTGGCCTGGCTCGGCCTCGCGCGGTCGGAGCGGCGCGAGGCCTTCGGCATCGGCTGGGCGGCGGGATCGGCCTTCTTCCTCACCGGGCTCTACTGGGTCGCCGAGGCGTTCCTCGTCGACATCGCCCGCCACGGCTGGATGGCGCCCTTCGCGGTGACCGGGCTCGCGGTCGGGCTGGGCCTGTTCTGGGCGCTGGCCTTCTGGGGCGCGCGGCGGCTGGTCGAGCGCGTCGGCGCCCGCGGCCTCGCCGCCGCCCTGGCGCTGGCGGGGGCCTGGACGCTGGCCGAGTTCGCCCGCGCCCATGTGCTGACCGGCTTCCCCTGGGCCCTGCCCGCCTATGCCTTCGCCCAGACCTGGCTCGCGCAGACGCTGTCGGTCTTCGGCCCCCACACGCTGGGCCTGCTGGCGCTGGGCTTCGCGGCGGCGACGGCCGCGCCCTGGCTGCGGCCGGGGGGCGAGGCCGCCGCGCCCGCCGGCGGGGGTCGGCTCGCCGCCGGTCTGCTGCGGGCCGGGCTGCGGCCCGATTTCGCGGCCGTCGCGGCGGCGGCGCTGCTCGCGCTCGCGCTTGGCTTCGGGTGGAGCGGCTGGCGGCTGGCGGGGGCGCCGGCCGACGCGGCGCCGCCCTCGGCCCCGGAGGTGCGCCTGGTGCAGCCCAACGCCGCCCAGCGCGCCAAGTGGGACCCCGACGAGATGCCCCGCATCTTCGCCCGGCTGCGCGCGCTCTCGGCGCCCGAGCCGGGCCTGCCCGCCCCCGACGTGGTGATCTGGCCGGAGACCGCGATCCCCTGGATCCTGGAACGGGAGCCCGCGGTGCGCGAGGCGATCGCGGCCTCGGCCCGCGGCGCGGTCACCCTGCTGGGGGTGCGCCGGATCGCGCCCGACGCCGACGGCCGCCCGGGCTGGCGCAACGCGCTGGAGGCGGTGGGTCCGGACGGCGAGATCCTCGCCGCCTACGACAAGCGCCACCTGGTGCCCTTCGGCGAATACCTGCCCCTGCACGGGCTGATGACCGCGCTGGGCCTCGGCCCGCTGGTGGGCGAGAGCGGCGGCTTCGACGCCGGCGACGGCCCCGCCTATCTCGACCTGCCGGGCCTGCCGGCGCTGAGCCCGCAGATCTGCTACGAGACGATCTTCCCCCACGAGATGCCCGGGACCGGCGAGGGCGAGCGGCCGCGCTGGCTGGTGCAGGTGACCAACGACGCCTGGTTCGGCGCCTCGGCCGGGCCCTGGCAGCATTTCCACCAGGCCCGGATGCGGGCCATCGAGCAGGGCCTGCCGCTGGCCCGCGCCGCCAACACCGGGATCTCGGCGATGATCGATCCCTGGGGGCGCGTGGTCTCGAGCCTGGGGCTGCTGGAGGCGGGGGCGGTGCAGGCGCGGCTGCCGATCGCGCTGGCCCCGACGCTCTATTCCCGCAGCGGGGACTGGCCGTGGATGGCGCTGGCGGCGCTGGCGCTGGCGGCGCCGGGCGCGGCCTCGGGCCTGCGGCGTCTGCGCGCGGAGGGCGCCGGAACCCGGGGCTGACCCGGTCTTGACGGGGCGTCCGCCCGGCGCTCGCCTTGACCGCGCGGAGCCGGCCTGCTTAGAGGTTTGCCGTTCACGTCGGAAAATCGCCGCGCGCGCCCCCTGCGCGCGGCCCTTGTTCAAGGGAGCGCGCGCTTGGCCCGGAACAACTATCTCTTCACCTCGGAATCCGTGTCCGAGGGTCATCCGGACAAGGTCTGCGACCGCATCTCGGACGCGGTTCTGGACGCCTTCCTGACGGCCGATCCCTACAGCCGCGTGGCCTGCGAGACCTTCGCCACCACCGACCGGGTGATCATCGGCGGCGAGGTGCGCGGGCCGCAGTCGGTGATCGACCAGGTCGAGGAGATCGCCCGCGGCGTGGTCCGCGACATCGGCTACGAGCAGGACGGCTTCCACTGGAAGACGATGAACGTGCAGAACTACCTGCACGCGCAGTCCGCCCACATCGCCCAGGGCGTCGACGCCGCCGAGGGCAAGGACGAGGGCGCCGGCGACCAGGGCATCATGTTCGGCTACGCCACCGACGAGACCGACGCGCTGATGCCCGCGCCGATCCACTACAGCCACGCGATCCTCAAGAAGCTGGCCGAGGCGCGCAAGTACGGCTCCGAGACCTGGCTGGGGCCGGACGCCAAGGCGCAGCTGACCATGCGCTACGAGAACGGGATGCCGGCGGCGATCACCTCGATCGTGCTGTCGACCCAGCATCTGGACCCCGACCTGACCTCCGCCCAGGTGCGCGAGCGGGTGGAGCCGATCATCCGCGGCGAGATCCCCGACGGCTGGATCGCCGAGGACTGCGTCTGGCACGTGAACCCCACGGGCAAGTTCGTGATCGGCGGGCCGGACGGGGACGCGGGGCTCACGGGGCGCAAGATCATCGTCGACACCTACGGCGGCGCGGCCCCGCACGGGGGCGGCGCGTTCTCGGGCAAGGATCCGACCAAGGTGGACCGCTCGGCGGCCTATGCGGCGCGGTATCTGGCCAAGAACGTGGTGGCCGCGGGGCTCGCCAAGAAATGCGTGATCCAGCTGAGCTACGCGATCGGCGTCAGCCAGCCGCTGTCGATCTACGCCAACACGCTCGACACCGGCGAGGTCCCCGAGGAGGCGATCGAGAAGGCGGTGAACGCGGTGATGGACCTCAGCCCCCGCGGGATCCGCGAGAAGCTGCAGCTGAACAGGCCGATCTACGAGCGGACCGCGGCCTACGGCCACTTCGGGCGGGCGCCCGAGGCGGACGGCGGCTTCTCGTGGGAGGCCGTGGACCTCGCCGAGGCGATCAAGGCCGCCGTCTGAGCGCCGGCCCCGGGGCGGAGGCCCCGCGCGACCGATGCGATCGCGCCGCTCCCTGCCCGGGGGCGGCGCTTTCGATTCCTGAAGGCGCGCGTGGAGGCGCCGCGAGCCGCCGCGTCGGGCGTCGCGCCCGCGGCCGGCCTCGGGCCCGCGGCGGGTCCCGGCGTCGGCGCGGGGGGCGAGGGGCGCCCGGGGCGCAGGGTCCGAGGGTCTGCCGAAGGAGGCGCGAGCGGCGCGGGCCGCGGCCGGCGAGTCGGGGCGCCCGGGATCCCGGCGGCGTGGCGGGGGCGCCCGGGGGCCCCGCGGCCGGCCGCGGCGCCCGGAGTCTCGGCGGCGTGGCTGGGCCGCCCTGCGGGCGGCGCCGGCCTGCGGCCGGGCGGTTGCGGGGGCCGTCGCGGGGGGCGCGGCGCTGGCGCATCCGGGGCGGTTGGGCCAGAGTGCCGCCGGAACCGACGACGAAGGAGCCAGACCGGATGTCCGAACCCGACGCGAGCGCGCAGGGCTGGGCCCTGCCCTGGGAGGGCGGCTGCCGCTGCGGCGCTGTGCGGCTGCGGGTGACGGCGGCGCCGCTGATCTCGGCCGCCTGCCATTGCCGGGGCTGCCAGCGGATGACCGGCTCGGCCTTCTCGCTGACGCTGATGCTGGCGCAGGGCGGGCTGGAGATCCTCGCCGGCGAGACGCGGCGCGGCGGGCTCGGGGGGGCGCTGGAGCAGGGCTGCGCCGGGGCGGCGGGGCGGGCGGAGGCGGAGGCGGGGGGCGACGGGCTTTCGCCCTCGGCCATCGACCACCGGCTCTGCCCCTGCTGCGGCTCCTGGCTGTTCACCGAGATCGCGGCCATGGGCGGGATCGTGAACCTGCGCGCCACGATGCTGGACGAGGCGGGCTGGGTGGTTCCGTTCCTCGAGACCATGCGGGCCGAGGCCCTGCCCTGGGCCGCGACCCCCGCCCCGCATCGCCACGACCGCTTCCCGGCGCCGGAGGCGTTCCCGGGGCTGCTCGCCGCCTATGCCGCCGAGGGCGCGCGGCCCGGCGGGGCCGGCTGAGGGATGGCCGGGGCCCCGGAGGGGGGCGGCCGGCCGCATCTGGCGCGGCTCGCGATCTTCCTCGCGGTCTCGGCGGCGGCGATCTGGCTGATGCTCGCCGGGCCCGCGGTCTGGCGCTGGCCGCTGGGGCTCGGGCTCTGGGTCGCGGGGGGGCTGCTGGCGGAGGCGGCGTTCCGGCGGCTGGCGGGGCCGGCGCAGATCCGGCGGGACCTGCGCGAGAGGGTCGACAGCATCGACTGACCCGGCTAATCCGCGCGCCATGAGCGACATTCCCATCCGCGAGGACGGCGCCCCCTGGCGCAACTTCCACGGCCGACGGCACGGCAAGAAGCTGCGCCAGGGCCAGGCCGAGCATCTGGAGACCACGCTCCAGGCGCTGCGCCCGCCGAACGTGGGCTGGGAGGAGAACCCGGAGCGCGCGCCGATCGACCTCGCCGCGCTCTTCGGCGACCCGCCGGGGGCGCCGCGCCAGGTCTGGCTGGAGGTCGGCTTCGGCGGCGGCGAGCACATGCTGGCCCAGGCGGAAGCGGATCCCGCGATCGGCGTGATCGGCTGCGAGCCCTTCGTGAACGGGGTGGCGATGTGCGTGGCGGACCTGGCCCGGCGGGGGCTGGAGAACGTGCGCATCCATCCCGGCGACGCGCGGGACCTGATGGACGTGCTGCCGGCGGGCTCGATCGGGCGGGCCTTCGTGCTCTACCCCGACCCCTGGCCCAAGGCGCGCCACCACAAGCGGCGGTTCGTGAACCCCGAGGGGCTGGACGCGCTGGCCCGGGTGATGGCGCCGGGGGCGGAGCTGCGGGTGGCCACCGACATCGAGGACTACGTGCGCCATTCGCTGGTCCAGGCGCGGGCGCATCCCGACTTCGAGTGGCTGGCCGAGCGCCCCGCCGACTGGCGCGAGCCCTGGGAGGGCTGGTCGCGCACCCGCTACGAGGCGAAGGCGGTGCGCGAGGGCCGCACCCCCCACTACCTGCGGTTCCGACGCCTCTGAGCGCCGTCTCCGCCCCCACGGAGGCGCCGCGACTCCGCTCGCGCCCGGGTCGGACCGCCCGCCCGCGGCGCGCGGCGGGCGTCGGCGCGCGGGGCGGCCGGCGTCCCGGGCGGGCCGTGGGCCCGGAGAGCCCGGCGGAGCGCGTCGTCGCCTTGGCGGCGGCCGGGACGGTCCCGCAGGACGCTGCACTGAGGAAAGGGTCCGGAGCTCGCCTTCGGCGCGCCGCCGGGCTTCGCCGGCGGCGGGAGCGCCGCGTCGGCTGACGCGCCCGGGGCGGGCGAGGCGCCCGCGGCGCGCGGCGGGGACCTGCGCGCGGGGCGGCCCGCGCCCGGGGCGCACCGCCGGGCCGCGCCGCGGGCGGACGGCCTGCCGCAG
>Ga0310345_10006380_pt1 | contig 10311 bp, 8 predicted proteins | sample HC15DNA20500_MG_FD_204667 | JGI IMG/M metagenome (GOLD analysis project Ga0310345, IMG submission 204667) | Marine microbial communities from station ALOHA, North Pacific Subtropical Gyre - HC15-DNA-20-500_MG | ecosystem: Environmental > Aquatic > Marine > Oceanic | place: Pacific Ocean: North... | reverse complement strand
TCCCGATCATCTCGATCGCCATGGCAGCATGGGGAACTATGCGGCGATCAAGGCGCGGCTGGTCTCCGGCGCCACGATGGCAATCGTCGGCGTCGACGACGAGCCCTCTCGGCAGATCGTCATGGGGCTGGAATCCGACGGCAAGCATGTGACGCGGATTTCCCAGGCTGCGGTGGTCGAACGCGGCGTCGGTTTCGACGGAAAGTCGCTTCACCGCCGCATGTCCGGTTTCGAGCCGGCGACCTTCGACCTCTCGGAAATCGGTTCGCTGCGCGGGCGCCACAACGCGCAGAATGCGGCCGCGGCCGTGGCGACCCTGACTTGTCTCGAAGTGGAGGACGAGGCCATCCGGCGGGGTCTTCGCAGCTTTCCGGGACTTGCCCACCGCATGGAACAGGTTGGCAGACGCGGGCGAATTCTGTTCGTGAACGATTCGAAGGCGACCAATGCGGACGCGGCGGCCCCCGCGCTCGCGGCCTTCAAGCGCATCTACTGGATAGCGGGCGGGCTGCCGAAAGAGGGCGGAATCGCACCGCTGAAGCCCTATTTCCCGCGGATCGCCAAGGCTTATCTGATCGGTGAGGCGGCGCCATCCTTCGCCGCCACTCTTGGTGAACGAATTCCTTACGAAATCTCTGGCACACTGGCGGTTGCCGTCGCGCATGCGGCGGCCGACGCCGATGCGGCGGGCGAGGATGCCGTGGTGCTTCTCTCTCCCGCCTGCGCGAGCTTCGATCAGTTCCGAAATTTCGAGGTTCGGGGTGACGCCTTCCGCGCTGCGGTCGAGAGCCTGCCCGATATCGAGCCGATCCGCGGGGAATCGTGATGACGTTCAAGCTGGGGCGCAATGTGGTCGCCGATTGGTGGCGAGGGGTCGACCGGTGGCTCCTCGTGGCCTTCCTCACCTTGCTCGTCGGCGGGGCGATGTTGTCCTTCGCCGCCAGCCCGCCGGTGGCAGAACGGATCGGGCTGGAGCCGTTCCATTTCGTGAAGCGTCACGCCTTGTTTCTGATTCCCTCCTGCCTGGTGATGTTCGCAACCTCGCTGCTGACGCCGCGCGGTGTACGCCGCGCCGCCTTCCTCATCCTCGGGGTCTCGATCTTGATGATGGTGGCGGCCCTGTTCATCGGCACGGAGATCAAGGGTGCACGGCGCTGGATCGACCTTGGCCCGCTGAACCTCCAGCCCTCGGAGTTCATGAAGCCCTGTTTCGTGATCATCTGCGCCTGGCTGTTCTCCGAACAGGCCCGCACACCCGATGTGCCGGGCAATCTCTACGCGATGATCCTGCTTCTGGTGGTGGCGGCTCTGCTCGTGGCCCAGCCCGATCTCGGCCAGACGATCCTGGTCGCCGGAGCGTGGGGTGGTCTCTTCTTCATGGCCGGCGTGCCCTGGCTCTGGATCGGCGTTCTCGGCGGCCTGGGGCTCGCCGGCGCAGCCAGCGCCTATTTCGTCTTTCCCCATGTGGCGAGCCGCATCGACCGGTTCTGGACCGGCGAGGGCGACACGTTCCAGACCGACCGGGCGCGCGAGGCGATCTTCAATGGCGGCTGGCTCGGCGAGGGGCCGGGGGAAGGCACCGTCAAGCGGCTTCTGCCCGACAGCCACACCGACTTCGCCTTTTCGGTGCTGGCCGAGGAATTCGGAATCATCGCCTGCATGGCGCTCGCCGCGATCTTCTCCTTCATCGTCCTGCGCGGCCTGTCCGTCGCCCTGAAGCAGCGCGACGTGTTCACGCGATTGGCGATCTGCGGCCTCGTCTTCATCTTCGGCCTGCAGTCGATCATCAACATGGCGGTCAATCTGCAACTGATGCCGGCCAAGGGCATGACATTGCCCTTCATCTCCTATGGCGGCTCGTCGATGCTGGCGATCGCCATGTCCGCTGGCTTCGTCCTGGCGCTGACCCGCAAGCGGCCGGAAAACCGCTCCTATACCGATCAACTCGTGCAGCGGACCATGGTGCTGCATGGGGCGTAAGCGCCGGTGATGGAGCGCGACTTCTGGGACGGCGGCACGGGGACGCCGACGCCCAGGACGGAGGCTGAGCGCGAACAGATCAAGCTCCAGGCCGCCTATTCGAATGGTATCGCTATCGGCCTTTTCCTGATTGGAGGCCTCTCGATCCCCACGACGATCCTGGTCAATGTGGGGCAGGGCTGGCTCGCCATTGCCGTTGCCCTGCTTTGCTTTTTGGCGAGTTTCGCCTTACATAAATTTGCGAAACGCACCCTTCGGGAGCTGGATAAATGAGCCCCATCGAGACGGCAGCTCTGCTTCTGGTCACGCCCCTCAGCGCGTTGCTGATCGGCTGGCTTGTCCTGCGCGATGCGCGCCGCATGACCGCACAAGCCCACGCTCGCGCGAGATCTCGGCACAAATCCGATCGAGGTTGAGGCAGGCTTGGTCAGCGCCGCGGGTCGCCACACTAGGAGTGACACTCACCCAATGTCAGGTGGCGCACACTGACGCTGGCATCGAGCCCTGTTTGCGGATTGGGCCAGGCAGTGTTTCGCTCCCATTCCTTCACGAGTTTCCATGCCCACCATTCTTCTTGCCGCCGGTGGCACCGGCGGGCATCTCTTTCCCGCCGAAGCGCTCGCTCATGAACTGATCGCCCGTGGTCACACCGTGGAACTCGTCACCGACGAGCGGGCCGGACGCTATGCCGAGCGCTTTCCCGTGAAAGAGGTCCATCGGGTCCGCTCGGCGACTTTCGCTTCGAAGAATCCCTTCGCCGTCGCCAAGTCCCTCTGGACGCTTTGGCAGGGCTTTCGCGAGGCGGGGCGACTGGTCCGCAAGATCCGTCCCGCCGTCGTCATCGGCTTCGGCGGCTATCCGACCGTGCCGCCGCTGATGGCGGCGACCCGGGCCGGGCGGCCGACGATCATCCACGAGCAGAACGCCGTCATGGGGCGCGCCAACAAGTTTCTGGCGCGGCGCGTCGACCGGATCGCGGCCGGCATTCCTCAGGACAAGGCCGATCCGTTGTTCCGCGACAAGATCGTCGTGACCGGAAATCCGGTGCGTCCGGCGGTGCTCGAGGCGGCGAAGCTCGGCTACCACCCGTCGGGGCCGGACGAGCGTTTCCGCCTGGTGGTGTTCGGCGGCAGCCAGGGCGCCCAGTATTTTTCGCAAGCGATCCCCAAGGCTGTCGATCTTCTGCCGGCCGAACTCCGGCAGCGGCTCGTGCTCACCCAACAGGCCCGCGCTGACGACGAGGAGCGCGTGCGGGCGCACTATGCCGAGAGCGGCATCAAGGCTGAGGTCGCGCCCTTCTTCACCGACATGGCCGATCGGATCGGCAAGGCGCATCTTGTCGTAAGCCGATCGGGCGCGTCGACCGTCTCGGAGATCGCCGTGATCGGACGCCCGGCAATTCTCGTGCCTTACCCCTATGCGCTGGACCATGACCAGGCGGCGAATGCTGCGCGGCTCGAGGCGGAGGGCGGGGCGCTCGTCTGTGCGCAGTCCGAGTTGTCGCCCGAACGCCTCGCCGAGTTGATTTCCGGTATCGCTCACGATCCGGAGCGGGCGAGCCGCATGGCTGCCGCCGCGCGCTCGACCGGCGTGCCGAATGCCGCTGCCTTGCTCGCCGATCTCGTTGCCTCTATGCCCGGTGTCGGTCAGGCCGTCTGACGTCCCGTTAGAAGAATAAGGATTTCAGCCATGAAGATGCCGCCGAATATCGGACCGGTGCATTTTATCGGGATCGGCGGGATCGGCATGAGCGGCATCGCCGAGGTGCTGGTCAATCTCGGCTACACCGTGCAGGGCTCCGATCAGAGCGAAAACGCCAATGTCACGCGGCTGAGGGAGAAGGGCGTCACCGTCCATATCGGCCATTCGGCCGAGAATCTGGGCACGGCGGAGGTCGTCGTCGTATCGACCGCGATCCGGCGCACCAATCCGGAACTCGCCGCTGCCAGGGAACGCCTGCTGCCGATCGTCCGGCGCGCGGAAATGCTGGCCGAGCTCATGCGCTTCCGCCAGGCGATCGCCATCGGCGGCACCCACGGCAAGACCACCACCACCTCCATGGTCGCGACGCTGCTCGATGCCGGCGGGCTGGATCCGACCGTGGTCAATGGCGGCATCATCAATGCCTATGGCACCAATGCGCGCATGGGCACCGGCGACTGGATGGTCGTCGAGGCGGACGAGAGCGACGGCACCTTTCTGAAACTGCCTGCCGACGTCGCAGTCGTCACCAATATCGACCCGGAACATCTCGACCATTACGGGACCTTCGAGAATGTCCGGGCGGCCTTTCGCTCTTTCATCGAGAACGTCCCGTTCTACGGCTTTGCCGTCATGTGCCTCGATCATCCCGTCGTCCAGGGCTTGGTGGGCGAGATCGAAGACCGCCGGGTGATCACTTATGGTGAAAACATTCAGGCGGACGTGCGCTTCGAGAATCTGCGCTTCGAAGCGGGCCGCTCGCGCTTCGACGTCTCCATCCGCGACCGCGTCACCGGCAAGACAGAGCACATTGCCGATCTGGCGCTTCCGATGCCGGGCCGCCACAACGTGTCCAATGCGACGGCGGCCGTGGCGGTCGCGCACCGGCTCGGCATTTCGGGCGATGCAATCCGCAACGGTATGGCGAGTTTCGGAGGCGTCAGGCGACGCTTCACCCTGACCGGTGTCGTCAACGATGTCGCGATCTACGACGATTACGGCCATCATCCGGTGGAGATCCGCGCAGTTCTCGCTGCGGCGCGCTCTTCGGCGGAAGGCCGCGTCATCGCCATCGTCCAGCCGCACCGCTACACCCGGCTGCAGGCGCTCTTCTCCGAATTTGCCGCCTGCTTCAACGATGCCGACACGGTGGTCATCGCACCCGTCTATGCGGCGGGCGAGGACCCGATCGAGTTCGTGAATTCCGAGATGCTGGTCGAACGGCTGAAGCTCGGCGGACATCGCGACGCCCGTCTCGTCGACGGTCCAGAGGAGATCGCACCGCTCGTGCACCAACTGGCCCAGCCCGGCGACATGGTCGTGTGTCTGGGCGCCGGCTCCATCACCCAATGGGCCTATGCGCTCCCCAAGCAGCTGGAAAAGCTCGATGCGCAGAAGGCGGCCGGCTGACTGCCATGGAGAGCCGGTCTCCGCCGGCGAATTCCAACGTCATCCAAGACATGAGCGAGAGAGTGCAAGCGCTGGAGATCGCTCGATAAAGGCCGAACGCTCGCTCTCGATGATTGCGGCACTTGGGTCTCGGCGCTGACGATGCATACTTCGCGGAGACGCGGCGTCCTGGCCTGAAACAACGGCACGTTTGACCGAATCTCGGCCATTTTCGCCACCTGACCCTTTCAAATTTCTTGCTTTCGCCACAGTCGGTTAACCTTCGTTTAACCATCGTTCTGCGAAAGATGGCCCAAACCCTCTTCTGTCGATGGGGAACGGGCGCGGAATGGCGAAGCACATAGCAGTCTTGATGGGCGGGTTCTCTTCGGAGCGCCCCGTGAGCCTTTCGTCGGGAAACGCCTGCGCCGACGCGCTCGAAAAGGTCGGCGATCAGGTCACCCGCGTCGACGTCGACCGCCAGGTCGCGGCCCGGCTTGCCGAACTCAAGCCGGATGTCGCCTTCAACGCGCTGCACGGTCCCTTTGGCGAGGACGGCACGATCCAGGGCATCCTGGAATATCTGGCAATTCCCTACACCCATTCCGGCGTGCTCGCTTCGGCGCTCGCCATGCACAAGGAGCGGGCGAAGATCGTCGCCAAGGCTGCTGGTGTTCCTGTCGCCGAGGCCAAGGTTCTGCATCGGCTGGACGCGGCTCCGACGCATGTCATGCCGCCGCCCTACGTCATCAAGCCGGTGGCGGAAGGATCGAGCTTCGGCGTCCTGATCGTCCGCGAGGACCAGTCGCGCCCGCCGCAGGAACTCTACGCCTCCGACTGGCCCTATGGCGACATGATCATGGCCGAGCGATACGTCCACGGTCGCGAACTCACCTGCGCCGTGATGGGCGGTGTCGCGCTGGAGGTCTGCGAGATCGTGCCCGAGGGCTACGCATTCTACGACTATGAATCGAAATACCAGCCGGGTGGTTCGCGCCATGTCGTGCCGGCTGACATCCCGAAGCCCGTGGCGCGCCGCATCCAGGAGCACTCGCTCGCAGCCCACGAGGCGATTGGCTGCCGTGGCATCTCGCGTTCCGACTTTCGTTACGACGATCGTTTCGGCGAGGGCGGCGAACTCGTCTGGCTCGAGGTCAACACCCAGCCCGGCATGACGCCGACATCGCTGGTGCCGGATATCGCGCGGGCGGCCGGCCACAGTTTCGAGGATCTCCTCACCTGGATGGTGGAGGACGCGTCATGCGATCGCTGATGCCCGAAATCGAAGCGCGGTTGGAGGCTCATCAGGGCCCGAGCCGGCACAGGCTCACCGCAATCCGGTTCGCTCGACGTCTGGCCGGGATCGGGAATGCGGCGGCCGCCATGCGGTTGCCGCGCTTCGGCATGCTGGCTCTGGCGGTGACGTCTGGTGCTATCGCTTACGGAGTCGTGCAGGGCGGACACGTGGTCGACGTCGTTGATGGGGTCGGCCAGTCCTTCGGTTTCTCGATCGAGAAGATCGACGTGGTTGGCAATGCAGAAACCTCGGAAATCGATGTTCTGCAGGCGCTCTGGGAGACCGGCTCGACGACGCTTCTCTCGCTCGACCCGAATGCGGCGCGCGAGACACTGGAGGCGATGCCCTGGATCGACCGGGTGTCGGTGGCGAAGATCCTGCCCAATCGCGTCCAGATCGAGGTCACCGAGCATCGCCCCTATGCCGTCTGGCAGACTGGCCAGCGCTTCTTCGTCATCAATCGCGAGGGCAAGACGATCGTGCCTTACGCGCCGGGGCGCTTCGACGCTCTGCCCGTCGTCGTGGGTGAGGGAGCGGCTGCGACCGCAGCCGGTCTCGTCGACGAGATGGAGGCCGTGCCTGAGCTTCGCGCAAGGGTGAAGGCCTATATCCGGGTGGGGAGCCGCCGCTGGGACCTCGAACTCGAGAATGGAATCGTCGTCCGGCTGCCGGAAACCGAGCCCCTCAAGGCTTTGGCGGAGGTCGTGCGTATGGATCGGCAGAATGCGTTGCTCTCGCGCGACATCGCTGCCGTCGACATGCGCCTCGACGACCGCGTCGTCGTGAAGCTGACGCCCGACGCGTTGGCACGCCGCAATGCCCGGCTCGAAGAGCGCGAGAAGCTCCTCAAGCGCATGCGCAAGGATAAGCCGGTATGAGTTTCCTGAGCTTCGGCAAGTCGGACCTGCCCCGGATGAAAGGGTTGTCGAGCAGGCGTTCGCGCGTGATCTCGGTCCTCGATGTCGGTTCCGAAAAGATCTCCTGCCTGATTGCCCGCCTGCGTCCGCGTGTCGCCGGCGACATGCTGCCGGACCGCACCCATACGATCGAGGTCATCGGCGTCGGACATCACCGCTCGCGCGGCATCAAGTCTGGCGCTGTCGTCGATATCGCGGCGGCGGAACAGGCGATCCGGCAGTGCGTCGATGCGGCCGAGCGCATGGCTGGGCTCACGGTCGAATCGCTGATCGTCTCCGTCACTGCAGGACGATTGAAGAGCGCCCGCAACGCGGCTGCGGTCGATGTCGTGGGTGAAGTGTCGGCGGCGGATATTTCGAGGGTCACGGAAGCGGCCGCGAAACTGCCGATCGACCCCAATCGGATCGCGCTGCATTCCAAGGTGTTCGACCTGTCGCTCGACGGCGAATCGGGTCTGGAGAACCCCGAAGGCATGTCCGGCCAGCATCTGGCTGCCAATCTTCATGTTCTGACCGCCGAGCTGGCGCCGCTGCGCAATCTCGAGGCGGCGATCAACCGCGCGCAGCTCGTCGTCGAAGCTTTCGTCGCAACACCCTATGCCAGCGCGTTGGCGACCATGGTCGAGGATGAGGCGGCCATGGGGTCGGCCTGCATCGATATGGGCAGCGGCGCGACGACCATCGCGATCTTCCAGAACGGCCGCTTCATCTATGCCGATCAGGTCGCGATCGGCGGCAACAACATCACCATGGATCTCGCGCGCGGCCTGTCGATCAGCCCGGTCGACGCCGAGCGGCTGAAGGTCATGCATGGCAGTTCGCTCTCCGAATTCGTCGACGACAGCGGCGAGCCGCTGACCGTTCCGGCGCTCGGAGACAGCGGCGAGGGTCAGCCGATCATCATCGGCCGCTCCCTGGTCACCAAGATCATTCGGCCCCGGGTCGAGGAGACCCTCGAACTGGTGCGCGACCGCCTGCACGCCTCGGGGCTTGGACACGTCATCGGCAAGCGGGTGATTCTCACCGGCGGCGCCAGCCAGCTCGCCGGCATCGCCGACACGGCGAGAACGATCCTGCAGCGCAACGTTCGCCTCGGGCGTCCGCTGGGGGTGACAGGTCTCAATCCGTCCAACAAGGGGCCGGGCTTTGCCACCTCCGTCGGACTGCTGATCTACCCGCAGGTGGCCCATCGCGAATATGTCGCACAACGCTCGATTGCCGCTCAGGCCTTCGGCAAGGCCATGGAGGGCGGCCGATTCGGCTCATGGCTGAGACGAAGCCTTTGAAGAATAAGACGCGGCCTCCGGGGTGGCCGCAGAACAGATTGGCGCGCCGCGCGCAAGGTTCGCAATGCATAGTAAACGGCATGGCCGCGCGGCGGGACGGCCTCACCGATTGGAAAGAGGACTAGAGGAATGAGCATCACCTTGAAGAAGCCGGATATCACCGAATTGAAGCCGCGGATCACCGTGTTCGGCGTCGGCGGCGGCGGCTGCAACGCTGTCAACAACATGATCAACGCTGGCCTCGAAGGCGTTGATTTCGTCATCGCCAACACCGATGCTCAGGCCCTGCGTTCCTCTCGTGCAGAGCGGATCATCCAGATGGGCGTCGCCGTGACCGAAGGTCTCGGCGCCGGCTCGCAGCCCGAGGTCGGGCGCGCGGCGGCGGAAGAATCGATCGATGAGATCTGCGATCACCTCCTCGGTTCGCACATGTGCTTCGTCACCGCCGGCATGGGCGGCGGCACCGGCACGGGCGCGGCCCCGGTCGTGGCTCGCGCGGCGCGCGAAAAGGGCATTCTCACGGTCGGCGTGGTCACCAAGCCGTTCCACTTCGAGGGCCAGCGTCGCCTGCGCATCGCCGAGCAGGGCATCGAAGAGCTGCAGAAGAATGTCGACACGCTGATCGTCATTCCGAACCAGAACCTCTTCCGCATCGCCAACGACAAGACTACCTTCGCCGACGCCTTCGCGATGGCCGACCAGGTGCTCTATTCGGGCGTTGCCTGCATCACCGACCTGATGGTCAAGGAAGGCCTGATCAACCTCGACTTCGCCGACGTCCGCTCGGTGATGCGCGAGATGGGCAAGGCGATGATGGGCACCGGCGAGGCGTCTGGCGAAGGCCGCGCGATGGCCGCCGCCGAGGCCGCGATCGCCAACCCGCTTCTCGACGAAACCTCGATGAAGGGCGCCAAGGGTCTCCTGATCTCGATCACCGGCGGCCGCGATCTGACGCTCTTCGAGGTTGACGAGGCTGCGACCCGCATCCGCGAGGAAGTCGATCAGGACGCCAACATCATCCTCGGCGCGACCTTCGACGAGAGCCTCGAAGGCGTGATCCGCGTGTCGGTTGTCGCCACGGGCATCGACAAGGCGGAGATGGAAGCCATCGCCCGTACTGCCGCCGCTTCGACCGCCGCCGTCGCACAGCCGGCAGCGGCCGCTCCGGCGCAGCCAAAGCAGCCGGCTCCGCAGCCCGTCATGGCCAAGCAGCCGGCTCAGGCTGCTCCGGCCCCGGCAAAGCCGGCCGCCGCGGCTCCTGCCGCGCAGTCGGCCAATGACGACGACGATGTGCCGTCGCAGGTGGAAGACGACTTCACGGCCGCCTTGGCGGCGGAAATTGCCCAGGTCGCTCCGCAGCCTTCCTCGCGTCCGTCTGCTTCGGCACAAGAGACCGAGATGGAGCCCGTGCAGCAGACGCGTCTCCCGCGCGTTGAAGATTTCCCGCCGGTGGTCCGTGGGGAGATCGAGGGCCGCACGACCGCACAGAGCGATGTGCCGGCCGACGAGCGGGGCGCCATGGGTCTGCTGCGTCGCCTGACGACGGGGCTCTCGCGCCGCGAGGACGAGGAGCATCACCAGCCCGCCGAGCCGGCGCGCCGTGCCCATGTCGAGCCGAATCCCTATGCACCGCGTCGTTCGGCATCGGAATCGGCGGCCCGCCCCGCGCCGGTCGCCCGGCACACCAGCGAGGAAGATCAGCTGGAAATCCCGGCCTTCCTGCGCCGTCAGGCAAACTGAT
>Ga0310345_10006377_pt1 | contig 10315 bp, 6 predicted proteins | sample HC15DNA20500_MG_FD_204667 | JGI IMG/M metagenome (GOLD analysis project Ga0310345, IMG submission 204667) | Marine microbial communities from station ALOHA, North Pacific Subtropical Gyre - HC15-DNA-20-500_MG | ecosystem: Environmental > Aquatic > Marine > Oceanic | place: Pacific Ocean: North... | reverse complement strand
CCGCTGCTATTATCCTGCCTTAATCCATGGCAAAGTGGGTGAACCGATCCAATTGCCCTACCTTGGCAGCAATGCCCAGCCGCAGCGGGATGAGTTTTCCTTGTTGCAGGTACGAGGCAGTACGTTCGTGTCGGATCATTTTTCGGCGATTCAATTGAAGGACGGCTTCATTGAACTGAATCAACTGCCCGCCGGCGATTACAACCTGCTGTTAAAACGAACCAATGAGCAGATTTCTCTCCGCCTGACTGATGGGCCGGACGTAGGCAATCACGCCGTTAGCAGTTTCCGGCAATTGGAAACTCGCCCGATCGCACCGCTGCATATTTCGGCCGTAGAGGTTGGAGAGCAGGCGATTCAAATTCGCCTGGGTAATAGCAATGCCGTCTCCCGCGTACATGTTTTTGCCAGTCGTTACGAGCCGGCTTATTCGGCGTACAGTCAAATTCAGAAAACCTTGGGGGACATCCTGGTTGGCCGTCAAACGTCCACCCTCCCTTCTCTCTACACGTCCGGACGCAACATAGGTGACGAATACCGTTACATCATTGATCGCAAGTACCAGCAAAAATATCCGGGCAACATGCTCGAGCGTCCCAGCATACTGCTAAATCCCTGGGTCCTGCGAACCACCGAGACCACGCTGCAGCTGGCAGAGAGCGGAGAGGGGTTTGCCACCGTGTCCGCCAATGGTGGCTCACACACAATGGGCACCAACCAAAAGAAACAGGGTGCCGCTAGTACAGGGGATTATGCCAACCTGGATTTCCTCTCAGACCAGGCGATTTCACTTGTAAACCTGCAGCCGAACGAAGCGGGTGTGGTCACCGTTGATCGCAAGGACCTGGGGTCCAACTTCAAGCTGCACGTCCTGGCAGTGGATCCGACCAGTGCTGTCTTGCGAACTGTTTCGCTGAAGGAATCAGAGACCAAGTTCCAGGACCTCCGCCTGGCCAACCTGCTGGATCCCAAGAAGCACTTTTCACAACAGAAGCAAATCAGTGTCGTGGCAGCGGGCAAACCGTTTATCCTGGCAGACGTCAGTACCGCGCGTTTCCAGGCTTACGATAATGTCGCCAGTATCTACACGCTCTACACGACCCTAAGCAAGGACCCGAAGCTGGCGGAATTCCGCTTCCTGCTTACCTGGCCAACTTTGAAAGAAGAACAAAAGCGTACCTTGTATTCGAAGTATGCCTGTCACGAGCTTAATTTCTTCCTCTACCACAAGGATCCCAAGTTTTTCGAGCTGGTGGTTCAACCCTACCTGCAAAACAAGAAGGACGCGACCTTCCTGGACAACTGGCTCTTGAATGCAGATTTGACCAGTTACCTGGATCCCTGGAAACACGCTCGCTTGAATACGGTGGAACAGGCACTGCTGGGTAAACGCCTGAACGATGAATTCGCCCATACGATGCGGTCCATCGAAGATCGCTTTAATCTGCTGACTCCCGATATTGATCGTTTTAATCAGTTGTTTGACACCGCCTTGGGCGGTAGTGCACTGGATACAAGTGATAATCTCGGTATCCAGAAAGCTGGTGAGTTGGCCCGACAATCTGAACAACAGCAGCTGCGGATGCTGGAAAAGCTCACTGAAGAGAGCCAAATGCTGGGCGGGCGCGGCGGTGGTGGCATGGGAAAAGCGGACAACCGGGCGTCGAAACCGAGTGCCGCGACGTCTGCCGCAAAGAGAAAGGAGCTAGAAGCGGTGGGAGAGAGCCTGGCCAAGGAGTTGGGCGATGCAAAATACGCCTACACGGACAAGGCTAATGACGAAAAGAAAGCTTCTCGCAAACGTGCCGTGGTTGATTCGTTGGCATCTAAACTGGACGTTGATGGTAAGGAGCAGAGCTTTTACGCCCAAGACAGGGCGAAAGGACGTCAAGCAACCCAACTCTATCGCAAGATGGAGGCCACCAAGGAGTGGGTGGAAAACAACTACTACCACTTGCCGATCGAGAAACAAAACCAGGAACTGGTAAAGGTCAATGCATTCTGGAATGCCTACGCCAAGCACCAGGGCAAGTCTGGTTTCTTTTCAACTGAGTTTATGCAAGCCAGTGGCAATTTCACCGAGATGATGCTGGCACTGGCCGTACTCGATTTGCCATTTGAAGGCAAGGAACACAAGACTGATTTTGAAGCGCTCAAGCTGACGCTTCAAGCCGGCAGTCCGCTGGTCGTCTTTCACCAGGAGATCAAGGAAAGTGCCCCGCTGGACAATCCTCTGCCAATCCTGGTTAGCCAGAACTTCTACCGTAACGGTGACCGTTACCGACAGGACGGAAATGAACGGTTTGACAAGTTCATCTCTGATGAATTCCTGGTGCACACGGTTTACGGTTGCCAGGTCGTCGTCACTAACCCGACGTCTTCGCGCCAGAAGCTGGAAGTGCTGCTACAAATCCCAGCCGGGGCAATTGCCGTGAGTGGTCATCGCCAGACTCGCAGCATTCACGTTAGCCTGGAACCGTACCGGACCCAGACATTTGACTACCTGTTTTATTTTCCCAAGGCGGGCGTGTTTCCCCATTATCCGGTCCACATCTCCAAGCATGAACGACTCGTCACCAATGCTGATCCTTTCACGTTCAAGGTCGTGGAGAAGCCGACTAAGGTAGACCGTGAAAACTGGGCCTACATATCCCAATTTGGAACCGAGGCGCAGGTGATCGAATTCTTAAAGCAAGCCAATCTTCACCGGATTTCGCTGGAGCATATTGCCTTCCGCATGAAAGACAAGGCTTTCTTTGAGCAAGTCACGAACCTGCTGCACGAGCGTCACGTTTATCAGCCGACGCTCTGGTCCTATGCGATCGAGCACCAGGATGTGCCTCGCATCAGGCAGTACCTGCAGCACGTCGATGGGCTTGTCTCTGCCTCTGGTGATTACCTGGACAGCCCCTTGCTGACGATCCACCCGGTGACCCGAAAAACTTACCAGCATCGTGACTATCGACCGCTGGTCAATGCACGTGCTCACACACTAGGGCAACGGAGACAAATCGTAAACAAGCATTTTCATGCGCAGTATCATCAGTTGCTGAAAATCCTCAGCTACCGACGTGACTTGACCGATGTCGATCGACTTGACGTGGTCTACTACATGCTATTGCAGGATCGGATCGAGGAAGCACTACAGTCTTTCGCGGAAGTCAATCCGGAGAACCTGGCGACACGTCTTCAGTATGACTATTTTGCGGCTTACATGGGTTTCTACACCGAACAACTGGAACCGCTGCGAGCGATCTTGAACAAGTATCAAGACCATCCGGTCGATCGCTGGCAAAATGCATTTGCCAGCATCAAGGACCAGTTGGATGAGCTGGAAGGTGAAAATCCCGGCATCCTGGATCCAGAGAATCGCGACCAGGTGCAAACCAAGCTGGCTGCCAGTACGCCTAGCCTAAACCTGGTGATCGAGGGCAAGCAGGTGCAACTTGGTTATCAGAATGTCCCCAAGGTTCAAGTGAACTACTACTTGATGGATATCGAATTGCTCTTTAGTCGTAAGCCGTTTGTGCAACATGGCTCTGGCCAGTTCTCGTACATTCGTCCGAACGTAGCAGAAGAGATCGAACTGCCAAAAGAAAAGAAGAGAATTGAGTTCCAGCTACCCGAACAACTGCAGAACAGTAACGTACTGGTCGAAATTCGTGGTGCTGGACAGGTCCAAACGCGAGCCTACTACGCAAACTCGCTCAATGCTCAAATCGTTGAGCAGTATGGTCACCTGAGAGTGACCGACTCGGCAACGGCTAAGCCAGTCCCGAAAACCTATGTCAAGGTTTACGCGCAACTGGCCGGTGGCCAGGTTCGATTCTACAAGGACGGTTACACGGACCTGCGCGGGCGATTTGATTACAGCTCGCTAAACACGAGTGAACTGGGCCAGGTGAAGAAGTTCGCCATCCTGATCCTGAGCCCCGAGCATGGTTCTATTATCCAGGAGGTTGCACCGCCACAACGGTAACCGAGTGTGTGCGGTGTGGGAGGGCAGCCGCTTAGGGCTGCTGTCCGGTATCGATAAAACGTGCCTGGAAAGCAGTGGCTGGATCGAATTGCGGTTCGATCCAGTCAATCTCCTTCAACTGATCAGCCAGAGTTTTCCAGCGCTCGAGGGTCATCTGGCCTAATTGCTGGGCCGGCAGCTCGGCCGGCAAACAGAGGGGTTTGATCGCTTCCACGCCGTAGGCCAGGCTGGCCAGATCCATTTCTGGATTCACCTTGTGAATATGCTCGTTGACCGCTGTCGAGTTCTGCAAGTAATCGCGCCAGCCGCGGGCCGAGGCCCGGACCATCTTGGCGACCAGCTCCTGTTGTTGCTTAATCGTCTGGCCACGGGTAATGAGCAGGCTGGTGTAAGGATTGAAGCCAATCTCGGAAACCATCAAGACATGTGGGTCACCACCTTTTTGGCTCGCCACAAAAGGTTCGCTAAAGACGTAACCTTGCTGGCCAAAATCTTCGTTCTTAAGAAACATCGCGATGCTCCCCGGGTAGGGGACCAGCTTGACATTTTCCAGGCTGACCTTGGTCTTCAGGTATTCGAGGTAGGCCTTGCCACTTCCCACAGCCAGCGTCATGTTCTTGAGGTCTTGCAGTCGGCGAATTCCCGACTTCTCGTGGACCATGATGCAGCGCGGACTCATTTGCAACGGGGCCAGCAGGGCCACCACGTCCGCTTCCTTGTCGCGACCGACCAGGACCTGGTCCGCATTGGCAATGCCAAACATCACGCGACCGGTCGCCACATTCTGGATGACAGGAACCCCCGGACCACCCGGCTGGATTTCAACATCAAGACCTTCCTCCCGGTAATGGCCGTTCACCAGGGCTGCGTAATAACCGCCATGCTCTGCTTCTGGAAACCAGTTAAGAGCCAGGGTCACTTTCTGCTGTTGCCCGGATTCTTCTCCAGGTTCAGTTGTCGTTGGCGAAGATGGTTTGCAGCCGACCAGTCCACTGGCCAGCAGTAACACGCAAAACAAACGTCTCATTACAGAACCTGTTACTTTCTTTATCAGTCGCTTTTAACCGGGACCCAAAATTCAGCTCTATTCTAGCGACTCGCCTAGCTCTGTTCGAGTGCATAGGTCCAGCGAGCCAGAACCTTGAATCCAATCCAGGTCACCACTACGAACATGATCACGCCCAGCAGGGCAGAAGCCAGGATGGTAGCAAAGAGCATATCGGTCCGCAGTTGGGCCGACGTCTGCAGAATCAGGTAACCGAGGCCATAATGGTCGCTTCCATAACCGGCGAAAAACTCCCCGACGATCGCTCCCACCACCGCCAAGCCACTGGAGGTCCGGGCCCCGGTAACCAGGTACGGAACCGCGTGGGGCATTCTCAGTTTCAGGAGCGTTTGCCAGCGGCTGGCCTGGTTCAATACAAACAGTTCCCGCAGTCCCTTGTCGACCGAAGTCAGTCCCACCGTCACACTAGTAATGATAGGAAACAGGCTGATCACAACAGTCACTACGATCACGCTCTGTAAACCGGTTCCGAACCAGTTGATCACCAGCGGCGCGATGGCCACGATCGGCACGGTCTGAAGAAAAATGGCATAGGGATAAAAACTGCGACGAATCAAGACTGATTGTGAAAAAACGAAGGCCGTAATGGTGCCGATCAGCAGGCTCAGGCCAAACCCGCTGACAGCCGCCAGGGCCGTGTTCCAGGTCGCCTGGCCGAGCTGAGAAAAATTCCCCTGGGCCGCGTTCCAGACGTCACCCGGCAGGGGAACCAGGTACGACTCAACCTCGTTGACCTCGACCAGCACATGCCACAACACCAGGACGATGCCAAAGAGAATGACCGGGGGCAAGATGACTGATCCGACTTGCTGGTACCATTTTTTCATGCCACGCTCTCCCTTAAAGAGGTGGCAACTTTTCCAACCAGTTGCGCAAACTCAACGTCCACCTTGAGACCAGGCGCACGCGGATAAGCGAAGGGAACATCAATCACTTCGACAATCGTTCCCGGCTGGCTACCCATGATCAGCACGCGCTGACTTAAAAACACAGCTTCTGCTACGTTGTGGGTAACAAACAATGCGGTACAGGGATGTTGTTGCCAGATGCCCAGCAATTCCTCGTTGAGCTGCTGCCGCAACATATCATCGAGGGCGGCAAACGGTTCATCCAATAGCAGCAGCCGCGGCTGCATCACCAAGGCGCGGGCCAGGGAAACACGCATCCGCATGCCACCGGAGAGCATCCGCGGATATTTCTCTGCATCGTCAGGAAGCAGACCTATCAGTTCCAGGCTCCGCCTGACGGCCTCGGCTTGTTGTGCACGACTGGCTCCCCGCAATTCCATCGGCAGGCGAATGTTGTCCCGAACGGTTCGCCAGGGAAGTAACGTGGGATCCTGGAAGACGAATCCTTGCTGGCCCAGCAGTAGAACGTGACTTTTCCAGTCGCCAGTTTCCAGGGAAACCCGTAATTCACCCTCGGTCGGATCCAGCAGTCCGGCGACCAGTCGCAGGAGCGTCGATTTGCCACAACCGGACGGACCCAACAGCGAGACAAACTCGTTGACCTGGATCTGCAGGTCGACCTGTTGCAACACGGGTTTGTTATCGCCGAACCTGATTCCCAGGTCCTGGGCGCGAATCATCAAGTCGGATCCACTCGTTGCCATGACAGTTATCGTTTTCCAGCCTAGGGGGCAGATCAGGGTAAGGTTGCCAGATGCAGGCCTGTCGACCAGCCCCTATAATAAACACCCATTGGTCCTTTTGCATCCAGAGCAACACCGAACTCGGCCATCCGCTGGAGATAATCGTGAGTAATCCAGACCTGTCATCGCTCGCTACCGGTGGATCCTGCCCGGAAGATTTGTCCCCAGACCAGCTGGCAATTATCATTGTTGATCACGGTTCCCGGCTGGCGGCAAGCAACCAATCGCTGCTGAGCGTGGTAGAGATGTTTCAAGCTGATTCCTCGTATAAAATTGTCGAACCGGCCCACATGGAAATCGCCGAACCGACAATTGCCATGGCCCTTGATCGTTGTGTAGAGCAGGGTGCTCGCTTCGTCGTCGTTCATCCCTACTTCCTGGCTCCCGGCAAACACTGGAAACACGACATCCCCCGACTGGTCTCTGAGGCTGCCGCCAATCATCCGGGGATCGGTTACGTCGTCAGTGAACCACTGGGTCCTCATCGGACCATGAACCAGATCATCCAGGAACGGATTGAGCAGGCGATTTCGGGCGTCTCAAGTTCCTCAGATCCATCAAGCGATCCTAGCTAGGCGAAAAACTATGCCACACATGTCCCAATTCAGAAAGTCACATCCCCGACAGTCGATCCTGCTGCTGGCCATCCTGATCCTGCTTACGACTATCGCAAGCAATCGGTGCGCGGCAGCCAGGGCCAAGTCACAAAACAAGCCGCTGAACGTTGTCTTCCTGCTGGTCGATGATCTGGGCTGGACTGATTTTGGCTGTTTTGGCAGCGACCTTTATCAAACACCAAACATCGATCGACTGGCCAGCCGCGGCCTCCGCTTTACCAACGGCTATGCTGCCTGTACGGTCTGCTCGCCAACACGGGCGGCGGCCATGACCGGCATGTACCCGGGCCGCTTGCATGTCACTGACTTCATTACCGGCGGCAACTATCCGAAAGCCAAGCTCCGTATCCCCGACTGGACCCAGCGACTGGAACATCGGCACGTTTCGCTGGCCGAAGCATTCCAGCAGGCCAAGTATCGCACGATTCATATCGGCAAGTGGCACTTAATGCCACGTGGCACTCCCGAGATGAATGACTACTTGCCTCAGCGACACGGGTTTGACGTCAACATTGGTGGCAATCAGTGGGGTGCCCCGGGCAGCTACTTTTTCCCCTACGCCAGTCGGCGGCGAGAAATCGGCGTCCTGCCACCTGGTGGCAAGAAGGGTGATTACCTGACGGATCGGCTCACCGATGAGGCCCTCAAGCAACTGGAAGCCAATCAAGAAAAACCGTTTCTGCTCTACTTTCCTTACTACAACGTCCATACACCACTGCAAGGTAAACCTGAGTTGGTGGCCAAGTACCAGGCGCGAGTACGGCCCACGATGAAACATCAGCATGCCGTTTACGCCAGCATGGTACAGAGCGTTGACCAGAGCGTGGGCCGCATCGTGAAGAAGCTGGAGTCCTTAAAAATTGCTGACCGAACCCTGATCGTCTTGACCGGTGACAACGGGGGGCTCGACCGTGGCGGAAAACCGACCGATAACGCGCCCCTGCGAGCCGGCAAGGGATCTGCCTACGAAGGGGGCGTGCGGGTGCCGCTGATTGTTCATTGGCCCGGCGTCACGCCGGTCGGCCAGGTGAGCCACCAGCCGGTGATCACTTGTGACCTTTACCCAACGTTCCTGGAAGCGAGCGGGGTGGTCGGCAACACGGCTCACAACGCCCGGGTGGACGGTGTCAGCCTGGTGCCGCTGCTGAAAAATCCCCAGCACCGGCTCGAGCGAGATGCTCTCTACTGGCACTACCCCCATTACCATGGTGGCGGTGCCACACCTCACAGTGCCGTGCGAGCAGGTGACTGGAAGTTGATCGAGTTTTTCGAGGACAACCGGGTCGAACTCTACAACCTCAAGAGTGACATTGGTGAAACTCGGGACCTGGCCAGGGAGCAGCCAGAGCGGGCCCAGCAGTTGAGGGCTCAACTTCTGCGCTGGCGACGGGATGTGGGTGCACAGCTGCCGACCCCTAATCCGAATTACGATCCCCAGCGGGCGAAGAGTAAACCGAAACGGCCCTGAGCGACAAGCTTAGGGAAACACTTGTTGAAAATCGATCTTCTCCCCGTCACTGTACTGGAACAGCCGAAGCAATATCTTCGGGTCAACAGTCGCTCTAAGACGCTGAACGCCTCCATCGGCAAAGAGCGCCAGAAAGGAATCGCCAACGTCACCAAGACTCTGCCGTAGATTAGCCGGATCGTAGTCCAGATCGACAGGCTGAGTCCAAGGTACCGCCTTGTCAGGACCTGCCATGATAATCAGGATCGTTTGCGAGGTGCCGTCGGTAAGATCACGGAAACCGAGTGCCTTGTCTCGGTTAAAGACCGCTCCGTCTCCACTGAGTCCCAAAATGTTCGTTTTGTTTTCCAGGCCCTGGTAGTCGAGACTCTTGTATGTGTCCGGGATTTCGTCGAGCAGCTGAACATTATGAGGACTGTCCCACGGTTCATCCAGCTTAAACTTGTTGTAGAGTGGCTCAGCGTCCAGAAAAGGAAGCAGATGGACACGCCAACTTAACAGTGGATTACCATCCCGGTACTTGATGGGATAATTTTCACGAGGAGATTCGCCAACGGGAAGCTGTGCATGTACCGTGTGGAAGGTATGCATCGCCAGGCCAATCTGTTTCAGATAATTGGAATGTTGCATTCCGACTGCCACTTGGCGGGGGGCAGAACGCTTGATGCGCTGATAGGGTGCCCTGGCAGAGGGCACCTGGTCATCATTGGCATTGTTGCCGGCATCGTCTGAGTCCGACGATCCGCAGCCGACCACAGCGATCATCAACAAGACCATCAAGGGCCTTCTGTAACGTGGCTGCCAGTCACCGGGTCGGGTGATTGGGAATCGATTTTCCATGGTCATTTTCCTCGCAGGTCATTACCAGGGGGTTTCGAGAACTTCGCTTATTGGAACCTATAAACCTCTTCGTGTCCACATGTTACGTAATTCCTGTGGCTTTCCAGCTGTGGTTGTGGCCGGAATCAAAGAGACCAAAAATTACTTTGAGCTGTGTACGGTTTCATCCCGTCTGCGTAATTCATCTTAGTCAACCAAGCTCCCAATCGCAGCAAGACAACTTCAGCAGGTGAAACAAATGACCTACGCACTCAGTGGTGAAACAACGATCGGTTTAAGTGGTCAGCATCAGTTGGATGTTGCGTATGACGTGGTAGATTCTGATGTTCGCCGGATGATGCAAGTTCGCAAGGGGAGCAGGCAAGCTTTCCAGGAACTGGTTCAACGTTACCAGCATCGAGTTGCGGCCCTCTTGACGCGACTAGTCGGGCATCGCCGTGAAACCGACGATCTGTCGCAAGAGGTTTTTATGCGTGTTTACCGTGCCCGGGAACGTTACACACCCGGAGCTCGTTTTTCGACCTGGCTGTTTACGATTGTCAGCAACGTTGCTTCCAACGCTCGCCGCACGCTAGGGCGTCGCAAAGAAGTCAACCAGTTTGATGAAACCCGCAGCCAACTTGAAATGCAAGCCATCGATTACCTGCCTCGCCATTGGAGCCCGGAAAATCCGGCACATCGCCTGGATAGTCGC
>Ga0310345_10006376_pt1 | contig 10315 bp, 4 predicted proteins | sample HC15DNA20500_MG_FD_204667 | JGI IMG/M metagenome (GOLD analysis project Ga0310345, IMG submission 204667) | Marine microbial communities from station ALOHA, North Pacific Subtropical Gyre - HC15-DNA-20-500_MG | ecosystem: Environmental > Aquatic > Marine > Oceanic | place: Pacific Ocean: North... | reverse complement strand
TGGCTCTATGATTTTCACTGTATTAAATAGACAGTCACTTGCTCATTTATGTCAGCTAATGAGTTCTATGTTTCTTAATCAACCTAACGATAATAATCCTGGAGTACTGGTTCCTGACCAATTGCTTCCAATTGATTTAACTTTTGTGATGGCAAATGAATATGGATCAGTTTCCAGAATGGCACTCTATGGAGTAGAGTTTTTAAATAGTGGCTATACGCTTTCTATAGAAGATTTACTTCTGGAAGAAGTTGTTCAATTCGTGGCTAGGGATATAGACCCAATGGTAAGCATCTTTGATACTCAACAACATCAGAAATCCAGAGATGCAACTTTATTTAATAAGCCCTTAACTGCAAAAGAAGCTTTGCAGGATTTCCTAAAAACTCATAAGAGAATTGCACAGAGAAGGAAGCTGTAATGGATATACCCGGTAGTGGAGTGAATTTTGAATATAATTTAGATTATTTTTCAGGATCTCAAGCTAATGTATATTTGGGACCAATACTTTTAGACGAGGTAACCTCTCTACAGTGGAATGTTCATCAAGCTAAAATTCCTGTTTATGGATATGCTTCACAATTTTTTGATGAAATGGTTCGTGGAAGTGTTATTGTTCAAGGACAGTTCGCCATTAATTTTATTGAACCAAACTATCTATTTTCTGTTCTAGAAGCTTGGAAAAATCTTGGAGAAAGAAGAGCTGGACAAGATCAAGAAGACGCATTAAAACAAAAAATGAAAGATACCCTGAATGCATATGCTTCAGGAACTCCCAATAATGCTGACCTTTGGAAAGCAATAAAAGAGATAGATGAGAAAGAGAAAGATCTTGCAAATGATTACTTCTTTAAAAAAATAAATGATACAATCTGGGGTCCAAGTGCTTCTGAAAAAGTACACACAAGTAGTGGGAGACCAGATGATGCTGACTTTAATGGTTTTGATATTAAAATAGACTTTAAATGGGAGACTCAAGACTCACATAAAAGTAGTCAAACTATTAAGAATGTTCATATTTTAGGTAGCTCTAGAGCAATAATGATTGACGAGCAACCCATACAAGAAGTATACTCATTCTACGCTCAAAAGGTAGAAAGTTTACCTAGCTTATAAAGCTTAAATCGAAAGGAAATAGTATGTCAGATACTTTAGAAGAACAAAAAGAATTAACACAAACAGGAGAAGAGGCTGCAGTTTCAGAAGAACCTGCTGTCCCGCAACTTGCTGATTTATTAGCAACGTTTCCGAATGCTCCAACCGAAGCAAAGATTGAGAGATGGAAAGAAGTTCATGGAGAAATCTTTTGCTCTGGATTTTCAGAAACAGAATTAGTGGTATGGAGACCAATCAATAGAAAGGAGTTTGTTTCTCTACAAGAAGAAGTTCAATCTGTGAAAGATGTAAACACTTATGATCTCGAAGAGAAAGTAGTTGTGAGCTGTATCTTGTGGCAGACACCTCAAGCTGAAAAATCATTAGATCAAAAGGCTGGTAGCCTTACAACTCTGAACGAGCAGATTATGCAAAATTCTAATTTCATTAATCCGCAAATGGCTTCAGCTCTTGTAGTAAAGCTGTAATGAACCTTTATGAATCTTGCACGATTAAGACGAGAATATGGAAATGTTTATATAACCACTTTTCCTGATGGGCAGATGTTTCCATGGAAGCAATTAACTATTGGGGAATTCCTTGATTATACAGAAATGTTTCAAAATCAAAAATATGCAAGAGCTAGTATAGAAAATGAGATATTTAAGAAATGCATAGTAGATGAATTGCTCATAGAGAGAATGGACAGGTTTCCTGCTGGAACTGTTTTTTCAGTAGTAAATGATATCTTAAAAAATTCAGGACCAGAAACAATTCCAGAGCTAAATTACGGTCTAGCTCTCTCAAGAATGAAAGCAAGTGAAGCAGTCCATGAGACAGTCTCCTTGATTGCACAAGCCTTCCCTGCATATAAGCTAGAGGATATTTATAATTTTGAATATCCTGTATTCTTACTTCGTTTAGCACAGGCAGAAGCCAAGCTTTTAAGATTAGGAATACTGATGGAACCAGTCATATTTGAGGAGCCAGTAACCAAAGAAATGCAGGAAATGCAGGAAAGTCAGGCAGAGGAAAAACCTCATATTCGACCAGATATTTCTGCCATAGCAGATAGAATCGAGGAGTCTAGAAGAAGACCACAAAGTAATTCTAAAACAATTATTAGTGCATCCGACATTACTGGATCTGAATCTACACTCCTGGGGCATGAAAAAGAAGATCAGGTATTGCTGAGGCAAGAAATGGTAGAAGAGGCAGGAAGTATATATTCAGAATATATTACACAGATGAACAAAGGACAAGATATCGATATAAAATCCCCTACTGAGAGGTTAGAAGCAGCAGACAAACGCGCAGCATTAAACAAGGCTGCATTTGATAGCGCAGTAAAACAAAAGCAAGCAAGTGAAAAACAGCTTCTAGAAAATATTGCGAAAGCTAGAGAAAGAAAAGCTGCTAAGAACAAATAGCGGTGCAAAAAAACGAAGAATTTCTATATGACGTTAATAAGGGAAGAGCTTATTACGGAAAGTCAATAGGAAGAGAACAACAAGAAGAAGTGTGGACAGATCGTCCATACAGGTCTGGGTATAGAGAGAGTGATCCTCCCTCCTCTAGACTTTTCCATATTGGTGTGGGTGTTGGTGCCTATGCCCTTTTCAGAAAATATCCCGATATTGCCACAGGGCTCACACGAGCCTTAGAAGATCATGCCCTTCCTTTTAAATGGGGTAGAACGTTTGGTCTATCTAACTTTATGTCTAACCAAGAAACAGTGGTTAGAGAAGCATTTAAAGCTGGCCATGTTGTTTCAGGAACACAAGTAGACACTCAGCTTGGCAAGTACTTATCTGCCCTGGTTGAAGGAAGAGCTACTCCTGAACAATTCCAAGAACTTGGTTATACCTTAAAAGACGATAAACTTTTCCTTGGCCAAGCAGGACAAGCTGGAAGTCGAGAAGTTCTTGGTCATGCAGAAGTTATGCGGGTTGCTGAAGGTAGCAGCAATGCTGCTGGAACTGCTTGGACTAAAGCTAATTTATCTCCCAATATAGAAGCTAAATTTAATTTCTTAAAACAAGAAGTTACTACAGCTGCAGGAACCATAGAGATAGAGCGAGCTGGTATGGGGGGAATGCCTTATCAGATCGTTGGGGCAGAGACTAAAGCTAGGGCTGCTGCTGCTAGAGCAAAAGCTATTGGTGCGGAATTTTTTGTCTATAGATTCAATCGTTTACTCTCTGAGGAATTTCAATCAAATCCCCTTACTGAAAAATTAGCAAAAAATTTAAAAAATCTTGCTCCTAATTTTTTCAGACATGGCCTGGGTGTTCAAGTCGGAACTCCTGTTCAGACCTATAAAGCTTTAGCTGGGAAATTAGGTTTAATGGTTGGGGTAGCTCCCCTTGCCTATGCTCAAGCAGATTGGGCTGCAGAACAAGTTTTTGGATTTGGTCCCACTAAGGCTATCGCCACCACCTATGTCGGTGCTCGCCTAGGCTGGGCTCATGCCATGGATGCCGCTGGTATACCTGGAGTGGGAGATATGTATGATCTCCAGGATTGGTTTGAAAAAACAATGCCTGGTTCTACATCTCCTTGGAATCTAGCTGGATTCGGAGTTATGGGCTGGAGCCTTGGCGCAACAGCCATAGGTCTTATTGAGAGAGGTGAGGTAGCTAGACATGCTGCTCTATATGGGAACACTGGTGAAGGATTCTCGGAGCGCTTTAGAAAGGCTGGAGAGGTTGTACATCAGCAGTTTTTAAATTTTAATGCTGAGGGAGATCCAGAGAGACCCTTGTCAAAACTTAGCAAATGGTTGCTTAAGCAAGGTCGTTTACTTGGAACTGCACAGCCTGCAATGGGAGACCAGGAAGCTGCTTGGTATCACCAACCTCATAGACATAGAGCAAGCTTATGGAAAAAGATAATGTCAATGGGGGTTGCCACAACCAGGGCTCCCACACCTGCCGGGACTATGCCTTTAAATTTGAGATTTCCATTTACTCCAGTGCCTATAGGCAGAGCCACAATGATGAAAGTTGGTGGAGCAATAGGAGCTATAGCGGGATTCCTTTTCGGCGGTCCTGCGACCATTGCTAGCGCTGTAGGCTTGTTTGTTCCTGATGAAAGGCCAGAAGAGTTAGAAGCTATATATTCTGGAAGAAAAGAAGTTCCTGTAACAAAGGGACGTTTCTGGGAATTCGGAAGAACAAGTTTTGAGGGAGATGAGATTGAATACTATAGACCTCACTGGTACGCCAGAATGATGTCTGGTGCTCATGATAAATCTCTTTGGGGAGAAGACGAGAACTACTCTCCTTTAAGAAAGTTACTTCTTGGTGAGTTTACCAATTATCTAGAGGAAAAACACTACTATGACAGACCGTATCCAATCACCGCTTTACCTTTTGCTGACGTTCCTCTAGTCGGACCGATCCTCTCCAATACAATAGGTAGGATTATAAAGCCTCCCCAATTGATGCATCAGGAAGAATGGGAAGACGATGGATGGTTCAAAGTCTCTCCTCCAGGAAGAGGAGAAACCTATGCTACCGAATTAGGAGAAACACCAGGAGGTGTTCCTGAATCGCCTTATTCTTTTGGAAGAACCTTTGGTAGGCAATGGAATCTACTCTCTCAAGGAGCTGGTCTTCTGGGCTATGCTCAAAGGACTGCCGTGGAGGGAGTTACAGGAACTCCAGGTATAGGTGATCAGACACTTGTCCTTGAATCCTTTAATAATGTTACTTCAAGATCTAGAAATTTTTACGACTTACAACTCGGTGGTATGGCAGGCCTGAATGAGGGTTTTCGTCGCCTGTATCCTACAGAAGAAAAATCAGTAAGACAGTATAATCCAATTAGAAATACAATGCCTAATTGGATGCCAGGGGCTGGTTCACAATCTATCGATTTTCAGCATGGAGATCCTTATGCAAAAGTTCCAGAAGGGGAATACAGATTACCTGGAGCAGGGTATGCTGCCAGATTTGAAGAGCTAAGAGGACTAGATCCAGAAGATTATCCTTTAATTCATAAATTTAAAATTCTTGCAGATATTGCTCCCCACAGTGATGAGTTTAGAGGTCTAGCTGAGCAAGTAAAATCTGCATCTAAAAACAACACTCTTGATGAGATGGAAGAATCGATTTACCAGTCCACCTTAGAACAGTTAGAAAATAAAAGAACTAGAAAGAAATTTGTTGAATATAAGAATCACATAAGTACTCAAAACAAATATGGTTCTAATAAATCAAAAGGAGTTCTTTCTTTATTAAATAAAAATACTGCCGATAAAGATGATCAGTTTATGCTGACAAAAATAATGGGAGCTTGGGGAGAGTTTGCATTGCATTTTCAATCTCCTCTTGAATACATATATCCTCTATCTCCCGAATCTAAATTTAATCCAATTAGAACAGCAGTAGAAGGTTATGAAAGAGATATCCTTTATGGGACCACAAACGCATTTTGGAACAAACCTATTAGAGATTTTATTCTCCCAACAGGAAGAACTGCTTTAAATAAATTAGGGTATCAAGGAATTTTTTCAGGAACTAAAGATGTCAGACAGCTAGAAGAATATTTTGATGTATTAAAATATATCAAGAATGTGAGATTAGCAAATATGGCTGCTCTCAATGATGATCAAGAAGCCAAAGTCATTTTCGATAGAAGAAAAAAACAAACTCTTTTTGGAATGAATCCTTATACTTCCAATGAAACTTCTATTTTGAAAGCTCTACCTAGAAGAGATCGAGATTACTATCAAGCATTTGTTGATACTTCTAGCCCAGAAGAGAGAGAAAGAATCTTGGAAATGGTTCCAAGTAATCAGCGGAATCTCTATCTGGCTCGATGGAAATTAAAATATGTTGAAGATATCCAAGAGGCAAGAGATCAAGAACTGATAATGGGGTCAGCAATAGATAGGGTTTCAGATGAAATTAATGCAATCAATATGGAAGCTCGGTCAGAAGGATTTCCGTCATCTCCAGAGTTGTACAAAGCATTTATGGATTCCAAGTATCCTGGAGAAAGCTATGGAGACTGGTACAGAAGAACCCAGACATTAGGTGATCTTCCCCTCCCCGGATCAGATTGGATTGGCTGGCATCCATCTGTAGATCTTGAAGATATAAAATTGAAAACAGTTATGGAGCTTGGAGAAGACATGCATGATTATAATTTATGGCCTAGCAGGTTGGATAGTTTAGCTGGAAAACCTTTTATCAATGATGAGGCAATCAGACCTATTTTAAATCCAGAACGAATGGATATGAGGGGAAGATTGAATGAGCTTTTTGCTATAAATCAAATGCATGCACAAATAGAAATGAAGAAAAACTGGGGTTATGAAGATAGACAAAGCATAACCGTAGAACTGGAGCAATAAGATGGCAGATAGCGGAGACGGATCAGGGACTCCCAAGGGTCCAGCTACACCAGCTAGAGACGCGGTGAAAGGGACCTTTAGGCAGCTAACCCAAAAAGATCAAACCACAAGTATCATAGAAAGGATCAGGAGGGTTAGAGGGCAAAAGATGGATCTGCGAGGATTCGTTCGGGCTCACCTCACTGGAGAGGGTGGTTTTTTTGATAGGCAGCAAACGTTTTTTAATGAAGCAAAAAATATAGAAAGTAACTTAACTGGGGGGCAACAAAGAAAAGTTTTTGATGTTGCTTTCGGTCAAGCATTTGAAACTTTTTCTCCAGAAGCGAGAACCACATTGGAAGGTCTTCTTGGAACATCAGACAAGTCTTTTGCTACGATGGATTCCAACATGAAGGTAAAATCTTTAAAGCAAGCACTTGGAGAGGGTAAAGAAACAAAGTTATTGTTAAAACTTGTTAATAGAGGTCGGCGTGCAATTCGTCCAGTTGCACGACATTTTGCTGCCCATTATACGGGAGGTGCAAATGAAGGCCGTATTCCTTCTACACTTGGTGTTGCAATTAAAGCTGGAGGACCTCATGCAGTAACTATGGCTTCAAAACTTAAGGGTGATTTGGATTTGTTGAATTTTTATAAAGGGATGCCAGAGGACAAAGCACTTTCACAAGAATTTGGATCTTTTATTTCGGGAATGGGAGAGATGGATCCTGCAAAAGGAAGATATACAAATGTAGCGTATAAGGGGCATACTCGTATGCTAGGCAACAAGAGTTCAGCAGAGCAAGCTTTTGCAAGATACGAGTTGTCATTTAGTTATAGGAATCAAGATCTTACTTTGAGAGTCCCTCTTATCCGTGGAGAACAATCTAAAATTGGCTATACAGGCGACAACTTAAATGTTCGAAGAATTATGAATCCTGTTGGAGTGCTAGATACTACCACTATGGAAACTAAAGAAATGGCAAGAAATGTATTCTTTATGAAGAAATTCAATGAAGAGTTATTGCCTTTATTGCAACAGGGTAAAATTACTGGAAGACAAGCTAGACAGTATGTCAAAGAATTGCATGATGTTTTTAATAGCCAAGAAGTATCCAGTGGACGAGCTTTTTCTTTTGAGAGAAGTTTTGCTCAACAGCGTTATGAAAGAGAAAGATCTGCAGCTATGCAGCTAGTAGTTAGAGGAGGTGGAACCACAACAGGTGGAATTCCATCGCTATATGCCCAGCCCACTCCCGCAACGATGATGGCTGCACTAAGAAAATATCCTGGACAATTTGGTATTGATATCAGTGAGACTAGATTTGAATCTGGAATGGTGGGCTACATGAAGCACACAGACACGGCTGGAGGATTACCTGTTACTGGAGATTTAGCTATGCATGAAATCTCAGATCCCAGAGTTGTTGAACGTGCTCGCCTGGATCAAAAAATCCGCAATAGAACAATGGCTGCAGAAGCTGCACTTGCATATAACCGTGAAGGAACTGTTCAGCAAATGGAGTATACAGCTTCTGGCAAACATAACTTTCAGAAAAAATTAACACGTATGGCAGACAGATTTGGATTAAATGAGGCAGAGAAAAATCAACTCATAACCATGGCAGAACAAAAAAATCTAGGTCATGCTGATTTAGTAAAACTAGAATATGACTTAAAGATGCATCATGAAACAACAGCATCAGGCATCGCAGGAGGATTGGGCACTAAAGAAGAAGTGGCTGATATTAGAAAACGTGCTCGGGAGAATTATGCATGGGGTGACGATAGAGGAAATGTACTTCGAAGCAATGTTTATTCTGCTCAAGAACGAATTGAAGGAGCTGGAAGACACAAGCTTTTTACTAATTACTTAACTCCTCAGGAACTATCTCTATATGGAATGGCAGATAAGGATGGAAAGCGAATGGCGCTATTTGATAACTTACATCCAGAGAGTAAGTTCTCAAGTCTTCCTTCGGAAGCAAGATACCTGGAGATGAGAAGTTCAGGAACTCGATTAGATAATGCTAGACAATTGTTAATGACAATGGAACGAACCTTAAAGGGAGGATATGAAAGCGAAATAGTTGATGGGATAAAAAGAACTAAAAAGATTGATCCCGTTAAAGCTAATTTACAGAGATGGGAATTCTTAAATAAAGTTGGAGATAAAAGCATCAAGGCCGGAAGAGATGCACAGATACAGGCCCTTACAGATGCAGGTTATTTATTAGCACAAACAGGAAACCTTCCGTATGTTAAAACAGAAAATAGAGAAGCAGTTTCAGAACAGTTACTTAAATGGATAAATGATCCTTCCTTTGGAAGGCCTAAGCCTCTCGGCAGTTTAGATGATCTTGTTCCAAAATTACAACCAGGCCAGGTTGATCCAGTAGAGGCACTTAGAGCTACTATGCATGGGGTTACCGGTCAGAAGCTAGGACAAGAGGTCCCCCTTCAAGTGGGAGCTGTATTTGTAGACCCCGATAAAATGACAGGGAACTATAGCAAGTACTTCGGATCGGGTGAAGGCATTATGAAGGAAGAGACGAGGCAATTCCTTGCACAGGAAGTTACAGAAAACAAAATTCTTGCAACCCTAAATCCAGAAGCATTCGAGACAACTCCAGGTACTAAAATAAATGGTAATGAATTTGCAGCAGGAGGATTTGTAAAAGACGCTAATGGACAGTATCAATTAAAGAAAGGATTCGATAGCCCAAGTACAATTCTTGGTTGGGATACTCAGGGAAGAGCTATTGCTTACGATAGTAAAATGAGAGATATCGTTTGGTCACAATTGGATGCTGGAGGGAATGCAAATGAACGATTAATTTCAATGGAATACAACACCATGATACGTCCAGAAGGACATGTGAAATTACATGGAGACCAAAAGCAGGGTGTAAGTTTTGTGAAAGCTAAGCATTGGAATAGAATTTCTGGAGCAATTGCAGACATGTTTAGAGTAGAAAAGGATGGACAACTCATGGATACTTTTGGCAGCTCCCTAGTTAGACATCAAGATGGAGGCCTTGTAGACAATATTTCAGAAATGCAATTTGGTAGAGGTAAGAAATCCCATAGACACATTAGGCAAATAACCACAGCAATGCATCAGCAACTTCAGGGTGTACAAAGAATGGGTTCTAATACTCTTACAACTAATGCATCGCAATCTTTCTTGGAGAGTCCAGTTACTTTTGCTAGAGAAAATTTTCATTTGGGTGATTGGCAGGGAGCTGACACAGTGAAAAAGGGACAAAGAGTTCTTGATAAAACTAGAGGTGGCGCTCACTTTGATCAAGTGAAAAAGATGATGCAATGGTATATGACGCAGGGTGCAGCACAGGGACATACAGAGGATGTGTCTCAGAGACTATTGAATCCTAAAAACTTTGCAAAAATATTTGGTTTGGTTGGATCTGTTTTTGGACAAGAAGAAACCGAAGAGATGTTCAAGCAAGTAATACGCGATATGAATGAAGCTAATGTTATGATTGGAGGAGTAGACAAGCTAGGAGTAAACAAGCTAAAAGAAGCTGCACATGCAGGAGCTGCTTACGGAGTCATAAGACAGTATGTTGGAGATCCTATGGCTATGCAGGGTGCAGGAAAGAAAGGCTCTCTTGAGGGTCGTGCCATAAGCATCATGACTACGAAAGCTTTTGGAGAACGCGGAGACGAGATAGCTACAGATTTCTTAGCTAGAATGAGATACCACGATATGGGTCCTGAAGGGGAAGGAAAGTGGGCAGTTAGTAGCGAGTTGCAACAATCATTGAAAACAACAATCGAACCTCAGAAGATGCCTTCTGGAGCACTATCTGTAGATCTATCAAAATCATATTCGATTGCAACTAAGGAATTAGAGTT
>Ga0310345_10006374_pt1 | contig 10315 bp, 9 predicted proteins | sample HC15DNA20500_MG_FD_204667 | JGI IMG/M metagenome (GOLD analysis project Ga0310345, IMG submission 204667) | Marine microbial communities from station ALOHA, North Pacific Subtropical Gyre - HC15-DNA-20-500_MG | ecosystem: Environmental > Aquatic > Marine > Oceanic | place: Pacific Ocean: North... | reverse complement strand
CGGAGTTCCGAGACACCGGCGAAAGTGCTCCTGATTTGAGCCCTCCCACGTGACTGTGGAGGAGTCGCCGGAACGACTCCAGAAGGTACTAGCCCGGTCTGGAGTAGCGAGCAGGCGCGCGAGTGAGGATCTAATTGGAGCAGGGCGGGTCACGATAAACGGTCATCTGGCGACACTTGGAGACAAAGTTGGAGCCGAGGATCGTATAGACCTAGATGGCGTTCCCATTCTTCGAGACCCGACTCTTCGGCACTACTTGTTACACAAGCCCCGTAACGTCGTATCGACGGCTAAAGACCCAGAGGGAAGGCCAACCGTTGTTGATCTCGTACCCTCCGAATCCAGAGTGTTTCCCGTTGGGCGACTGGACACTGATAGCGAGGGTCTGATCGTTCTAACTAACGATGGGGACTTAACCCACAGGCTGACACATCCCAGTTTCGGAGTGCCTAAAGAATATCTAGCACATGTGGAGGGTTCCCCTACACGGCTTGCTCTTCGACGACTGCGCGAGGGTGTAGAACTCGATGATGGCCCTACAGCGCCGGCAGAAGTTTCGATGCCGCAAGAGAGTCTGCTTAAGCTTGTCATTCATGAAGGGCGCAACCGTCAGGTCCGCCGAATGTGCGCTGCCATCGGCCACCCTGTAATTCGCTTGGTCCGAGTAAGAATCGGGCCAATTAGCGACAAAGACTTGGCTGCTGGAGCTTGGCGAACTCTTACCATGGAAGAGGTGCGTTCTTTGTACGCTGCGGCAACCAATTAATAATCTCGCACAGAGCTTGGACAATGCCTTCGGTACCATGCCAATCGTGAGACATGGCTCCCAGCAGACGGGTTTAGCTTCCCAATGACCAAGAACGAGCGTCGCGCTCAGATCGTAGGAACGGGACTGATTGGGGGCTCCATCGCGCTCGCCCTCCGAGCGAGGGGATGGCACATAACGGGCAGGGATATCGATGCTAAGCGAGCCGAGCGAGCATTAGAACTAGGAGTGCTGGACGTAGTTGGTAGCGATGCGGAGGCCGAGTTGGCCTTCGTTGCGGTGCCTGCGAGCGCTCTCGAGGCCGAGATTCGCAAAACCCTTCGCGAAACGAATGGCATCGTGACAGACACTGGCAGTGTGAAAACCACAGTTGCCCGAAGCATTGACGACCCCCGATTCATACCGGGACACCCGATGGCAGGCTCAGAACAAGAAGGCGTTGACGGCGCTGACCAAGAAATCTTTGATGGTGCTGTCTGGGTTCTCACTCCGACGTTGGGCAGCGATGATTTTGGCCTTCGGGATCTCCAAATGGTCCTTGCCTCTATGGGGTGCGACGTCGTAACCATGACTCCTGAACGCCACGACGCGTTGGTTGCGATCGTCTCTCATGTACCGCATCTAACTGCCGCCAGCTTGATGTGTCTCGCAGATGATCGCGCGCTAGACGATGCTCCTTTGCTGCGTCTGGCTGCCGGCGGCTTTCGGGATATGACCCGCGTCGCCGCAGGCCACCCTGAAATATGGCTAGATATTTGTGAAGAGAACAGGGATGCCATCGTCTCGGTCTTGGATGAGTTTTCTGCTCGAATTAGGAATATCCGCGAAATCGTTGCCCAGTCAGATCGAACGGGATTAACGAATTTGCTTTCTCAGGCAAGAAAAGCCCGCACTAATTTGCCCTCTCGGTATGTCAGACCTCAGGAACTCGTGGAGGTGCGAATTCCTATCCCGGATCGGAAGGGACAGATTGCGAATATCACCATGTTGGCTGCTGATTGTGAGGTCAATGTCGCCGACATAGAGGTCGCTCACTCAGCTGAGGGAGAGCGAGGCGTTCTTGTCCTTGTCGTGGCTCAAGCTGAGGTGCAGAGGTTCCTGGCTGTGTTGGCAGGGCAGGGTTACCGGCCCACCACAAGGGAACTAGCATGAACAATTCGCGGTTGATGACTCCGTTTGCTGGCCCGGCTGTAGGAGATGTGTCGCTTCCTGGGTCAAAGAGTCACATGAACCGAGCATTGCTCTGCGCTGCTCTCTCTGAAGGCAGGAGCCGGCTATCTGGAGTTCTCTTCGCCGATGATACCGAAGCGATGTTGGAAGCAATTGTTGTGTTAGGAGCAACGGTTGAAGTGGATCGCAGGAACCTTGAGATTGAGGTCACCGGGTTAGCTGGCGCACCAAACTTTCGAGACCTCGTTATCGACGCGAGATCGTCGGGAACGACCTCTCGATTTCTTTTGCCGACGCTGGCGGGAGGCACCGGCGTAGTGACGCTGGATGGAGCGCAGCAATTGCGGTCGCGCCCCTTCGCTGAACAAATTGAGGCATTGCGCGATCTGGGGTGTGATCTCGAAGAGTTAGGTGCTCCCGGCCAGCTACCTGTCAAAATTTCTTCTCAGGGCCTAGAAGGGGGTGAGGTCGAAATCTCCGCGGAAACTAGTAGCCAGTTCATTAGCGGTCTGATGTTGGCTGCACCGCTTTACACAAACGGACTAAAAATTAAGTTGACGGGCCTACCTGTCAGCCGACCCTATCTAGAACTCACCGTCAAAGTCATGCGCGATTTTGGTGTATCGGTTGAAAAACCAGACGAATTCACGTACGTCGTACCCCCAGGCCGGTACCGAGCTATCGAAGCTCAAATTGAGCCAGATGCCTCAGCTGCCTCATATTTTTTTGCCGCCGCCTCGATCACTCAAGGACGAGTAAAGATAGTTGGCCTTCATCGAGGGAGTTATCAAGGAGATGTCCAATTCGTTGATGTGATGGAACAACTTGGAGCCAAAGTTGTCTGGGGTGAGAATTTCATCGAGGTCGAAGGTGATCGAATTCGCGGAGGCACGTTCGATCTTCGCGATTTCTCAGACACTGCGCAGACGCTTGCTGCTCTAGCAGCTTTCGCTGAAGGCGATATCGAAATTACAGGTATTGGTTTCATTCGGCGCAAAGAAACGGACCGAATCGCTGGCATGGTCGCAGAGCTCACCAAATGCGGTGTCGAAGCCGTAGAAAGCGAAGATGGGCTCATCGTGCGACCGGATTTGTGGGCGCTTAGGGGAGCAAGCATTGATACTTACAGTGACCACCGCATGGCTATGTCTATGGCCCTACTTTCGCTTCGAATCCCCCGAATAGTGATCAACGATCACGATTGCGTGGCGAAGACGTTTCCGAACTTTTTTTCATGTCTTGAGGAGCTCCGCCCAAAGGTCAAACCAAGGAGCAATGTGTTTGCCGTCGCGGCTATCGACGGCCCGGCAGGGTCTGGCAAGTCGACAGTCGCTCGTCTCCTCGCGAGCGAATTAAATCTTCCACATTTCGATACCGGAGCCATGTACCGCGCAGTAGTAGTGGCGGCATTGCGCGCGGGAATTGATCCCGAAAATCAAGACGCGATGACCGACCTTGCCGAGAAAACGGAGATCTCCATCAGCGAACTAACTGTTATTGACGGCGTTGACGCCACAGATGAAATCAGGACTCCGGAAATCAATCAGTGGGTGAGCGTCGTAGCGGCAAACCCAGGTGTACGCCGCGTGCTAGTAGCTCGACAGAGGAAATGGGCGACTGAAATAGGTGGCGGAGTGATGGAAGGCCGTGACATTGGTACCGAAGTATTCCCGGATGCAATATTCAAGGCCTTCCTGACCGCCCAACCTGAAGTTCGGGCGCGACGTCGATATGAGGAATCTTTGGTTCAAACACTGGGAGATGTACAAGAAGAGCTACAACGGCGAGATCGAATTGACTCAACTCGCGTCGATTCCCCGCTTCAAGTGGCATCTGGTGCGGTAGTAGTTGATACCAGCGAACTCACCATTCAAGAAGTGGTATCGGACCTTGCGAGTATGTTCCGTTCCGTCGTGGAGGATTGATGGACAAAGAACTGCCGGTGACTAATCCCAACGCACGTTGGTACAACCGAGCAACGTATCGGGCGCTCAAATATCTTATTTGGGGAGTCTTCAAGTTCTGGAACCGCATAACTATTGAAGGTCAAGAGAATATCCCGGAGGGAGCGTGTGTCTGGGCGCCGAACCATCGGAGTTACATCGACACGCCACTGCAATCATGTGTTCCAAGGCGGCTCCGGTTCATGGGTAAAGAGTCGGTTTGGAATAATGCCTTTTTTGCTTGGCTTTTTACAACCATTGGATGTTTCCCCGTCAGCCGAGGAAGCGCTGATCGAGCTGCTTTGATGACCGCGCTAGCAGTCCTGCAGAACGGTGAGGACCCTGTGGTGGCTTTCCCTGAGGGAGAGCGCAAAGACGGTCCTCGGATCTTTCCGTTATTCGACGGAGCGGCTTATTTGGCGGCTAAGGCGCAAGTAGCGATTGTGCCCGTCGGAATTGGCGGCACCGCAACCGCCATGCCGAGAGGTTCTAAAATGTTGTATCCCAAACGAGTACACATCATCATTGGCAAACCAATCCCGCCGCCCCCTCTCAGCCCCACAGGCCGGTTGTCTCGACAAGAGGTACGCGAAACTTCTGCGCACCTACGAGAAGAAATTCAAGACTTATTTGACCGAGCCCAAATTATTTGCGGCACGCCCAACATTTATGTGCCCGGTAGCGAACCCGAGGCCGACCTATAAGCAGCTCTAAATGTTCGCGCTTTAATCGGCAAGAGAAGCGAGAACTTCACTAGCGGCAATCTCTCGGTCAAGCGGCACGACCCGAGCATCAGATGGAACCGCAAGAGTTGCGTGCACGGCTGTCTCGAGGGCCGAAAGAAGCTCCCGGATTTCTCTTGGCGGTGGAAAATATTCATCTTCGTCCGTGATACTCACCTCTTCAACCCCTAATTTCGGTGAAAGATGTCGAATCACCGCCTCGACTAGTTCCTCAGGGGCCGACGCTCCTGCTGTCACTCCAACTGTGCCGTGCAGTCCCTCGGGCAGTTCCGATCCAGAATTAATTCGGAAGACTTGTTCGCAACCGGATTCTTTTGCGAGTTTGGCGAGGGCCATGGTGTTGGATGAATTGGCGGAACCAATGACGATCACTGCATCACATCGTTGAGCTATCGAAGCTAAAGCGGACTGTCGGTTAGTCGTAGCGAAGCAGAGATCACTGCGTCCTGGCATCCAAACGTCAGGGAACCTTTCCTTGGTCGCTTGCAACACCCCTTCCCAATCTCGATGGCTGAGGGTGGTTTGCGCCAACATTGCAAGTGGCTCCTGAAATTCGGGCAAATTAGCTACCTGGTCAGAATCTTCAACCAGACTGATTGCATCGGGAGCAACTGCCATTGTTCCCACCGCCTCCTCGTGGCCCTGGTGCCCCACGTAGATAATTCGGTAACCCTTTTTCGAGCGGACCCGCACCTCGTGATGGACTTTGGTTACGAGAGGACAAACGGCATCGACTACGTACCCACCTCGTTCGCGCGCTTCCTTGACAACTTCGGGCGCAGATCCGTGAGCGGACAGCATTAACGGACGTCCTTCGGGTACTTGACTGACGTCGTCAACAAACACCACCCCGAGGCTTCGGAATCGATCGACTACAAGTTGGTTGTGAACGATTTCGTGGTAGCAGTAGACCGGCGGATCAAACGAGCGCACCATCCAGGCCAGCGCCTTTATCGCCATTTCCACGCCGGCACAAAAACCTCGGGGTGACGCCAATAGCACTTGATCCACACTCACCAAGCTGAGGCTACCGCTTGGCAGCTTTCCTGCCCGTGCTGGGTGTCGGACAAGGTCGCCCGTATCCTGAACTCCATGTCTTTGCCGGTTGTCATTAACGTCGTGCCTGAAAGTGCTGCTGAGTCAGCAGGCCTCTGCCCCGGCGATGAAATCGTTGCTATCGATGGCGAGGTGCCAACGGACGTTATTCGCTGGCAGTTGTTAGTCGATGAAGCCGACCCGGTTTTGACTGTCCAGCGGGGAGGCCTAGAGCTAGACACCAAAGTCGTTAAGGCTGCCGGAGAGCCATTGGGTGCAGAAGTGGATTCGTCGATATTCGACCGAGTCAGAACCTGTGACAACCACTGCGAGTTTTGCTTTATATATCAGTTGCCTAAAGGGATGCGCCGAAGCCTTTATCTAAAAGACGACGACTATCGCCTTTCGTTTCTTTACGGAAACTTCACGACCTTGACACGGTTTACCGAGGCTGATCTAGAACGAGTTGTAACTGAACGACTCTCCCCGCTGTACGTCTCGATCCATGCCACCGACCCGGCGGTGCGAGCTCGAATGCTCCGCAATCCGCGCGGTGGATACAGTTTGCGCTGGTTAAAGGCGCTGCTCGATTTCAAGATCGAGGTACACGGACAGATCGTCGTGTGCCCTGGAGTAAACGATGGAGAAGTGTTAGACGACAGCTTGCTCGGAGTACTTGATCGTTTTCCAGAACTCAGCTCGTTGGCCGTGGTGCCCCTAGGAGTCAGCGCCCACAACCGCGAACCATCAATGCGGCCTCATACCAAGGGTGAGGCCGCCGCAGTCATTGAGACGGTCGAAGGTTGGCAGGAGCGGTTCCTTGAGGCGGTCGGCCACAGGCTCGTTTACGCGGCGGATGAGTACTACCTGCTAGCGGACAAGACATTTCCAGAAGCTGATACATATGAAGATTTTGCGATGCACGAAGACGGAATCGGAATGGCGAGAGCTTTCGAAGCGGAATTCAGCGGCCAACTATCCTCGGGTATTGGTCCGCGAGCGGGTTTTTTCCAATGGGTTGATGGTGCCCCGGCAGAGGGATACCGGGCACCCCGCCTGGGTGGCGGATCGAATCGCGCAGGAGAGCTCGTGAGCCCCGATTTTTCGAAAGATATAGCGGCGATTCCGGTAGGGATAAGTGTTCGCGACGACGCGCCCGTCGCCATACTCACGGGAGAGTACGGCGCGAAAGTCCTCTCGCCGTTAATTAATTCTCTTGGTCGAGGAGGTATTCGCATCATCGAAGTCGAGAATCTCTTTTTTGGTGGCAATGTGAAGGTGAGCGGACTCATGGTCGGCGAAGATTTACACCGAACTCTCTCGTCTGAACCCGAAGGTCATCGGTACCTGTTGCCGGACGTGTGCCTCAACAACGGGAAATTCTTAGACGGACTGGGCATAGATGACTTACCACGCGAGGTCGAAGTAGTTCCGACTGACGGGGTTGCCCTGCGCGCCGCCCTCAAACGTGGGACTCGTTCTGAAGGTTTGACCCCAAAAGGTGCAATATGACCGCGCCGGAGCCATTGCCCGTAGTTTCTGTGATCGGTCGACCCAACGTCGGGAAGTCGACGTTATTCAATCGAATCCTCGGCAGACGCGAAGCGATCGTCGAAGAAAGACCAGGTGTAACTAGGGACCGCAAAGCCCTGGAAGCAGAATGGTCAGGACACGTTTTCTTGCTCGTTGACACTGGCGGCTGGATGCCTACGGGGTCCGACCTAGATGGCAAAGTTTCCGCTCAGAGCGAAAAGGCGATCAATAACTCGGACCTGATCATCATGGTGGTTGACGGCACCACAGGGATCACCGAGGAAGACAGTCGTGTCGCATCAATCCTTCGACGTTCGAGTGCTCAAATAATTCTCGCCGTAAACAAAATCGATACCTCGCTCCGAGATCAAGATATCTGGGAGTTCATGTCTCTAGGTCTTGGCGAACCTCTCGGAGTTTCCGCTCTGCACAGTCGCAACACTGGTGATTTACTTGACCGGATTGTTGAAATGCTCCCGACCTCTGAGCAGTCAGCAGAGACAAGTCCTCCACAAGATAACGAACTGGAATCCGATGAAGGGGTCCGCGGAGTCGCCATCGTGGGTCGGCCAAATGTCGGGAAATCAACGCTATTCAATCGGCTAATTGGAGACGACCGTTCAGTTGTCCACGATATGCCTGGGACCACACGCGACGCTATCGACACTGTGGTGGAGACTGAGTTAGGTCTCCTGCGCTTCATCGATACAGCTGGCATGAGGAGAAAAGCTCGAGTCGATGACGACACCGAGTACTACTCCAGCCTCCGAGCGTTGCGGGCAATCGACAAGGCTGACGTCGCACTTCTCGTAATTGACGCATCAGAGGGTGTGACGTCACAAGATCAACGCCTTGCAGAACGGGTGGACGCCGCCGGATGTCCGATTGTCATATTGATGAACAAATGGGAACTCGTTAACCAAGAAGAAAAAGATGAACTGATGTATCAGCTAGGTCAACGACTTCACTTCCTCGGGGAATCGCCGGTCTTGCGTATAAGTGCCCTAACCGGACGGGGTATACAGCGCCTTGCTCCGGCGTTAGAGGCAGCTATAGATGCGTATGAAACAAGAGTGCCAACTCGTCGGGTAAACGAAGTGATTCAGTTGGCCCAGTCAGCTCAAGCCGCGCCCCACGGCGGTCGAGTTCTTTATGCAACCCAAGGCGCAACTCACCCGCCCACTTTCACGTTGTTTACTAATAAGGAATTACCTGCAAGTTATGTTCGTTACCTCGAACGCCGTTTGCGCGAGGAATTCGATCTTGGTGCAACGCCGATAAAGGTGCGGCTTCGGCGGCGTGGCTAAGGCAGTCTCGATGCAGGGTTCTGTCTCGTACAGAAAAAAGCACGTGGTGTTCGGATCGTGACCTGGTGTGGGCAATGCGATCGCGACTTTGATGTCGGCCTTCTCGGAGAAGATGGTGGTTGCCCCGTGTGTGGCCAGTGGCTTGCTAAGCCATCGCGCGGTGGCTCTGTCCCTTGGCATTTTTGGGCGGTGGCCGCTGGTGCTGTCCTGTACCTAGGGTGGCGAGCCCTGCAAGGAATTATCTGGGTAGTACAACAAATTATCTGACTCGGTTCGACGTGCGGATCGGAGCGCCATCCCAGATATCGTGGCTTCGCTGCGGGCTGTGGCGCAGTTTGGTTAGCGCACTGGTCTGGGGGACCAGGGGTCGGAGGTTCAAATCCTCTCAGCCCGACGTGAGTGCGGCCAGACACCTCCCAGTGTCTGGCCGTCATGACACTTTCTTGACGGCGCATGCCTGTAGAGCGAACTGTTTCGCTAGTCGTCGGCCAAACCCAACGGGAGTGCCCTCAGAAGTTGTAGTGCTCCCTCGGGGTCAAATGCTCTGCCCAACAGGTGGCGGCTGCTCTGGTTCAGCACTCCGACGGAGGTGGCGTCGTCGAGGAACTCAACAAATTTTCCCCAGAACTTGCCGGTATCCAACAAGACAACGGGGAGATAGTGAAGACCGAGTTGCGTCCAAGCCAGGACTTCAGCGAGTTCGTCGAGAGTTCCATAGCCACCTGGAAGCGCTATAACACCATCGCTCAACTGGTACATCATCGCTTTTCGTTCATGCATTGATGACACCAGCCGTAAATCGATGTCTCCGCGATGGCGTACATCATGAGAGAAGGTGTCTTCGGGGTAGATGCCAACTACGTGACCGCCTTTTGAAATTGCCCCGTCGGCGACGGCCCCCATTAGGCCGGCGTCACTGCCGCCGAAAACGACCGTCACGTGTTCCAGAGCAAGGTGTTTGCCAAGGCCGGTGGCTAACTCAATAAAGGCTGGATCATTACTAAAAGACGAAGCGCAGAAGACAGCGACGGTGTTTATTTTGCGATTGCCGGCGTTCACCAGAGACACCCCCCACGTTCACAGTAGAGCGCAGGTGGTGGGCAAATGCACCCCGCCCGGTTGTCATCGTTGTCTCTAGCTAGCTCTGTCTAGAACATCTTCCCAGGGTTGACGGAATTCTCAAAAGCGTTTTCATCGCTATAAGAGATTGCCGTATTAAGAGAGTTCGGCTGCCAACGCGAGGGCATCGTCCCAACTGCCGTGACCCATCAGAAGTCGCCGGTATTGAACGAATGGTCTGATGCTGTTCATCGCCATTACACCTGCTAGCGCGCCATCGCGGCGGTAGCCGGTAACAAAAGCTTGTTCTTCGACCGAGCCAACCAAGACTTCTACATGCTCAGAACTATCAGTATCACCCGCAACTTGAATTCGGTCGTTGTATTGGTCGGACCATACGAAGGGCACAGAGTCGTAGACGCGGCTGTGTTCGGGGTGTAATAAGTTCCCGGCGACCAACATCGCTTGTTCCGTGGCCGCTGTCCAGTGTTCTACTCGAACAGGTGACGGTCCCAGCCAAGCGTTGGGAGCCTTGGCGACGTCGCCAACGGCATAGACACCTGGAACCCCCGTATTCATCGTTCCGTCACACACAACTCCATCATCAATCTTGAGCCCGGAGCTTGCCAGCCAGTCCGTGTTGGGAACAGCCCCAATTCCGATGACCACAAGATCCGCTAAAAGCTGAGTCCCGTCGGTCAATTCGACGCCCTCTACTTCGCCGCGACCAATAATGGAAGCAACGCCGACCCCCAGTCG
>Ga0310345_10006373_pt1 | contig 10317 bp, 9 predicted proteins | sample HC15DNA20500_MG_FD_204667 | JGI IMG/M metagenome (GOLD analysis project Ga0310345, IMG submission 204667) | Marine microbial communities from station ALOHA, North Pacific Subtropical Gyre - HC15-DNA-20-500_MG | ecosystem: Environmental > Aquatic > Marine > Oceanic | place: Pacific Ocean: North... | reverse complement strand
TCCTCCAAGGCAACGTTGTTTCCGTCGCGCGGCCCATAGCGAAAAGATTGGGTAATCAAACGACTGAGGTTTCGATAACCATCTGTGTTTTGACACAGCAATACAAGTTTGAATTTCCGTAAACCACTATCGTCACTATGTATCCACAGTTCCGCTCCGGAAATAGGCTTAATGCCAGCCTGGCGTGCCGCGCTTTGCAACTTCGCGAGGGCAAACACATTATTCTCGTCGGTCACCGCCACCGCCGGCATCCCAAGCGAACTGCACCGTTCGACGAGCTGAGGAACACGCACCAAACCGTCGAGGAGCGAATATTCACTATGAACATGTAGGTGGACGAAGCGCGGCTCCATCATGCGTCAAGGGTTCCGTTCAAGTACCGACGGACCGGCCCAAAGGTGCGGCGATGAACGTCGGAGACACCATAGCGACCTAGCGCATCGAGGTGGGCCGCCGTTGGATAACCTTTGTGTTTAGCGAAACCGTACTCTGGGTAAAGCTCGCCAAGCTCCACCAGAATCCTGTCTCGCGTCACCTTGGCGACTATCGAGGCTGCGCTGATAGATGGTACATAAGCGTCGCCACCCACGATCGCAGTCGCGCAGCATTTAACAGACGGGCAATGCTTACCATCCACAAGGATGCTCTCCGGGTAAATAGGTAAATCGTCGACTGCCCGTTCCATCGCTACAAGAGTTGCTTGCAAAATGTTAAGTGTTTCAATTTCCTCCACGCTGGCGATACCGAGGCCCACAGCATCCGCCGTTCCCAAAATATCTTCAAACAGTCGATTTCTCTGCCGTTCTGTTTTCTGTTTGGAATCCCCGAGCCCCCTAGGCAAACTCTTTCCTAGAACTACAGCCGCAGCCACAACCGGGCCGGCTAACGGACCACGACCGGCTTCGTCTATTCCTGCCACGACAGCGGGATGAGGCTCGGCCACCCGGTGCCCTTGCATCACTTCAAAATCCTGTTTACGGCCCGTGCCGCGCTCTTTGCCGCGTCTCGTCTAAGCCCTCTATGTAAAGTCTTGCTTACATCTAGGAAACCGTTACGCTTTTCCGTATCCTCAAGCCAAGAGCACATATGCTCACAGATCGCCTCCGGCGTAACCGCGTTTTGTATCAATTCCGGGACCAGACCGCGTCCAGCAAGAATATTGGGAATGGCGATGTGTGGGATCGTCACCATCCGGCTGATTATATGGTAGGTCGGAGAGGCCATGCGATAACAGACAACCATAGGGGTCCTACACAGCAGAGCTTCTAAAGAAGCGGTCCCGGATGCAACGACCGCGATGTCAGCGGCGGTTAACACTTGGTGCGCTACACCACAAACTATCTCACACGGGAGGCGGGGAAAGTTCTCACTAACGTAACGTTGCACTAATCCAATCTGAGATTTTCGAGCCACGCAAAGTACGAATCGCGCCCCCCGGTAATTCTGGTAAAACAGGTGTGCTGCCTCCACGAACGGCCCCAACAGTCGATCAATTTCCTGTCCGCGACTACCGGGAAGAATAGCGACGACCAATCCAGTCCCGGTCAAACCTAAATCCCCCCGCGCTGCTCCTGCATCGGGTGATAATGGTAATAAGTCTGCCAATGGGTGTCCCACGAATTTTGCGTCGACTCCATAGCGACTAAAGAATGCCGGTTCGAAAGGGAATACAGCCAACAGTAAATCAACCATTTTACCAATAGAGCGAGCTCGGCTCGGCCTCCATGCCCAAGCCTGCGGACAAACGAAATGGACCGTGGGGATTCCGTGATGCTTGAGTCGTCTTTCAATAGCGAGGTTGAAATCCGGCACATCAATGCCGACAAACATGTCTGGAGGTCTACTAATAAAATGCCTAATGAGACTATTTCGCAGTCGACGTAAACCCGGATACTTTCTGATGACCTCGACTAGCCCCATTACCGAAAGTTGATCGATATGCGCGATAGGGCGGCAGCCTGCAGCAACCATCTCAGGCCCCGCCACACCTTCGAATTGGACACTGGCCATCTCGTTTTGCATCGCTCGAATAAAGGCCCCGCCCAAGCGGTCGCCGGATATTTCGCCAGCAACAATACCAATCCGGACCTGGCGCTCACTCATTACGTATATGCGTAGGCCATAGGTCTTCTTCTTACTTGTTCGTCCCTTCCTTCTGCTTTCGAACAATGCCACGCGCGGACGATCGGATGAAGTCCACCATCTGAGATACCTCTGGATATCTATCGCCCTCGCTCTCCATGACAGCTAAAGCATCATCTAAGCTAAGCCCTTGACGATAAAGCGCCTTATAACAGCGTTTCAATGAGGAAACCAGATCGGCACCGAACCCGCGCCGCTTCAAGCCTTCACGGTTGACACCGCGCGGTCGCGCGGTATTCCCATCAACCATGATAAATGGTGGAACATCACGAACGACGATAGCACCGATCGCCGAAAAGCTGCTTTCCCCCATTCTGCAAAACTGATGCACACCAGTAAAACCGCCGAGGACAGCAAAATCACAGATCTCGACGTGACCCGCGAGGGTAGCATTGTTGGCGAAAACAATATGACAGCCTACCTTGCAGTCATGGGCGATATGGCAGTACGCCATAATCCAGTTATCATCGCCCAAACGGGTAACTCCACCACCAGCATCTGTGCCACGATTGATCGAACAATACTCGCGAATAGTGTTTCCATTTCCAATCTCGAGACGCGACTCACCGGTTCGATCAAATTTTTTATCCTGCGGATCTCCTCCGATAGCACAAAAGGAACCAATAAAATTATCCATGCCGATCTTAGTCGGCCCATCAATAATTGTATGTGATCCTACCTGTGTACCGGATCCGATCTCGACATGTTTTCCAACTAAGGAACAGGGTCCTATTTCAACATCAGTTGCCAGCTTCGCATCCGGATCAACTTGCGCTCTGGGATCGATCAATTCGTTGATTCCCTTTCAGTTGTCATGAATTCCGCAGTCGCTACGATTTCCCCGTCTACTTGGGCATTGACATCGAACCGGTAAATACCACGAATTCTCCGTAATAATCTTGCGTTGATAACTAATTGATCACCGGCCGTAACCGGTTGCTTGAATCGAGCTTTGTCGATCCCAACAAGATAGTAGACACTAGTCTTCTCGCTACGCGCCTTATTGGAATAGAAGGCGAGCATTCCCGTCGCTTGCGCCATGGACTCGAGTACTAACACCCCTGGCATTATCGGGTGTTCGGGGAAATGTCCTTGGAAGAATGGCTCATTTATAGACACGTTCTTGATGGCTTTTATTGACTCAAAGGGGACACATTCTATTACACGGTCTATCAACAAAAATGGGTACCGGTGAGGCAAAATTTCTAGAATCTCGGAAATGACCAAATCTTCCATTTGACACCCGATATATCAGGGTAAAACGTAGCCCGGCCAGAAGCAGTGCGCTCCCCAGGTAGGTTCCAAGCGATCAGTTCTCATATCAACGTACACACCACCACAGCATCTAAGTAGTCCTGTTTACCCGAACCATCAGTCACGGCAATCGAGGTGGGTCGGTCGTGTTGTCACGCTTGGACAGGCTCAATTCACCCGTATACGAGTATGAATTGCCAACCTGCATATTCATGAATCATAGAGGGCGTCGCCGCGATCTGCCCTCTTCAATTCGCTCGGGGGTTCATGTACGTCGGCGATCTAAAATGAGACGCGTGTGGGTGGGGCCGCCGCTACTTCGAATTCTTTTGGAGCCGCTCTATTACGGCGTCGGTGATATCAACCTTTGGACTGTTATACACCACACCTTGGGCCAAAATCATGTCGTAAGACTGTTCCTTACCCAGCGCTTCGATCGCCGCTTGAATTTTTTTTTGAATCTTCCCCATCTCTTCGTTGCGTCTAAAATTCACATCTTCCTGAAATTCCGTAGTGTCCCTCTTCAAGGTCCGCCTGTTGTTCACAATCTCCCGTTCAAGACGCTGACGCTCAGCTTCGCTCATTATGGCCCCATCCTTAACAAGGCGTTCTTCGAATTCCTTCAACTCGTTTTGCAGAGAAACCAGGTTGCTATCCCGCGTGGCAAATTCCTTTTCCATCTTTTTACGAGCCGCCTCGGCTTGCGGTGATGCTTCAAGGACTTTAGCTGCGTTAACAACACCGATTTTATAGTCCGCAGCATAACCAGCGCCGGGAAAGACAAACACTGCCAAGAGGGAAAGAACGGGAAGTTGTATTAAGCTTTTCAATGCCGTACTCCAATGCACCACGTGAGGGATTCTAGCATTTTCCCTAGAGATGTCCCTAGTAGGTCCTTTTAAAACTGCGTTCCAAAATTAAATTGAAATTTCTGGATTTCATCTCCCGCACGATCCTTGAATGGCTGCGCCCAGCTCACAGATATCAACCCAAATGGGGACATCCAGACGCCGGAAAGGCCAACAGACATCCGCACCAAGTTTAGCTCAAAATCATCATCGGTAGAGTATACATTTCCCGCGTCCATGAATCCGGTGAGGCGAACAGATTTGAACTCTGTCAAAAATGGTACTGGGATAATCACTTCGGCGTTGGCCATCAAAGAGATATTGCCACCAAGAGACCGACCAAAGATGTCTTCTGGCCCCAATGAGTTCTCCTCATAACCCCGAACCGTTTTAGGGCCTCCCCCATAGAAATTCTCGAAAAACGGTAACCCGCTGGTGCCACCATAAGCATCGCCGTATCCGATACGGCCCTTAAGCAGCAGGGTATAGCCCCTGCGGAGGGGTATAAATACGCGCGAATCATAATCAACTTTGAAATAAGTAAGATCCCCGCCAGGCGCGGCGACCTGAGCACGCATGCGGTGCAGCACTCCGCGGTCGGGGAAAATCGCCGCATTGCGAGTGTCGTACGAAAATGATGAGGTTACCCTGAAAATGTCATATTTGTTTCCTTCACGCAATAAAAAAAAGAAAATAATGGGGTCTAGAAACTGTGGGTTTGTGTTGATTTCTGTCGACTCGTAATTCACCCCAACGTTGATGTACCGGAACTCGCTGATGGGGAAACCGAAGTTCATACCGAGCGACTTCATTTCCGTATCGAATACCGTGCGGTTGGTATTACCTGGCTCCATTTTATTAAACGATAGGTCGAACCCACGAGCTATACCGTGAAGACTCCAGTAAGGGTTGAGGTACCCAAATCTGAATGTCCGATTAATGTCACTGTTATTAAATGCGAAACTCACGCTCTTTCCGCTACCAAGAAAATTTTCCTGCATAACGTTCGTGTTAAAGATGAGTCCTGCTGATTGCGAAAAACCGAGGCCTAACAGCAAATTTCCGGACGGACGTTCTTTCACGGTGATGTTTACGTCCACTTGGTCGTTCCGACCGGGCACCGCAGGCGTTTCGACGTTAACGTCTTCAAAATAGCCCAAGCGCCGAAGGCGAATTTTAGAACGTTCTACTTTGCCCGTTGAGATCCAGCCACTTTCCATCTGGCGCATCTCACGTCTCAGTACTTCGTCACGCGTTTTTTCATTTCCAAAAAAATTTACCCGCCGCACGTAAACACGCTGCCCCGGATCGACGAAATAAGTGATTCCGGCAGTTTTATCTTCCTCGTTAATATCCGGGATCGCATTAACATTCGCGAAGGCATATCCCTCGTTACCGAGCCTATCGGTAATATTTTTACTCGTGAGCGTTAATAATTTTCGGGAAAATAACATCCCTTCACGGGTCGCGACAAAATCAAATAACACTTCAGGTTCTACGATTAGTTCGCCCGCAAGCTTAACGTCACCTACAACAAATAATTCGCCTTCACTAACGTTAATAGTAACGTAGACGTCAGCTTTATCTGGCGTTATAGATACCTGAGTTGAATCAACCGTGAAATTAATGAATCCATTGTCGAGGTATAGAGAACGTAACGATTCTAAATCACCGGAAAGTTTCTGCTTAGAATACTGATCGTCTTTTGTAAACCAGCTGATCCAATTAGGCGTAGTCAATTCGAAGAAACCCAAAATATCTTCGTCAGAAAAAGATTCATTCCCGATAACATTGATTTGCTTGATACGCGCGGCCGTGCCCTCTGATATGGTAATCGCTACTTCGACCGTCCGATCGTCTATTGGGATAACCTCATGCTCGATACGGACACCGTACTGCCCGTTAGCATAATACTGGCGAGTAAGTTCTTGTGTGACGCGATCGAGCTTAGCCTCGTTAAAAACTTCACCTTTTTCAAAACCAATTTCCGCCAAGCCTTCGAGCAACTGATCGGTTTTTAAAGCTTTATTCCCTTCGAAAGTGATGTCCGACACAGTTTCACGTTCGTTAACAATGACCACCAAGACGTCACCGTCACGTTCCAAACGCACATCCTTGAAGAGACCCGTTTTGTAAAGTGTCCGTACCGCGTCCCGAGAACGTTTATCGTCTACCGCATCCCCCACGCTGATCGGAAGGTAGTTAAATACCGCACCGGGCGAAATGCGTTCTAAACCTTGGACCCGGATATCGTCGACAATGAAGGGCTCCGCAGCTATTGCCGTCACCACAGATAAGAGCAAGATAGTTCCGGTCCAGCCTGCAACGAGCGCTCTAATCATAAGGTCGATATCGGTTGTTCGAATTTTTGATCACCGGCGCTCAAAGGATGCGGAGTATGTCGTTGTATATGGCCAATCCCATCAAGCCCAACAACATCGCCAAACCAATTTGCTGTCCGTATGCTTGAAGGTGCTCAGCCATCGGTTTACGCACAACGAATTCTATCAGGTAATACAGTAAGTGTCCGCCGTCGAGGAGAGGAATAGGCAGCAAATTAAGGACCGCCAGAGATACACTGATTAACGCCAAAAATTCGAGGAATCTAGCCATTCCCATCTTCGCGGATTGACCCGCGTATTGGGCGATACTGATCGGGCCGCTTAGATTGCTTACAGACGCCTCACCCGACACAATCTTAAACAGAAATTTTATCGTAACTGCGCTCATCTCCCAAGTTCGCTCGGCGGCAGCGAAAAATGCCCCAATCGGTGTGTAGCGTTCGGTACCAAACGGCACAGACTCAATATGATCGGGCAACCGCACTTCCGCGCCGATACGACCAATCAATCTACCATTTACTTCAATCGCCTTCGGGAGAAGGACGACTTCAATCTCCTCGCCAGATCTGTCCAATACAACGTCCATAGACCGATCGGGGTTCGAACGAACGATGTCGACCCATTCGCTCCAACTCTCAACTTCTCGATCATTTACACGCCGTATCTGATCACCGGCCCGAAAGCCTGCTTGAGCAGCCGGGTCATCCGGTACAACACGCTCCAGTACGGGGGCGATAATCGGCCTCAAAGGTGTAATACCTAGCCGCGAAAGAAAGTCTCCTTCGCTCACGTCATCAATCGAAAGCCCTGAAAAGTCCAATGCAGACAAGTGCTCTCGGTTCGATGGGTCCCGGGTGACAATGTTAAGCACATGGCCGTCAAGAATTGCATCTAACGAACCGCGAAAAACAGCGTCCCATGTAGGGGTTCGCTTGCCTTCAACTTTTATGATTTCAGATCCTCGGACTAACCCAGACCGTGCAGCGATAGAACCATCTTCTGTCGCACCTATGATGGGTCGCGGGCCACTTACCCCAACAACAAAAACAATCCAGTAAGCAAGAAATGCCAATATGAAATTAGCGAGAGGACCAGCGGTTACTACGGCAGTTCGGATTCCTAACGATTTACGATTAAAAGCGCGGCTCAGTTCGTCGGGAGAGACGTCTCCCTCGCGCTCATCCAACATCTTCACGTAGCCGCCCAACGGCACCATAGCGATAGTGAATTCGGTCTCACCGAAATTTCGGCGTAGAATCGGCCTTCCGAAACCGACGGAAAACCTTAAAATCTTAACGCCTAGGCGCCGGGCTACCCAGTAATGCCCGTACTCATGGGCCGTAATAAGCACACCGAGCGCTACAACAAACGAGAGCAAGGCTTGGAGCACATCCATTACTCGACACCATCACTTAATTTTTCCCGAACCACCTCACGAGCCAACTCATCATCCTCAAGGATCGTCTCTATATCACTCGGATCGCGCGCCGTCGTCCGTTCCATTGCGTGCTCCACGAGTGTTGGAATCTTGGTGAAAGACACTTTCCTCTCTAGAAACGCATTGACCGCCACTTCATTCGCTGCATTGAGAATCGCAGGACCTGTACCACCTACCACCATTGCCTCTTTCGCAAGTCCTAAACACGGGAAACGAGAGCAGTCGGGCTCTTCAAAATCGAGTTTGCGAATATCAAACAGATTTAGTGTTTCGACACCCGACATACAGCGGTCCGGCCATGCGAGCGAATACGCAATCGGCGTGCGCATGTCCGGATTCCCCAGTTGAGCTAAAACAGACCCGTCCACATACTCAACCATGGAATGAATGACGCTTTGAGGGTGTATGACCACCTCGACTTGTTCCGGTGACGTCCCAAATAGCCAACACGCCTCGATGATTTCTAATCCTTTATTCATCATCGTTGCCGAATCCACAGAAATTTTCTGTCCCATCACCCAGTTTGGGTGCGCACAAGCTTCTTCTGGAGTCACGTCCGCCAACTCCATCAATGGCCGCGACCGGAATGGTCCACCGGATGCCGTTAGCAAAATGCGCGTAACGCCGGCTTTCGTTAACCCGTGACTGAAATTCGAAGGCATGCACTGAAAAATTGCGTTGTGCTCGCTATCTATAGGCAACAATACCGCGTTATTGTCGCGTACCGCATCCATGAACAATTTCCCAGACATAACTAACGATTCTTTATTAGCCAACATTACTCGCTTCCCAGCTCTCGCTGCCGCGAGATTTGGGAGTAACCCCGCTGCACCAACGATACCTGCCATAACGTAGTCAACACGCGGGTCTGTCACGACAGCGTCCAATGAATCGCGCCCAAACAGAACTTGGGTGTTTACTTCTGAGTCTCTAATCTGACGTTCTAATTCTTCACATGCGGCCTCTTCAACCATAACCGCAAACGCCGGATTCCATTGCCGACATTGATCGAGTAATGCACTGACATTTGTATTTGCCGTAAGAGCAAAAACCGAAAAACGCTCGTGGTGCCGCTTAATCACATCAAGTGTGTTCACCCCTATCGTGCCCGTAGAACCTAAAATCGCGATAGCTTTTTTCATACTGGTCCCACGCTAATAATTCCTAAAGTAAACACGGGAGCAGCCGCAAGGGTGCTATCTATACGATCCAAAATTCCCCCATGTCCAGGAAGGATCGATCCACTGTCTTTCGCACCAGCATAACGTTTAGCCAAACTTTCGATTAGATCTCCAACGACTGATGAGAGGAGTGTAGTGAATACGACTAGAGAAATTATCGGCAACGGCCCTAATCCTAAAGCGAGCACAACGAGGGCCGTCAAGATACCCGTAACACCAATTCCAGAGACCAACCCTTCCCAAGTCTTTCCCGGACTGATACGGCTGGCCATTTTTTTGCGCCCGAAAGTTTTACCACCTAAGTACGCGAAGGTATCAGCCCCCCATACCATCGCGAACAGTACGATTAACATGTTCCTATGATTTTCAAGCAAAATAGTAACCGCGCACCAAGCAGGAATAAAAATCAGCCATCCTATGACCGCTAGACCAAATCCGTAAACAAACCTAGGTCTTCCTTTAATTTGGTAGTGGACGATGATCATACCTGCCATCGTCCACCAGATGCAGGCGACAACTAATAAGATTACTCCCCCGGAGTTGTTGCGTAAAAGGCCGTACAGCGAAACGGCAGCAACAATGGTTGCAAAACCATAGAGGCCCCGCAAAGCACCGGATTGAACGCCCGCCAGTGAGATCCACTCGATCGTACCAAGAAAAATAAAAGCGGTAAAAATCGTCTTTACGAGCCAAATCGGGAGGTAAAGAATGGCCCCAATTATAAATATACCAAGGACGGCAGCCGTAGTAGCGCGGATTAAAAGCACCTGCGTAACGCCGGTTCGTGATTCAGTTCGCCAAATGGGAGCGCCCGCTATTTAGCCTCTGTCGCGACTAGCGGATTAGGATTCATGTCGATTTGATCACTGGTCATTCCGTAACGGCGCTGACGTCCTCCGTAACTCGTCAATGCTTTTTCGAATTCGATGACATCGAAATCGGGCCACAGACAATCCGTGAAATACAATTCAGTATAGGCTATTTGCCAAAGCAGATAATTGCTTATGCGTTTTTCGCCCCCCGGCCGAATGAAAAGATCCGGCTCCGGCAGATCGCACAACACAAGGTTTTCAGAAATCATATCGGCTGTTATTGATTCGGATTGCAATTCA
>Ga0310345_10006371_pt1 | contig 10319 bp, 7 predicted proteins | sample HC15DNA20500_MG_FD_204667 | JGI IMG/M metagenome (GOLD analysis project Ga0310345, IMG submission 204667) | Marine microbial communities from station ALOHA, North Pacific Subtropical Gyre - HC15-DNA-20-500_MG | ecosystem: Environmental > Aquatic > Marine > Oceanic | place: Pacific Ocean: North... | reverse complement strand
GTGGGCAAAGACCTCGTCGCGCTGATAGTGATGGCCCAGGATGACGCAGCGCTCGCCAAGCGCCTGCTTGGCCGCCCGAATACGGGCATCGCAGCTGGCGTCGTCCAGCTGGGCAAAATCCTTGAGTGCGAGTGCGCTTTCGGCCATGTCCGGTTCCGTCTGCGAAGAGCCCGATACTGCTGAATGTGGGATGCGCCGAGAATATCACAAGCCCCGGCGCGCCCCGCGCTGGGCCGGCCTGCTCTATTCGGGCGGCTTGTCCGTCTGACGCAGCCGGATGCCAAGCTCCTTGAGCTGCCGATTGTCGGCCAGACCCGGCGCGCCGGTGAGCAGGTCCGTTGCGGTCTGCGTCTTTGGAAAGGCGATGACTTCGCGAATGGACGACGCGCCCGCCATGAGCATGACCAGGCGATCCACGCCAAACGCGATGCCACCGTGCGGCGGCGCGCCATAGCGCAGCGCCTCCAGCAGGAAACCGAACTTTTCCTCGGCCTCCTCGGCGCCGATGCCCAGCACTTCGAAGGCCGCGCTTTGCATGTCGGGACGATGAATACGGACCGACCCGCCGCCCAGTTCGGTGCCGTTGAGCACGAGATCGTAGGCGCGCGACAAGGCCTCACCCGGATGGCTGACCAGGGCCGCCGGATCGTCCACGGACGGCGCGGTAAAGGGGTGATGCAGTGCATCCCAGCGTTTTTCCTTGTCATCCCACTCGAACATGGGCCAGTCGATGACCCACAAGGGCGCCCAGTCGCCCTCGATTCGGCCCAGATCCTGACCGAGCCTGACCCGCAGCGCGCCGAGCGCGTCGTTGACCACCGACGCACGATCGGCGCCAAAAAAGATCAAATCTCCGGCTTTCGCTTCCGATCGCTGCAGGATGCCGTCAACGGCCGTATCAGACAGGAACTTGAGAATCGGTGAGGCCAGACCCTCGCGTCCCTGCGCGGGATCGTTCACCTTGATGTACGCCAGACCCTTCGCGCCGTAGCGACCCACGAAGTCGGTGTAGTCGTCGATCTGCTTGCGCGTCAGCGAACTGCCGCCCGGTACCGGCAGCATGGCCACGCGCCCGCCCGGATCGTTGGCCGGGCCGGAAAACACCTTGAACTCGGCGTCGGCCACCAGATCTGCCACGTCGACCAGCTCCAGGTCGATGCGCAAATCCGGCTTGTCCGAGCCGAAGCGCCGCATGGCTTCGGCATAGGTCATGCGCGGAAACGGATCGGGCAACTGTACGTCCAGCACATCCGCAAACAGCTGACGCATCATGGCCTCGTTGACGGCCATGATCTCCGACTCGTCGGAGAAGGAAAATTCGATATCCAGCTGGGTGAATTCCGGCTGGCGATCGGCCCGAAGGTCCTCGTCACGGAAGCAGCGGGCAATCTGGTAGTAGCGGTCCAGCCCGGACATCATCAGCAACTGCTTGAACAGCTGAGGCGATTGCGGCAGGGCAAAGAACGAGCCCGGGTGGGTCCGGCTGGGGACCAGATAGTCGCGCGCGCCTTCGGGCGTCGCCTTCGTGAGAATCGGCGTTTCGATATCGAGAAATCCGGCCTCGTCCAGATAGCGGCGCAGGCTGCGGGTCACCTCTGCGCGCAGCATCAGGTGCTGCTGCATGCGCGGTTTGCGCAGCTCGATGTAGCGATAGCGCAGACGAGCCTCTTCGCCCACGTGATCGGTTTCGTCGATCTGCAGAGGCGGAGTATCGGCCCGGTTGAGCAATTCGAGCTCGGTGACCAGCACCTCGATGCGCCCAGTCGGCAATTTCGGGTTGATCGTGCCTTCCGGCCGTTCACGCACCTTGCCGGTGGCTTTCAGCACGAACTCCGGCCGCAGGCTCTCGGCGATCGCAAAGATATCGGCGTAGTCGGGGTCGAAAACCAGCTGCAGCAGGCCGCTGCGATCCCGCAGGTCAATGAATATGACGCCGCCGTGGTCACGACGGCGGTGAACCCATCCACAGGCGGTGATCTGATCGCCCAGCGCTACGCCGGCGACATCGCTGCAATAGTGACTACGCATGAATTCGCTTGTTCTTGAAAGGGTCTGAAAATACGAAGGCCGCGCATACTAACGCATGCGCGGCCGGTGAGACACTGCACCGGGCGACCGGCCCTTAGGCAGCTGAATCCTTCTTGCCGGCCGGTTTGGCCTTGTCGCCGCCGGACGCCTTCTTCGCATCCTTCTTGGATTCGCTCTTGGTGGACGACTCCTTGGTGCTCTTGTCACCGTCCTTGTCGCCCGCCAAGTTCTTCTGGCCGTCCTTCTTGAAGTCGGTTTCGTACCAGCCGCTCCCCGACAGGCGGAAACCGGCGGCCGAGACCTTGCGCTGCAGCTTCAATTTGCCGCACTCGGGGCACTTGCGCAGCGGGCCGTCGGACAGCTTCTGCAACTCCTCCAGCTCGTGGCCGCAGGCGGCGCATTCATATTCGTAAATCGGCATTGTTCTCCCTCACACCGGATGCTGCCGGAAAAATAGGGCTGGCCCGGCTGCTCCGCAAGACCTGCTCCGCAATTTTTTCAGCCTGCGATGGCTTTCTGGCTGGCTGTGATATCGCGACTGGCCCGGCCAATGCCGTAATAGGCAAACCCTTCGCCGATGACGTAGCCGGGGTTGTAGATGTTCCGACCGTCGAACAGTACCGGCTGGCGCATCCGGCTGGCCAGATCGGCAAAATCGGGGTTCCGGTAGATGTGCCACTCGGTGAGCACCACCAGCGCGTCCGCACCGTCGGCCGCTTCGTCGGCCGTTTCACAGAGAATCAGGTCGTCGCGATCACCGACCGCCAGCCGGGTCTGCTCCCGCGCCTCGGGATCATGGGCGCGGACCACGGCGCCTTCGGCCCAGAGCTGCGCGAGCAGCGTCAGACTCGGCGCTTCCCGCATGTCATCCGTATTGGGCTTGAAGGCGAGACCCCAGAGGGCGATGGTCCGACCCGACAGGTCGCCGAAATGCGCCTTGATCTTCTGGAAGACCGTTTCCTTCTGGCGGTTGTTGACGGCTTCGATGGCGTTGATCATCTCGGTTTCGTAACCCAGCGCCGATGCCGTGCGCGCCAGCGCCCGGACGTCCTTGGGGAAACAGGAGCCCCCGTAACCGCAGCCGGGATAGATGAAGTGGTAGCCGATGCGATGATCCGCGCCGATGGCGGCGCGCACCTGCTCGATATCGGCCCCGACGCGGTCAGCGACCTGGGACAGCTCGTTCATCAGGCTGATCTTGGCGGCCAGCATGATGTTGGCCGCGTACTTGGTCAGCTCGGCCGACCGGATATCCATGACCACACAGCGATCGCGGCTGCGATTGAAGGGCGCGTAGAGCGCCTTGAGCTGCTCGGCCGCGCGCGGGTTGTCCACGCCGATCACCACGCGGTCCGGCTTCATGAAATCCTCGACCGCGGCGCCCTCCTTCAGGAATTCGGGATTGGAGGCCACATCGAATTCGCAGTGGGCGCCGCGTTCGGACAGCGCGGCCTGCAGCGTGTCGCGCACCTTGTCGGCCGTGCCGACCGGGACGGTCGATTTGGTAATGACCATCCGGTAGTCGCTCATGCGCTCGCCAATGGTCCGGGCCACCTGAAGCACATACTGAAGATCGGCGCTGCCGTCCTCGCCCGGCGGTGTGCCCACAGCGATGAACTGCAGCTTGCCGTGGTCGACGGCCTGCTGCATATCCGTAGTGAACGTCAGCCGACCAGCCTTGTGGTTGTCGACCACAAGGTTTTCCAGACCCGGCTCGTAGATGGGAATTTCGCCCTGCTCGAGGCGGGCAATTTTTGCCTGGTCGATATCCACGCAGAGCACGTGATTGCCGCTTTCGGCCAGACAGGCGCCCGTAACCAGCCCCACATAGCCGGTTCCGAATATGGTGATTCGCACAATAGAAGCCTTGTGAAGCTAGGCGCCTTCGCGCCCTGGAGGGAGTGACAGACGCCAGGACGGGCGCTGCGCGAAGCAGGTGATGAAGAATGGCGTCCCCAAGGGGATTCGAACCCCTGTTACCGCCGTGAAAGGGCGGTGTCCTAGGCCTCTAGACGATGGGGACACGCTTAACAAACCTGAATCTGTGTTCCGGTCTTGCCGTGGCCGCGCCACCAGGCGCTGCCGCAAGTATGGGCGGATATTACCCGCTCGATCCTAATCTGGTGGAGCCAGGGGGATTCGAACCCCCGACCTCAACACTGCCAGTGTTGCGCTCTCCCAACTGAGCTATGGCCCCGATATTCACGCCCCGGCGCCGCAGCACCTTGGGCATTCGCCACATCGAAGCACGAGTGCCCCATCGCGGCGAGGGGCGAATTATAGGGATGGCGGCCCGCCCCCACAACAGTTTCGAAGAAGAAATTTGATCGCCGCGGGCAAAATGTCAGCTGACGGCGTCAATCACGGCGGCAATCACCTCGTCCTGTTCGCTCTCCTTCAGGTAGGGATGCATCGGCAGGCTCATCACCCGGTCCGAGGCAGCGTCGGACACGGGCACCGCCGCCGGACATTTCAGCGCCGGCTGCTTGTTCAGCGGCACCGGATAATGCACGGCCGTTGGCACACCGGCGGCCTTGAGCTTGTCCATGACCGCGTCCCGGTCATCCACCTCGATAGTGTACTGCGCGTAGACGCTCGTGTTGCCCTCCCGAAGCGTCGGCGTCTTGACCGCCCCCGCAAGCTTTTCGGTGTAGCGGGCGCCAATGCGGCCGCGCGCCATCACCTCGTCCTCGAATATATCCATTTTCGCCAGCAGCACGGCGGCCTGCAGCGTGTCCAGCCTGCCGTTCAGTCCGATGCGCGGATGGTGGTAGCGGCGATCCTGGCCGTGGTTGCGCAGCTCGCGCATCAACTTGTCCAGCCCCTCATCATCGGTGAACGCCGCCCCGCCGTCGCCGTAACAGCCCAGCGGCTTGGCCGGAAAAAAGGACGTGGCGGCCAGCCGTGACAGGCCACAGGACCGCTTGCCGCGATAGGTGGCGCCGAAACTCTGTGCGGCATCCTCGATAACCGGGATGCCGTGCCGTGCGCCGATGTCGTTAAGAGCGTCCATATCGGCGCACTGCCCGTACAGGCTGACCGGCACGATGGCGCGGGTCCGGTCGGTGATGGCCTGCTCCACAAGGGCCGGATCCAGGTTGTAGGTGTCCGGGTCGATATCGACAAAAACCGGCTTGGCGCCAATCAGCGCAATCATCTCGCCCGTGGCGATGAACGTGAACGGCGTCGTGATGACTTCATCGCCGGGGCCAATCTCCAGCGCCATCATCGCGACCAGCAGCGCATCGGTGCCGCTGGACAGCGCAACACAATGCTTGGCCCCCGTGTAGTCGGCCAGCCGTTGCTCAAGCTCGTCAATTTCCGGGCCCATGACGTACTGGCCGTGTTCGAGTACCGCGGCCATGCGGCGATCCACGTCGTCCTTGATCCGATGATACTGGGCGGCCAGGTCTATGAACTGCATCGACATCCTCTTGCTTGCTGACTGAACGCGCGCTGCGCGCTGGGCGGACTATAAACAAATCGGCCGGTTGCCGGCCAACCGAAGTGGCCGCTGTCGTTGACCCGTGTTGCGCCAACTCTTAATATCCGCGCGCAGCGGGCGGTTAGCTCAGTGGTAGAGCACTGTCTTCACACGGCAGGGGTCGCTGGTTCGAACCCAGCACCGCCCACCATTTCCCGCCCAAAAAAAAAGAATTCCGGCGCCAACAGTCAAGCGGGAAATCCCTCCTCCAGCGCGTGTCTCGCGACCACGCAAGACGCGGACCGGGAGGAAAACGGAACAAGGTTCTCTCCAGACACGCCATAACGGCCTCCCCACCATTTCCAACGCCCCCAATAAGGCAGGAAATCCCTCCTCCAACGTCCGCTGGACACCTTCGCGATTACGCATCCGCTGAAAAGATGCTCATACCGGCGAAGTCGGCCTGCATCCGCTATTGAACACGCTCATCAGGTTCGGCCACCTTGCCGCCTGCACGCCGACGCCACGCGACTGAAGCGAAGCAGCCTTGCCAGCCGACTGCGGGATGGCTTTGCAGCCGATCTCAAATACTCGCGGCCCCTTGCTCTCCTGACCCGTTCGCCCCCGCCACCGGTCAGCCCAACCCGGCGCACCTCGCTATCATGTCGGTTCGCCTAAGCCAGGCGTTACGGCTACCATCCCCGCCTTATGTCAGACCCGAAGACCCGTCCAATTGTCAGTCTCGTCAGGCGCGAGAGCTTTTCCGCCGCCCACCGGCTCTGGTCCGACGCGCTCAGCGAGGCGGAGAATCACCGTCTGTACGGCCCCTGCGCGCGCCCGCACGGCCACGGCCACAATTTCGATCTGGAGGTCGCCCTGAAGGGGCCGATCGATCCGGTGACCGGTGTGATTGTCAATCTGGCCGATCTGCGTGACGTCATTCGCAGGCGGATCATCGACCTGGTGGATCAGCGGCATCTGAACTACGACTGCGCGCTGACCGCCGACATCAACCCCACGGTAGAAAATCTGGTAGTCCGCTTCTGGGACACGCTCGCCGAGGTCTACGGCGACCTGCTCCACGAAATACGGCTGCGGGAAACAGCCAGCAACTGGACGGTCTACCGAGGCGAGCGCGGCTGATCAAGAGCCGGCGCTCATCCATCACGCCGTCAGGCGAGCACCTCGGCAATCAGGGCCTGCGTCCTGGCGGTTGCGCCGGCCCGAACTTCCACCGCCTGCCTGGCAGCCAGACCGGCCGCGCGCCGACCCTCGTTATCCCGCAGCGCTTCCTGCATCGCCTCCACGATCTCGTCAACGCTCGAGCAGGTAATCAGCGCGCCCGCCTCGCGCAGCCAGCCGGCCACCTCGGCCCATCCGCCCTGATGCGGCCCGACGATTACGGGCACGCCCAGGGCCGCCGGCTCCAGCAGATTGTGGCCCCCGATGCCGCGCACGAGTGTGCCGCCCACCAGCGCCACGTCGCCCGCGGCGTAGAGGTCAAGCAGTTCACCCAGCGTGTCGCCCAGCAGCACGCGGGTCGACTGCTTCACCCGGTGATTCTCGCTGCGGCGCGCGGTTTCGAGCTTCTGCCCGCGGCAGAGATCGGCCACGGCGTGGAAACGCGCCGGATGCCGCGGCACCAGCACCATCAGTAATTCGGGAAAGTCCTTGAGCAGGCGTTGGTGGGCGTCCAGCACGCGCCGTTCTTCGCCTTCGTGGGTGCTGCCGGCCACCCACACCGGCCGCTTCCCGCCCCAGGACTCGCGCCAGGCCAGACCCTGGCGGCGCACGGTCTCGTCCACCTGGAAATCCAGCTTCAGATTGCCCGTGACCTCCACGCGGTTTTCCGGCACGCCCAGGGTCATGAAGCGCTCGGCGTCGTCCTCACTGGCCGCCGCGATGCGATCGACGCCCGCCAGCGCCTGGCCGAACAGGGAGGCCAGCGGTCCTCGGGTATAGCGTCGCAACGACCGCGGCATCATCCGGGCGTTGGCAAACACCACCGGCACGGCGCGCTTGCGGCAGGCCGCCAGCAGATTCGGCCAGATTTCGGTTTCGATGATGACCAGCAAATCCGGACGTTGGCGCTTGATGAACCGCGCCATGGCGCCCGGCAAATCCAGCGGCAGAAGACGACAGTCAACCGACTCGTCAAACTGCCGCGCGGCCTGCGCCACCCCCGTCGGCGTGAAGCAGGTCAGCGTGACCGACCGGTCCGGATAGGCGCCCTGCAGCGACCGGATCAGCGGCACCGCCGCCTGAACCTCGCCCACCGACGCCGCGTGAACCCACAGGCTGCCGGCCGGCCGCCGTCGCCCCCAGCCAAACCGCTGCGGCCAGCCGCGCCAGTACACTCGCTCGCGCAACCCGCGCCAGAGAAAATACAGAAGGACGAGCGGACTGAGCAGGTACAGGCAAAGCGAGTAGACAAACCGCATCAGCTATTTCCCCGCATGCGCTCGATGATGCGGGTGGAGGAATGTCCTTCCACGAAATCCAGCACCTCCACGCGACCGCCGGCTGCCCGCACGCAGTCTGCGCCGGCGATGGTCTCGGGGTCGTAATCGCCGCCCTTGACCAGCACATCGGGCTGAACGCGGCAGATCAGTCGTTCGGGGGTGTCTTCCGAAAAGGCAACAACCCAGTCTACTGCGGTCAATCCGCCCAGCATTTCCATTCGGCTGGCCAGGTCGTTCACGGGGCGACCCTCGCCCTTGAGGCGCGTGACCGATGCATCGTCATTGACCGCGACGATGAGCCAGTCGCCCCGTTCCCGGGCGGCTTCCAGGTAGCGCAGGTGACCGGGGTGCAACAGATCGAAACAGCCGTTGGTCATGACCACGCGCTCGCCGTGTTCGCGCGCTTCCTCGCGCAGGGCGAGCAGATCGTCCTCGCTCATGACGCCGCCAATGGCGTGATGCCGCTGACGGGCGGCACGGCGCATCTCGGGCGGGCTGACCGTGGCGGTGCCCAGCTTGCCCACCACCACGCCCGCGGCCAGATTGGCCAGCCCGGCGGCAGCGCGGCGGTCCTGCCCGGCCGCCAGCGCGGCCGCGAACAGCGCGATGACGGTGTCGCCCGCGCCGGTCACGTCGAACACTTCCTTGGCGAAGGCGGGAAAATGGGCCGGCGGGTCTTCACTGAACAGCGTCATGCCCTGCTCACTACGGGTCACGAGCAGCGCGTCCAGCGCCAGACGCTCGCGCAGGGCCGCAGCGTTGTCGCGCAGCGCCTGTTCGGAATCAGCCGCGCCCGCCACGGCCTCGAATTCGGACAGGTTGGGCGTGATCAGGGCGGCGCCCCGGTAGCGGTCCCAGTCATCGCCCTTGGGGTCCACGAGCGCGGGCACGCCCGCCTCGCGCGCGCGCCGCAGCAGCGCCTGCACCCCGGCCAGGCTACCCTTGCCGTAGTCCGAGCAGATAACGGCGCCCTGCCCCGGCAGCGCCGTGTCGAACAGTCGCGTCAGCGCCGACTCGTCAAAGGCGTCCTGCACATCGAAGCGCTGCTCGAAGTCCAGCCGGATAAGCTGCTGATTGCGGCTGATGACCCGCAGCTTGGCGATCGTCGGGTGACTGGGGCTGCGCAGAAGCTGTGCCTGCACGCCGGCCTGCTCGAGCATCTGCTCCACCTGCCGGCCGGCCTCGTCATCACCGACAATACCCAGCAGCGTGACTTGCACGCCCACGGAAGCCAGGTTGAGCGCCACGTTGGCCGCACCACCCAGCCGGCGTTCCTCGCGGCCGATGCGCACGACCGGCACGGGCGCCTCCGGCGAGATACGCCCGGTATCGCCGTGCCAGTAGCGGTCCAGCATGATGTCCCCCACCACAAGCACGCGGGCTTGTGTAAAGGAAGGCACACTCAGCATGGTTGAATTCCCTTTGGCTTTGCGCCGGGAAACCCGCAGACCGGCACCGGCTAATCGCAGGCGAAGCGGCCTGCAAGACTTCCTAAAACAAGGACTTTCGCGCATCATACAAACGCCCGAGCACGATGTGTAGAGGCAGACAGTTCAAGCGCCTGTTCGTCACTTCATGCAATCAGACCCCGATCTGCGCCACCCCCGGCACTGGCCCAGCTGGATCCTCGTGGGACTGGCCCGGAGCCTCGCGCATCTGCCGCTGCCCTGGCTGCTGCAGATCGGCAGAACCTTGTCCCGGCTGGTGTACAGGCTGCTGCCGGAGCGGCGCCGCATTGCCCGCGTCAACCTGACCTACTGTTTCCCCGAACTGACGCCGGCCGAGCGCAAGCGTTTGCTGCGCCGACACTTCGAATCCGTGGGCATGGGCGCCATGGAAACCCTGTTCGCCTGGTGGCGCCACGATGCCGACATGCAGGACCTGGGCGAGATCGAGGGTGTCGAACACCTGCGCAACGCGGCGGCCACCGGGCGGGGCATCATCCTGCTGTCCGCCCACTTCACGTCTCTTGAACTGGGCACGCGACTGGCGCGCATCAAGCTGGCAGAGGAAGGCGTAGTCACCACCGCCATGTACAAACCACCGCATGATCCCGTCATTGATCGCGTCATGCGGCGGCGGCGGGACCATCTGATCGGCGAATCCAGCATCCGCTACGATCGTATAAAAGATTTTTTGCGGGCCCTCAAGGCCGGCCGCGCGGTGTGGTATGCGGCGGATCAGAATGCGCACAACAAGTTCAGCGCCGTATTGCCGTTTTTCGGCAAACCGGCCAATACGAATCTGGCAACCAGCCGGCTGGCGGCCATGAGCGGCGCCGTGGTGCTGCCGTTTTTCACGCTACGCAAACCCGGTGGCGGATACAGACTGGTGGTGCATCCCCCGCTGGAGCAGTTTCCCAGCGGCGACGACGCAGCCGATGCGTTGCGTATCAACCACCTGAT
>Ga0310345_10006370_pt1 | contig 10321 bp, 10 predicted proteins | sample HC15DNA20500_MG_FD_204667 | JGI IMG/M metagenome (GOLD analysis project Ga0310345, IMG submission 204667) | Marine microbial communities from station ALOHA, North Pacific Subtropical Gyre - HC15-DNA-20-500_MG | ecosystem: Environmental > Aquatic > Marine > Oceanic | place: Pacific Ocean: North... | reverse complement strand
TAGCGGAAATGCGGTCCCGACAAGCTGCCGGCAGGTTCCGCCGCAGGGATCGGGCCCCGCGGCCATCGGGTCAATCGGCGCTTTCGTCGCGGGCGCGCCGCAGCGCCTCTTCGAGGCTATGCGTCGCCGAGCCGCGGCGCAACGGCTGCGGCTGGTCCGCCGCCGGCGCCCAGCCCGTCAGGGTGATCACCTCGAAACGTGCGCCGACCCGGCCGTCGGGGCGCATGTTGCTTTCGGAATAGAGCCGCGCCGCCTCGGCCATCACGGCGCGGCGGGTGGGACGGCGCAGGCGGCCCGCCATGGCGTTGGTCTCGCCCATCGCCCGCAGGTCGCGCATCAGGTGGAATGGCGTTTCGTAGCTGACGTCGAAGGGCGTGCCATCGGCCACTGGCAGCGCCAGCCCGGCACGTTGCAACAGCGCCCCGAGATCGCGGATCTCGCCCATCGGTGCGACCCGGGGCGACAGCCCGCCGGTGACGGCCGTCTCGGCGGCGGTCAGCGCCGCGCGCAGATCCGCCAGCGTCTCGCCGCCGAACAGCGTCGCGATCAGGAGCCCGTCGGGGCGGAGCGCCCGGGCGCACTGGATCAACTGGCCGATCGGGTCCTCGGCCCAGTGCAGCGCCAGCGCGTGGATCACCAGGTCATGCGTACCGGGAGCGAGATCGAGGATCTCGGCATCGGGGACGATCTTCGCCTCCGGCAGCCGCCGCGCCCAGAGGTCGGGCCAGGGCGTCACCACGGCCGGGTCGGTAAAGGCGCGGTTAACCTCGGCGATCCTATCCTCGACGTCGTCGGCCACCGTCTCCTGCAGGAACAGGGCCGGCGCGCGGGCGGCGCGGGCGCGGCGAAGCGCGAGGGCGGGGCGATCGAACAAGGCGGGGCGCTGGGTCTGTGACATCCGCCGCAGATAGGGGGGGCGGCACAGGAATGCAAAGCGTGTTGAGGGCGATCTACCCCCCGGTCTGCATGGGTTGCGGCGAAATGACCGAGGCGGATCACGGGCTTTGCGGGGCCTGCTGGCGCGACACGCCGTTCCTTGGCGGCGCGCTCTGCGATCTTTGCGCGAGACCGCTGCCGGGCGAGACGGAGCCGGGGCTGCGCTGCGATTCCTGCCTTGTTGCCCCGCCGCCATGGCGCGCGGGGCGGGCCGTACTGCGCTACCGCGATGGCGGGCGGCGGCTGGCGCTGGCGCTCAAGCATGGCGACCGCACCGATCTGGCGCGGCCACTGGGGCGCTGGATGGCACGGGCGGCGGCGGATCTGGCGCGGCCCGGCATGCTCGTGGTGCCGGTGCCGCTGCACCGCGGCCGGCTCTGGCAGCGCCGCTACAACCAGTCGGCGCTGCTGGCCGCGCGCATCGCGCGGGAATTGCGGCTCGATCATTGCCCCGATGCGCTGTGGCGGCGCCGCGCGACCGACAGCCTGTCCGGCGATGCAGAGGCCCGCCGCGCGACGCTCGACGGGGCGATCGTGCCGCATCCGCGCCGCGGCACGCGGCTGGCGGGGCGCGAGGTTCTGATCGCCGACGACGTGCTGACCTCCGGCGCCACGCTTGCGGCCTGCGCCACCGCGGCCCGCGCCGCGGGGGCGAAAGAGATCTGCGTGATCGCACTGGCCCGCGCCGCTCCGGATGCCTAGATCATGGGAAACCTCTTTGTTTTCCGGAGAACCCGAATGGCCGAGACGACCCCACAGATCGAGATCTACACCTCGCCCACCTGCGGCTACTGCCACGCCGCCAAGCGCCTGCTGGCTCAGAAGGGCGTCAGCTATACCGAGATCAACGTGGTGGCCCAGCCCGAGCGCCGCGCCGAAATGGTGCAGCGTGCCAATGGCGGCCGCACCGTGCCGCAGATCTTCATCGGCGGCACCCATGTCGGCGGCTATGATGACATGGCGCTTCTCGACCGTCGCGGCGGGCTCGACCCGATGCTGGGCAAGTGACCCGCGCCGCGCTCTTGCAGTTCACCGCCTCGGACGATCCGGCGCAGAACGTCCAGACGTTGCGCGGGATGGTCCGGGAGTCGGTGGCGCAGGGCGCGGAGCTCGTCTGCACGCCCGAGGTCTCCAATTGCGTTTCGGCCAGCCGGGCGCGGCAGCTTGAGGTGCTGCGGCACGAGGCCGAGGATCCGATGCTCGCGGCGATGCGCGACGAGGCGGCGGGGGCAGGCATCTGGCTGTCGCTCGGCTCGATCGCGGTGAAGACCGGGGACGCGGATGGGCGCTTTGCCAACCGCTCGCTGCTGATCGGGCCTGATGGCGGCATCCATGCCCGCTACGACAAGATCCACATGTTCGATGTCGAGGTCAGCGAGACCGAGACCTACCGCGAATCCGCGGGATACCGCCCCGGCGATCGCGCCGTGCTGGCCGAGACACCGTTGGGCAGGCTCGGGCTCAGCATCTGCTACGATGTGCGGTTTCCGCATCTCTACCGGGCGCTGGCGCAGGCCGGGGCCGAGATCCTGCTGGTGCCCAGCGCCTTTTCCCCGGTCACCGGCGCCGCGCATTGGGAGACGTTGCTGAGGGCCCGCGCCATCGAGACAGGCTGCTACGTGCTGGCGGCGGCGCAGACCGGGCGACACGCCGCGACCGAGGGCCGGGTCCGGGAGACATGGGGCCACAGCCTCGCGATCGATCCCTGGGGCGCGGTGATCGCCGATGCCGGCACGGCAGCCGGCATCAGCATCGTTGATCTGGACATGGCCGAAGTGGCACAAGCGAGACGGCGGGTGCCCTCGCTCGCGCATGACCGCCCCTATGAAGGACCCGCATGAGCCAACCCCTCGACAATCTCGCCATCACGCTGTTCAGCGAGATCCTGGCCGTCGACCAGCTGGCGCGCAACACCATGTCGAAGGTGCTGCCCAAGGGCATGGAGCTGTCGCATTTCTCGGTGCTGAACCACCTTGCCTTCTCGGGGTCCGAGCGCAGCCCGGCGCAGCTTGCCAAGACCTTTCACCTGACGCGCGGGGCGATGACCAACACGCTGGGCAAGCTCGAATGGGCGGGCTGGGTGCATATCCGCCCCGACTGGGACGATGCGCGCCGCAAGATGGTGGCGATCAGCCCCGCCGGGCTCGAGGCGCGCAACGCCGCCGTCGCCGCGATCACCCCGATCGTCTCGGACGTGGTCGAACGGGTCGGCGCCGAGCGTGCCCGCGCCGCGCTGCCGGTGCTGCGCGAGCTCAGGCTGAGGCTCTCGGACGTGGATTAGAGCGTGACGCGCTCGGGCCGCAGGCTCGCGGTGACGTAGTTGACCGAAAGATCACGCTCCGAGAGCGACCAGCTCCAGGAGATCGGGTTGAACACCATGCCCTTGCGGTCCACCGGCGTCAGCCCGGCGCGCCTGAGCAGGTCGTAGAGCTCGTCCGGGGTGATGAACTTCTTCCAGTCATGCGTGCCCTTGGGCAGCCAGCGCATCACCCATTCCGCGCCGAGGATCGCCATGCCGAAGCTCTTGGCGTTGCGGTTCAGGGTCGAGCAGATGTGCATACCCCCGGGCTCGAGCAGGTCGTGGCAGGCGCTGAGGTAGTCGATCGGCGAGGCGACGTGCTCGACCACCTCCATGTTGAGCACCACGTCGAAGCGCTCGCCCGCCTCGGCCATCGCCTCGGCGGTGGTATGGCGGTAGTCGATCTCGAGCCCTGACTGCTCGGCGTGGAGCCGTGCCACGGGGATGTTGCGTTCGGCCGCGTCGGCGCCCACCACCGTCGCGCCCAGCCGCGCCATCGGTTCGCACAACAGCCCGCCGCCGCAGCCGATGTCGAGAATGCGTAAACCCTCGAACGGCCGTTTCGCCGAAAGATCGCGGTCGAACTGCGCCGCAATCTGGTCGGTGATGTAGCCCAGCCGGCAGGGATTGAGCATGTGCAGCGGCTTGAACTTGCCGTTCTCGTCCCACCATTCGGCGGCCATCGCCTCGAACTTGGCGACCTCCTGCGCATCGACGGTGGAGCGGGCGGGATCGGTCTGCGGCATGTTTCGGTCCTTCTTCGTCGCGGGCGGGTGACGGCATGATGCTTGTGCCTATATAGGTCGGGCATGGACAAGGTCTCAGGTCACCGGCGCGCCATCGCGCATCTTCATCCCCCCGTCGAGCCCTTCGACCAGCGCATGGTCGATGTCGGCGACGGGCACCGGATCTATGTCGAGCAATGCGGCAACCCGGACGGCAAGCCGGTCGTGGTGTTGCATGGCGGCCCGGGCGGCGGTTGCTCGCCTGCGATGCGGCGCTATTTCGACGCCTCGGCCTGGCGGGTGATCCTGTTTGACCAGCGCGGCTGCGGCCGCTCGCGCCCCCATGCCAGCGTCGAGGCCAACACGACGTGGCATCTCGTCTCTGACATGGAGCATATCCGCGAGATGCTCGGGATTGAGCGCTGGGTGCTGTTCGGCGGCTCATGGGGCGCGACGCTGGCGCTGATCTACGCGCAGACCCATCCCGAACGGGCCGCGGCGCTGATCCTGCGCGGCGTGTTCCTGATGACCGAGCCCGAGTTGCAGTGGTTCTATGGCGGCGGCGCCGGGCAGTTTTGGCCCGAGCTGTGGCAGCGCTTCACCGCGCCGATCCCGGAGGCCGAGCATGACGACCTGATCGGCGCCTATCACCGGCGGCTGTTCTCGGGCGATGCGGGCTGCGAGCTTCGTCATGCCCGGAGCTGGGCTTCGTGGGAGAACGCCCTGGCCTCGATCGACAATGACGGGCCCCTGGGCGACGGTCCCGCCGAATACGCCCGCGCCTTTGCCCGGCTGGAGAACCACTACTTCCAAAATCGCGGCTTTCTGGCGCCGGGACAGGGCATCCTCGAACGAATGGACCGGATCGCGCAGATCCCCGGGCTGATCGTGCAGGGCCGCTACGACATGATCTGCCCGCCCGCCGGGGCGCATAGCCTCGTCGCGCGCTGGCCCGCCGCGACCCTCAGGATGATCCCGCGCGCCGGTCACGCGCTGTCCGAGCCGGGCATCTCGGCCGAGCTGGTGCGCGCCACCGACGCGCTGGGCCGGGGTAATGACGGGCCGATCTTCGGCTAGGCGACGTTGGGTAATCTTCACAAGGCTTTACAGATTCCGAGGCATCGCTAACCTGACCGCAATCAAGAAGGGTGCGGAACCGCACCGCAGCGACCCGCATCCCGGGTCACAGGGGAGAGCACGGCAATTTGGGGAGCGTGATCCGTATCGTCCTGCAGCGTCTGGCGCTGGGCTTGGTGACGCTGCTCATCGTCTCGGCGGTGATCTTCGGCGCGGTGAACCTGCTCCCCGGCGATTTCGCGCAGGCTGTGCTCGGCCAGTCCGCGACGCCCGAGGCGGTCGCCGCGATCCGTACCCAGCTCGGTCTCGATCAGCCGTTGCCGGTCCGCTACGCGCAATGGCTCTGGGACGCGGCGCGCGGTGATCTCGGCGTCAGCTTCGCGCAGGCGAATTTCGCGAGCTTCACTGGCCGGGTCGATCCTTCGGCTACGGTTCTGGCGCAGATCGGGCCGCGTTTCGCCAACACCATGTTCCTCGCGGGTGTGACGGCGGCCATCGCCGTGCCGCTGGCGGTGGGCCTCGGCATCCTCGCGGCGCTGTGGCGCGACACCGCGTTCGACAAGGGTGCCAACATCGCGACGCTGTCCTCGATTTCCAGCCCTGAATTCTTCGTGGCCTACATCCTGATCCTGCTGTTCGCGGTGGTGAACCCGGTGCTGCCGTCGCTGTCGAACATCTTTCCCGGCATGAGCTTTGGCGAAAGGCTGGAAAAGACCCTGCTGCCGGCCCTGACCCTGACGCTGGTGGTCACCGCGCATATGATGCGGATGACCCGCGCCGCGATCCTCAACCTGATGGCGCAGCCCTATATCGAGATGGCGCGGCTCAAGGGGATGCGGCCGCTGCGGGTGATCTGGCGCCACGCGCTCCCCAACGCGCTGGCGCCGATCGTCAACGTGGTGGCACTTAACCTCGCCTATCTCGTCACCGGCGTCGTCGTGGTCGAGGTGGTCTTCGTCTATCCCGGCATCGGCCAGCTCTTCGTCGACAGCGTGAAGCTGCGCGACATCCCGGTGGTGCAGGCCTGCTGCCTGATCTTCGCCGCCGCCTACATCCTGCTGAATCTCACCGCCGACATCCTGTCGATCATCTCGAACCCGCGTCTGAGGCACCCGAAATGAGTCTCTGGATCTGGCTCCTCGGCGCGCTGGCCGCCATCGCGGCGCTGGCCTGGATCGGTCTTTGGGCGGCGCGCAGGCTCAGCGGCAACGCGCCGCGCTACCGCGACATGTCCTATGGCGTGGCCTTCGGTTACGCGCTGGCGCTCGCCGCCGTCGCGGCCGGAGTCTGGCTGTGGATGAAGCCGGGCGCGGTGTATTTCCGCTGGGCGGTGATGGGCTTTGCCGTCTGCGCGGTCGCGGCCTTCCTGTTCCGTCTCGCCGGGCGCCATCTCGGCCCTGAGAGGTTGAAGCGGCAGTTCCGCAAGATGCCGCTGACGGCGGCCTTCGGTATCCTCGTGATCCTGATCTACGCCTTCGTCGCGATCTTCGCGGCCTGGATCGCCCCGCACGGGCAGGAGGCGGTGCTGGGCGCGGCCAACGTGGTGCCGGGCGGCGATCCGGCGATGGGCGGCGACCCGGCCTTTCCGCTCGGCACCGACCGGATCGGCCGCGACATCCTCTCGCGGCTCATCTACGGGGCGCAGAACACCGTGGGCCTCGCTTTCGCGACGACGCTGCTGGCCTTCTTTCTCGGCGGCTCGCTGGGGCTTCTGGCCGCCGTCGTCGGCGGCTGGCTCGACCAGGTGCTGAGCCGGGGCGTCGACGTGCTGATGGCGATCCCGTCGCTGATCTTCGCGCTCTTGCTGCTCACCATCGCCTCGGTCTGGGCCGATGGCGCGCGCGGGCTGCTCACCTTCTACATGGTGCTGATCATCGCGGTGATCGACAGCACGCGGGTGTTCCGCCTCGCCCGCTCGGTCGGCATCGGCATCGTGGTGATGGATTACGTCGAGGCCGCGAAGCTCAGGGGCGAGGGAATGGGCCATCTCGTGTTCCGCGAGATCCTGCCCAACGCCATGGCGCCGCTTCTGGCCGAGTTCGGGCTGCGGTTCTGCTTCGTGTTCCTGACCATCGCCTCGCTGTCCTTCCTCGGGGTCGGCATCCAGCCGCCGCTGGCGGATTGGGGCACCATGGTCCGCGACCTCGCGCAGTTCATCAACTTCGCGGCCTTCGCGCCGATGGTGGCGCTGGCGCCGCTGCTGCCGGCGCTGGCCATCGCGATCCTGACGGTGGGTGTGAACTTCGTGGTGGACTGGATGCTGCATCGCGCCTCGGGGCTGAAATCGTGACGCCGCTTCTGGAAATCCGCGACCTGCGGATCGAGGGCCGCTCGGACGAGGAATGGCACCCGATCATCAACGGCGTCGACCTGACGCTGGGCCGGGGCGAGGTGCTGGGGCTGATCGGCGAATCCGGGGCGGGCAAATCGACGCTGGGCCTCGCCGCGATGGGCTATGTGCGCGACGGGGTGCGGATTTCCGGCGGCTCGGTGATGTTCGACGGCATCGACCTGATGAACGCCTCGACCGAGGAGAAGCGCTCGCTCCTGGGCCGCCGCATCGCCTATGTCGCGCAATCGGCGGCGGCGAGCTTCAACCCCGCGCACAAGCTGATCGACCAGCATGTCGAAGCGCCGGTGCGCCACGGTGTGCAGGACCGGGGCGAAAGCATCGAGGACGCGATCGAGCTTTATCGCAAGCTGCGCCTCCCCAACCCCGAGGAGATCGGCTTTCGCTATCCTCACCAGGTCTCCGGCGGGCAGCTGCAGCGCGCGATGACCGCGATGGCGATGTCCTGCCGCCCCGACCTGATCATCTTCGACGAGCCGACCACCGCGCTCGACGTGACCACCCAGATTGAGGTGCTGGCGGCGATCCGCGACATCGTCGACCAGTTCGGTACCTCGGCGATCTACATCACCCACGACCTCGCGGTGGTGGCGCAGATGGCGGATCGCATCAAGGTGCTGCTCAGAGGCGACGAAGTCGAGACCGCGCCGACGCGCGAGATGCTGGATCACCCGCGTGAGGACTACACCAAGTCGCTCTGGGCTGTGCGTGGCTATCACCGGCCCGAAAAGCCGAAGCCCGGCCCGGAGAGCGTGCCGATTCTCGCGGTCGAGGGGGTGACGGCGGCTTACGGCGAGCAGGTGGTGCTGAACGAGGTGAGCTTCGACATCCATCCCGGCCGCACCGTGGCGGTGGTGGGCGAGAGCGGCTCGGGCAAGTCGACGACGGCGCGGGTGATCACCGGGCTGCTGCCGCCAAGGGGCGGGGTAGTGCGCTTCGAGGGGGAGGCGCTGCCGCCGAGCTACCGCCAGCGGTCCAAGGACCAGCTGCGGCAGATCCAGATGATCTACCAGATGGCCGATACCGCGCTGAACCCGCGACAGACCATCGCGCAGATCGTCGGGCGGCCGGTACGGTTCTACTCCGGGCTCAAGGGGCGCAAGCTGGCCGCGCGGGTCGATGAACTGCTCGACCAGATCGAGATGGACCCCGCCATCTACCGCGACCGGCTGCCAGGCGAGCTGTCGGGCGGGCAGAAGCAGCGCGTCGGCATCGCCCGCGCGCTCGCCGCCGAGCCGCGGCTGATCATCTGCGACGAGGTGACGAGCGCGCTCGACCAACTCGTGGCCGAGGGCATCCTCAAGCTCCTCGCCCGGCTGCAGGACGAGCTGGGGCTGAGCTACATGTTCATCACCCACGACCTCGCCACGGTGAAGGCGATCGCCGACGAGGTGGTGGTGATGAAGGAGGGCCGGGTGATCGAGCAGGGTCCCAAGACCGAGATGTTCACGCCGCCGCACCACCCCTACACCGACCTGCTGCTGTCCTCGGTGCCCGAGATGGATCCCGACTGGCTCGACCGGCTTCTGGCCGAACGGGGAGTTGAGGCCTTGGGCGAGGCGGCGACTGATAAGATGTAAGCGAATCGGTCCAGCGGGCCGAGAGGGAATCAAGAGGGAGAGACATATGTTGCCACAGATCAGCCGCCGGGGATTGCTCAGGTCCGGGGCCGCCGCGGGCCTTCTGTCGGTCACCGGCCTGCCGCTTCGCGCGCAGTCGCGCGGCGGCACGCTGAGGCTCGGCCTCGCGGGCGCCAACACCTCCGACAGCTGGGACGGGCGCACCCATTCCGACACCTACATGATCGTCACCGCCTATGGCGCGGTGTTCGATTGCCTGACCGAGATCGCCGCCAATGGCGAACTGGTGGGCGAGCTGGCGACCTCGTGGGAATCGACGCCGGACGCGAAAACTTGGACCTTCGACCTGCGCGAGGGCGTGACCTTCCACAACGGCCAGCCCTTCACCGCCGACGACGTGATCGCCTCGCTCAAGCTGCATCTGGACGAGGATGCGAAATCCGCCGCGCGCCCGATCGTCGCGCCGATCACCGAGATGAAGAAGCTCGGCGAGCATCAGGTGCAGTTCACGCTCGAGGCCGGCAATGCCGACTTCCCCTTCCTGATGTCGGACTACCACCTGCTGATGTACCCGCATCAGAACGTCGAGGAGGCGATCGCGCAGGGCATCGGCACCGGTCTCTACAAGGTCGAGAGCTTCGATCCCGGCGTGCGCACGCTGCTGAGCCGCGTCGACGGCCACTACAAGGACGGCAAGGCCGGCTGGTTCGACCAGATCGAGGTGATCGCGATCAATGACGGCTCGGCGCGGATGACGGCGCTGATGACCGGGCAGGTCGATGCGGTGAACAATGTCGAGTTCCAGGTCGAGCCGCTGCTGAAGGCCAACCCGCAGCTCGCGCTCAACGAGGTGACCGGCAACCAGCACTACACCTTCCCGATGCTCACCGACCTGTCGCCGATGGACAACGTCACGGTACGCCGGGCGCTCAAGCACGCGGTGCGGCGCGAGGAGATGGTCGAGAAGATCCTGATGGGCCACGGCGCGGTCGCCAACGACCACCCGATCGGCCCGGCGAACCAGTACTACCACGCCGATCTGGAGCAGAACGACTACGACCCCGAGAAGTCGAAGGCGCTGCTGAAGGAGGCCGGGCTCGACGGCCTGAGCATCGACCTCTCGGTCTCGGAGGCGGCCTTTGCCGGTGCGATCGACGCGGGGCTTCTCTACCAGGCCTCGGCCCGCGACTGCGGCATCGACATCAACGTCGTGCAGGAGCCGGCCGACGGCTACTGGTCCAACGTCTGGATCAAGAAGCCCTGGTGCGCGTCCTACTGGTCGGGCCGGGTCACCGAGGACTGGATGTTCACGCTGGGCTACGAGAGCGGGGCGGCGTGGAACGACACGCATTGG
>Ga0310345_10006368_pt1 | contig 10323 bp, 11 predicted proteins | sample HC15DNA20500_MG_FD_204667 | JGI IMG/M metagenome (GOLD analysis project Ga0310345, IMG submission 204667) | Marine microbial communities from station ALOHA, North Pacific Subtropical Gyre - HC15-DNA-20-500_MG | ecosystem: Environmental > Aquatic > Marine > Oceanic | place: Pacific Ocean: North... | reverse complement strand
TCATTATAATTATTATTATATTTATTTCTAAAAAAATCTTTTTTACGAGTTGGTAAAGACTTTAAATCATTTCGCCATCCACCTTTCGCACCATCAGCATTATAATGAATTATATATACATCATGTTTTTTGCAAATTTGTTTATATAAACGAATTTGTTCCTTATCTGATTTATTTTTATTAATTTTACGTGATTGATTTAAATCATCTCGTAATTCTATATTAAAATTAAAATCAGATGATAATTCCTTAATCCAAGGATCTAAATTTAAATTTGCTGGTATCATAATAATAATTTTTCTTTTAAAAACTTGCTCTTTTATAACATATGAACGTGTAATATTTGAAAGAATTATACCAGTTCTCGTCTTACCAGAACCTAAACCATGATATATCAATAATCCTTTACTATATGGCTGTTTAGTAATATTATGAATTTCCATGTATTGACTTAAAAATTGTTGGTGTATCATCATTTCAGTCCCAGTTTTTTTAGCATATTTTTTATCACAATTACAAAATAATGTGGTACGAATAGTCTTACATTTAGGTTCCGTTTTAGTATACCATAAACATTTACTTTCCTCACTTTCACATTTTTTTTTATTTAATGTATTACAATATCCTTCACACGAAGGACATATACACATATTTGTACTTTCATTTTCATTTGCGAATTTATCCTCTAATAATTTACTAAAACGAGTTTTTATATAATCATTAAAATTACCATACCGAGATGTAACTAAAAAAGGTTTTAAATTTGACATTACTAATTATATATTATAGACAAATATAATCTTATTAAATTATAAAATTAATTTAATCCAAAATATCAAATCTCTTATTTTTTAATTCTTCTGTATTTTCATTTTTTGTACCTTCATATTCTTTTTTTGAATCTTTATATTTTCGATTATCTTTTCTTCGTTTATATTCTATGTTAGAAGAAGAATTATATTTTTTTGTATATGTATTTGATGACTTATATTCACTATCATCATATTCATTAGAATATGTATCTCTATTTGTATTCCTTTTATTATAATATGTTTTCTTTTGAGATTTATTATACTTTTTACCACGATTCATCGAATTCTTTTGTTGGTCAGGATAATATTCTTTATTATTTCCTGATATAGATTCAGAATAACCTTTATTTGTATTTCTATTTCTATTTCTATTGTTAGAATAACCTTTATTTGTATTTCTATTATTAGAATAACCTTTATTTGTATTTCTATTATTAGAATAACCTTTATTTGTATTTCTATTTCTAGTATCAGAATAATTTCTATTATTATATTTATTTTGTTTATTATATTCTTTAGGAATAGTTGATGTCGATTTCCAATTTCTATTATTAGAATATTTATCGCTTTTATTTGAAGAAAGCGACAAAGGCAATGTTATACCAAATTTAGCCACATATTTTGGCTTTGAATTTAATTTTTTTAAAATATCTTGTAAATCTAAAAACATAAAACGAATACGAGGTGAAAAATTTATTTCATCTTTAATAAAAGATTCAATTTGATACTCAAGATCATATAAATCTTTTAAAATTTCTGATGAATTATGAACAGTTTGCAATAATTTGCACAAACATTCACATAAATTTTCAAGGAGTTCTTTTTGTTCTTGCTCCATTTTATCAATCTTTTGATAAAATTTAATCTTTTTTACTAAAAGATTAATATATGTCGATATATCTTTATCACTTGCTAGTTTTTGTTTGTGTAAATTACCCATAAAGTGAAATATACCAATTAATTTTTTTTTATTTTTCATATATTTACAAAATTCTTCGTAATCATGAGTATTTATTTTCTCATAATCATCTTCCTGTAAACATTCTATATACATTTCGTTACACTTCCTCATTAAACTTTCTTTTATAGAAGTAGATAAAACTTCTTCTTCTACATTATTACAAAATTTGGCACAAATTTGTGCATACAAATTACAGAAACCAGTTTGAACAATTGCCTTATCAAATACTTTATCAATCATATTATTAATAATATTATCATTTTTCAATATAGAATTTATTTTGTCATAAATCTTTTCAAAGTTATTTTCTGTAATCTTGTTTAATAAACTATTGATTCTTTTTACAATATCATCATCTGACATTTCTACATTTCTAAAAAGAAAACTTGTAGTTTGTTTAGATGGTTTATATGTAACATAATCCCGTATTTCTCTAGAATTAATTAATTCATAAATTTCAGGATTTAATGCTTCATATTCTTTATTTTCAAATGAATAAAGATATTCAAGGGAATAAGTGATAACAATTTCCATTTTAATTTATATAAGATATATAATTTTATTTAATTTTAATTTAAATTGTTTAAATTTTAAATTTATTTTAATTTAATAATACTTTGAAAAATCAATTTTTTATTTTTTAAATTAAATTTAAAAAATGAAAATAATTTAAAAAATTATTTGAAAATATCATTATAATGGAACCATATCAAAATATTATTAAAATTAATGACAGAGTTACCAATTATGGTAAAATCATTGTATCTATTCTTAATAAATATACACAAAAAGATTTATCAAGAATTGATATTTTAGATATCGGTTGTGGTAATGGATTTTTTGAATTTGCTCTTAGTCCATATGTACACCGGATATACGGAATTGATCCAAGTTTACCTATGCTTACTAGTGCAAGACAAAATAATAAACATTATAAATTTAAAAATATTCGTTTTTATAACGGCAATGCGGAAAATATACCATTTACAAAAAAATTTGATATGATATTATTCAGTTATTCATTACATTATACAAAAAATATTCTAAAAAGTTTGAATAAAATTTTGAAAAATATTAATGAAAATGGACTAATATTTATTCTAGAACCAACAAAAACATTTGTTTCTAAAAAATACGATAAAACTTCACCAGATTATGATAAAAAAATATATAATCAAAAACAAAAAAAATTACAACATACACGCAATCAAATTAAATTATTTTCATCATCTCATACAATCTTATATCAAGAATATAATAATAAAAAATATGGAATATTATTACAAATATACTAATTTTCACTTGGTAAATCCTCTCTAAATCCTTCAGATACACGATTACCACTAAATAATCCTACAACTCCACAAGTTGCAGCACCAACGCCGATTGCTATTTTTGTTCCAATTATCGCAAAACCAACTGGACCACCAACTAAAGCCCCACATACTCCACCAACAAACGCTAATTTATACCCAAACATATTTACTTGATGATTTTGGGCATACCTTAATTCAACTACAGCCTGTTCTGTATTAATATTACTATTATCAACATTTTCTAAAATATTATCTATAAGTGGTTCTTGTTCAGATGTTATATGTTGTAAATCTATAAACATTTCTTTTAATATTGTCATGTCTGAATTTAATCTTCGCAATTCCTCTAATCGCTTCCTTTTCTTTTCCTTATTGATTTGAATTTGATTTAATAAAATTTGGGAAGAATTTATATTACTATTCTTTGTTAAATTATTTCCATTATCATTATTTCCTTCATCTGTTTTTAACAATTTATTATTAAATGTAGGAATATCCTCTTGAATTTTTTCAACTATTTTTTCAAAAATTTTAATTTTAGCTAAAGCATTTTTTAACTCATTTTCAGTAGAGCGTTTTATTAAATAATTTATTTTTGATATTTTGTTTAATATATCTCTTTCACACAAACCTAAAGAACCTTTCATTCTTGTCGAATGACTACGTTTAGTTATAAATGTAATATATTGATTTAAATATATTAATCGTAGTAATTCTAAATGATCAAGATAATAATCCAATTTATCACTTAAATTACCATCTAAGTTATAAAAATCAGAATTTATTAATTGTGTTTTCATCATATATTACTAAATATACTAATATAATAAGAAATTTTAATTTTATGAAGAACTTAAAAAATTAATTATTAAAATTGAAATTATTACGATGTAATATAACTCATTATTACTATAATGATTGCTAAAAACGTGTCTAAAATTCTTTGTAAAGATACAGAGGATATTGTTATGTCCTATCATTGTTTTAATGATATTGATAAAGATATTCTGTATTCTAATATTTATGATAATTTATATGATTTTTTAATGAAAAATGATATGAGTTCTTTTTTTAATAAATCAATTACACTTGAAACACTAAACAATTGTCTCATAGGAAAATCTAGAAAAAAATTTGAAAAAATTAGATATATTTGTAAACCAAATATATTTAATTTTGTTCATTATTCTAATAGTATGATTAAATCGTGGTTTGATAGTTTTCATGATGCTATATGGATAAAACACGCAACAGAAGAATTTGCTGAATTATATTTTGATGATATAATTATAGAAAATTATTTTATAGATATTATGAAAATAAAATTTCATAGACAATCTTAAATCAAATTATTAATTTTTTCAGTCCAATTTTATAAACATTTATAAATCTTACCTACCGCCTTGACTAAACCTTCACGAAAAATAATCTTACTTTTTACCTCTAAAAAACAACCACCCTTTTGTAATTCTAATTTTACATAAGCCCTTTCACCACCGCGAAGACATTCTATTTCCTCATTTTTTTTATTATGCATTTCTAAAATACAAGCAGTACATTTTACATTTCTACAATAAAATGTTCCCTCAAAACCTTTACGAATAGATGTTCTATTAGTTTTTAATATGTAAATATCCGCAATAAATATTTTAGTTATCGGTTGTTCTTTACTTGTTATAATAAATCCTTTGGTTATATCATTCCGTTTTACTATATTTTTTATTCCTCGTATTGCTATACAACCAGTATCACCAGATTTTAATTCTAAAACAGATTGCCTTACATTATTATGAAGTGTTTTAGCAACAATCTTTCTAAATGAATTATTATGATTATATGGACCAAGAAATAAAATTTGACCCTTTTTAATACACCCTTGTGTAACAGTACCACTTAAAACTAAACCAACACCAGGAACATGATAAGTACAATCTATATACATAATAGACTCATCTTCTTGTACAAATTGTTTCCAAATTGATGATGGCTGTAATTCATTTATAAAATTTCTTAAAAAATTTAAACCCTTACCAGTTTTATTTGAAATATTAAATATTGGGATTTTCTTATTTTTTTTATTATTGGTAAAACTTAAAGCATTTTCTAATTTTTTTTCACTATCTACCAAATAACCTTTTAAACCTGTCTTTTTTAATAATTTTATATAATTATTAAATACTTGATTATAAATTGACTCTGTACATAAATCCACTTTCGTTAAAACTGTAAATATAGGAACCTTTAATGATAAAGATAAAATTAAATGTTGTTGAGTTATATCTGTAATTCCACGATTCATTCCAATTATTAACATACTGTAATCAGAAAATGAATTAGAAAGACCCAATACAGTTGATTTTAAATACTTTTCATGACCACATAAATCTATAAAAGTTATAGCATTGTTATTTATAATTTTATGATTTATAGATATACTAGAACTCCTCCCAGATTCCTTTTCATGTTTATGCTTTAATATTGTCTCCCTTGCCTTACCATTACCATCATCTAGTTTATCCGATATTAAAACACCAACAGTTGTAGATTTCCCAGAATCTACATGCCCAACAACAGCTATCTTAACTTCCTGTTTAATAATTAACATTTAGTTAATATATAATAAAAATTAGTAAAATATATTTAATTAGATAATTGACTAATTTTTATATTCCGGATTAGATTTATCAAATAATTTTGTAAACATAATACAGTATATTTACATTTGGTTATAACACTTTTCTATGTTTTCTTTTTTTTTTGTGTCTTTTTTTTTCTACCTTCTTTATTTCTTTGATTTAATTTTTTTTTTTCTATAGATAATAATTCTTCTATTTCTTTGTTTATTTTTTTTAAATCATCTTCACATTTAATCAACTTATCCTCTAATTTATTAATTTCTGTAACCGATTCTTGAATATTCATAAAGTATATATAATATATATATTATAAAAAATTTTTTTAAACTAAATCTATATTTTCATCGTGATCAATTATAATATTAGATTCACTTGGAGCATAAGTTGATTTTATTTGTGATATTAAATCAATATTGTCTATTAATTGTTCTTGTAATTTTTGAACTAAAGTTCTTTCTATTTCTGTTAATTGATTTAAATTACATATATCTACACAATAATTTGTAACTAATAATTTCAAATTACCCGTTGAACTTTTTTCCAATGTTTTTAAATATCCATTTCTTATCTTAATTAAACCACGATTCTCAAATTCATCCCAAGTACGAGCAAAATTTGTACTAATTATTGTTATCGGTAATGCTATCATAATAATACCCAAAATCATTGTTAAACCAGCAAATAATTTTCCTAAATCAGTTATTGGATATACATCCCCATAACCTACTGTTGTTATTGTTACAATTGACCAATAAAATGTATCTGGAATACTTGTATAAGGTTCTGTACCATCATCGCGAACCCCTTTTTCTAATTGATATAAAATTGAAGACGAGAAAATTACAACAATTAAAATTAAAACTATCATTAACTTTAATCCGTAAATACTTTTTGCCATAGTTTCTACTATTAATTGAGTATAAACTTTCAATGATTTACTTGATAATATTTTGACAATTCGAATTAATTTTAATACTTTAAAAAAACTAACAATATTTGATGTTTCACTATTTTTTTGAAATGTAAAAAAAATTGGAATTATTGAAACTATATCAACAAAATGAGCAAAAGTTTTTATATATTTTATTTTATTATCTACAATAATTATTTTTATAATATATTCAATTATGAAAATACAACAACAGCAAAATTCTATAATATTCCAAATTATTAAATCTCTATACGATTTTAATGTTTCTAAACAAGAAGAAGAAACCGCAATCAAAATTATAATAGTTATAAAAAAAGAAAAACATTTAGATTTTCTAGTTTCTTGCTTAAAAATAAATTGATAAGTATCAAATCTTCTTTTTTGCCATTTAGTTAATTCCGTATTATTAGAATACGGCTCAAAACGTTCATTAAACATTCTTAATTAAATTAATTTAATTTTAATTATAGATTAATTAAATATTATAATTTCATTTTTAATTAACTTTTAATTTCATATTTAAATTATAGATTAATTTAAATACGTTACATACATAAATATATAATATCTTTTTATATATATATTAAAAATTAAAATGAGTTTTATTAAAAACAATAAAACAAAATCTTATTTAATTGTTGGAGTAACAATTATGGGATTAGGTGCGATAAAAGGTCTTTATAATGGTTTGAGAAGAACAAATAAACGAGATATTAATGATGGAGGTCCTTGTCTTAATGTCCAGGATGGATTAATTTCTACAATTGGTTCTTCCGGTGTTATAGTCTCTGCTTCAACTTTATTAGGGGCATTTGAAGGAGGTATGGTTGGTTTGATATGGCCATTAAATTTACCCTGGGGTTTATATCAATATGCTAAAAATCAATTAAATACTGAAGAATTATCTGATTATATTCAACCAGAACATGAACATGAACAAGAACAAGAACAAGAACAAGAACAAGAAAATTCCATACAACATCAAGATCATATTGCAATTGAATCTCTTGGTGATTTTTCTAACGATATTACTCATAATCAAGATTAATATCTTTCATAAATACCATCACTGCCATAATCTTCATATTCATTATAATATTCATCTTCAATTTCTTCTAATATTTCTTCATAATGAAAAGAACAATAAAAATAATCAGCAGTTCCTACCCGTTCTCCAAGTTTCTTATTTCCATATTCATTACAATTTATACTGGCACATATTAAATATTCGAATATTAGAAAAATAATATCATCAGGAACTTTATATTCAACTAAATAACAATATATAATGTTAAACATACTTAATATAAATTTAAAATTAATATATCTATTTTAAATTTATTTTAAATTTTGCGTAATATTTAATTACGTCATTTTTTTCTTTTTGGACTGGATTTAATTAATCTATTTACAAAATTGTTGTTTCAACCATAATTCCAGCAACTTTATACATATCACAAGAACTAGCAGGTCGTCTATCTTCAAAATAACCAAAACCTTGATTATGAGTTTCATGACCTACACGAATTGAAGCACCACGATTAGCATATCCCCAACTAAAATCATTAATTGAAGCAGTTTCGTGATGACCAGTTAATCTAAGTTCATTTCCATCACCATAAACAGCAATATGCTCTTCATGTTTTTTAGATAATTTCTCAATTGCTTTTTCAATATATACTAAACCACCTTTTTCTCTCATTAACTTTGTACTATAATTTGTATGCATTCCACTACCATTACAATCGCCACTAATTGGTTTTGGAACCCAACTATCAACGACACCAAATTTTTCACATACTCGTCCTAAAATGTATTTACTCATCCAAGCATCATCCGGAGCATTCATACCTTTTCCAAATACTTGATATTCCCATTGACCACAAGCAACTTCGGCATTAATACCAGTAACTGTGATTCCAGCATATAAACATGCCCTGTAATGACATTCAATTACATCCCTACCATCTGTATTCCCAGTTCCAACTGAACAATAATATGGACCTTGAACAGGAGTTTGTCCTGATTCTGGAAACCCAATTGGACGATGTGTTTTACCATCCATCATAAAAAATTCCATCTCAAAACCAAACCAGGGCTCACTTTCAGATGCCTTCTCCATAATTTCAGCAGTATTCACCCGAGTATTTGTTGGATGCGGCGTTTTTAAATCAGGTAACCATGTATCACATAATACTAGATAATTTCTACCAGTTGGACGAAAAGGATCTTTATAAAGTTTTCTTGGAATAATATAAACTTCTGAATCTCTACCTAATGCTTGTTTAGTAGATGAACCATCATAATTCCATACAGGAACAACTTCTAATGTAACTTCTTTTGTTTTACATAAATCAATTGTTTTTGATTTACAACGAAGTTCTCCATTACCACCCAACCAAACATATTCTAATTGAACTTTATTTGGTGTCGATAAAGACATCATTTGATTGTAAAAGTTATTATTTGTTGTAGACATATTAGCAGATTTATTAGTTGATTTATTAGATAATAGTTAATTCAATTTTATTTTTTTATTTTTATTAATTTTAATAAATAAATTTTTTTTTATATTAAAATTAACAACGATTTTATCCGTTCTATCCGTTCTAGCCTACATTATTTTTGATAAATGATATTACTTTATCCATAATATCAAAATTCATAAATTTATTTAGATTTATTGAAAACAAATCACAATATTCTGTCATAGAACAAAATACCGCTAGAACCATCATAATACATATAAAAATACCAATATTCCAACAAATACCTGTTAATAATAACGAAATTAATATAACTATAAGTATATTTCTAAATAATTTATTTTTGGAAATTATTTTATTAAATACTCTATATATGTCTTCTAACATATTACTATTATAATAATGATTTAGAAAATAGTTTGATTTAATTTATGTATTAAATCCTTTTTTCTTTTATATAATTTAGGATTAATGCCAAATAATTTAGAAAATAAATTTAATTCTTTTCTTTTATTAAATTTTCCACTACGATATAAAATTATAGCATTTAAATTATTAATCATAGTCTTTTTATTTCTTATCTTTTCAATATTCTTTAACCCATAATGTTTAGAAATTAAATTTAAATCATTTCTATTATATTTATTAAACATATTTTTCCATAATATTCCGTTTTGTTTACCACCTCTAATTTTATGCATACTTATCCCAACATGTTCAGATTTAGTTCTTGGAATTAAATCTCGAATTTCTTTTGACATTTTTTTTATTTCATCCGCAATTGGTTTTATATCTACTTTCTTTACATGATTTACCATAAGATTAGTAATCCGACTTGAAACATAATCTTTCATCATATCACTAGTTCCCAGTTCTTGATTAATTTTCTTAATTCTTCTTTGAATATCAAAATACAATTTATTTTTTGTATTGTTAGTTTTTTGCACAAAATCATGATAAAACTTTAGATAAAGAAGGCTTCGTTCCATTAAAAATCTGTCACCAACAATATGGACATCAGAATATATACGTTCCATGTCCCTCTTTGTAAATTCATTCTCATTTTCAATAAATTGTCTGTATGAAATTAAATACTTATCTATATTTAATACATTAACTCCAATTTCTATTTGTTCGTCTGTCATTACAATTTTATATTCTTCATTTTTTATCATTTCTAT